>VOFF01000420.1_pt1 | contig 26000 bp, 41 predicted proteins | sample 5384061 | NCBI WGS metagenome assembly VOFF01 (sample SAMN12384725, study PRJNA508395) | human gut metagenome | isolation source: healthy gut E | host: Homo sapiens
ATCTGGCTGTCCAACCCCGTGCTTGTGCGCGGCCTCCGGCATGGCCCCGGTCATCGGTGCTGCGCTGGACGGCGGCCAGCGACTCATGCTCTATCGCCTCGCTTGATTTTTGGTCACCTTCACCCGTGTTGCCCCTGCCCGTGGCCATCTGCCACCTGACAAAGAACCTTCCCGCCCGTGGTATACTGCTACTCTGCGGCGCTTTCTCTACATCCTTACGTATGTTTTTTGCTCTACGCACTGTTCGGCTCTGACCTGACGCTGCTGGGCATCTGCCGATCATGGTCGTGGAGCCCGCCATCGTCAAGCGCATGGAGTTCTCCGACCTTGAACCCGTGAGGGATGCGTTCCGCCACGGCTTCAACAACGCACTCGGCATGTGTATTGTGCTGCTCATCGTGGGCTGCCTGCGTGAGCTGCTGGCCACGGGCGCGGTCTTTGGCAACGTCATCCTGCACAATGCGCTGCTGCCGCTGGCTGCACTGCCCGCGGGCGCTTTGTCATCGTGGGTATCCTGGCCGCCATCTGGTGCGCCGCTGCCAACCTGTACACCGATTATAAACATGAGGAGGTGCGCCGCCTGTATGCTGACCGTAAGCACTGAGCTGCAGCCGATTTTAAACGGTGTTGTGCAGTTTATCAGCTATATGGTGCTGGCTGTCTTTGCGGAGAATGTCATCCTGGCCCGCGCGCTGGGCGTCACCCGCCTGATGAAGCTCGTGCCCGACCACCGCGCGCAGGTGTGGGATTTCTGCCTGCCGCTGCTGCTGGTCATCACGCTGTCCGCACCTGCCGGCTGGGCCGCACGACCTGTTTTTCCGTGGCTGCGTGATTATCTGCCCGCATGGCTGCCTATCTCGGCCCTGCGGCCCATCGTCTACCTGACCTGCAGCATCGCGGCCATGGCCGTGGCCTGGCTGCTGCTGGGCGTGCTGCCGCAAGCTGCGCGCCAGCTGCGCAGCCAGCTCAGCGTTCTTGCCACCTGCAGCACCGCCGTGCTGGGCACGATGCTCATCTGCGCGAACCAGAACTATACGATTTTTTGCAAAGCGTCGCGTTCGCTCTGGGCAGCGGGCTGGGCTATGTCTTTGCCGTCTTTATCGTTCGGGGAGGGCCGCCGCCGTCTGCGCAGCAGGCCATCTCCTCGATCTTCAGGGTCACCTGCCCGCTCGATGATCTACATCGGCGTGCTGTCGCTGGCGATCTACGCTCTGGTTGGCCACACCGTTGTTCTGTAACTGTTAGGGGGGGTCGTTGTTATGTCCGAAGCCTGCTTTACCGCAGCCGATATTTTACTGCCCGCCGCCGGGTCCCGCTGGACCCGTGGGCCGCCATCGCCGTTGACCAGTTCACCTCCCAGCCGGGTACTGGCAGCGCGCCGGCACCTGGCCGACGGCAAGCCCAGCACCCTGCACATCGTTCTGCCGGAGGCGTACTTAGAGCACCCGGAGGCCGAGCGCTTAGAAGCATCCGCCGCACGATGGAGGAGGTACCGTAAATCCGTTCTGACTCGGAAAGTACATGGCTACGTTTATGTTGAGCGTACCCAGATGGACGGCACGGTCCGGCAGGGCCTTGTCGGCGCTGTCGATCTTGATGCCTACGACTACGCGAAAGGGCTCCAAGCCCGCTATCCGCCCGAGCGAGCACCGTCGTGGAGCGCATCCCGCCGCGCCTCAAGGTCCGCCGCGGGGGCGACGCTGGAAACGCCCCACGTCATGATGCTGGCCGACGACGCCGACTGCACGCTGATCGAGCCCATCGGACTGATGAAGAACCAGCTGCCGCCGCTCTACGACGGTGAGCTGATGCTGGGCGGCGGGCATCTGCGCGGCTGGGCCGTCGAGGACCCCGCGCTGATCGCCGGGATCGACGCCGCGCTGGCGGCGCTGGCCGACCCTGCCGCCTTTGCCCGCCGCTGGCCCGCTGCCAAAGGGCAGCAGCCGATGGTACTGGCCGTCGGTGACGGCAATCACAGCCTGGCCACCGCCAAGGCCTACTGGGAGAGCTGAAGCCCACCCCTGAGCGAGGAGCAGCGCAGGACCCATCCGGCGCGCTGGTGCCTGGCCGAGGTCTGCAACGTCCACAGCCCCGCCATTGAGATCGAGCCGATCCACCGCGTCGTGTTCGGCGTCGGTGCCAAGGAGCTGTATGCCGCGCTCGACGCCTGGGACCAGCAGCAGGGGGGAGCAGTACGACAATGTCCGACCAGCGTCTGCGCCTGGCCGATGCCCACGGCGAGAGTGCCGTCGCGCTGGCCAGCCCGCCCGCGCCGCTGACCGTCGGCAGTGTGGAGGCATTTCTGGCGGACTTTCTGCCCGCCCATCCCGGCGTGACCGTGGACTACATCCACGGCGAAAGCACGCCGCTGGCGCTGGCCTCCGACCCGGCCAAACCAGCCACGGCCATTCTGCTGCCCGACTTTGCGAAGGCTGACCTGTTCAAAGGGCGTTGTGCTGGGCGGCGTGCTGCCCCGCAAGACCTTCAGCATGGGCCATGCCGAGGAAAAACGATATGACAATGAATGCCGTGTCATCGGCGTATAACAGGATTCAGGTGAATTATGGAAAAGCTGCACAAACCCCGAACGGTGCACCGCACCGTCGCCGCCACCGTCGCCCTGCTGGCAGCGCCCCGCAGGCACCGCAGCAGCCCGCGCGTGAGGGGAAAGCCCCGCACAGCCGCGCAGGCCGGGCCCCAGGCCCGCTGCGCCCGCAGCCCCAAAGGCCCCGCGCAGCAGAATGCGCCCGCGCCAATGGCAGCCACCCCGCCGCGGGCAGGGCAGACCCGCCCAACCGCAGAGCCAGCAGGCACCGCGCCAGAATGCCCCCGGCCCAGCGCCCGGCTGCACCCCAGAATGCGCCCCAGAACGCACGCCCTGCTGCGCCCCAGCCGCCGCGCCGCAATGCCCGCCCGGCCCCGCAGGTGCCCAGCCAGCCGCTGCGCGACCAGCCCAAGGCACCGCGCCCGCCCCGCAATGCCTGCACCCCGCGCAGCACCGCGCCGGAGCAGCCGGGTCTCGATCTGATCTCCCGCCGCCCGCCAAAGCAGAAATTCGCAAATTTCGAGGGACTATCTCGCCGCCCACGGCGGTATGACTGTGCCGCTGCCGCCCGAGGCATCGGACGCAGCGGACACCCCCGAGACGGCCACGCCCGCCGAGGCTGCCGAATGACCCCCGCCACCGCGGCAGCCCTGCGCTGCCCCCGTATGCGGCGGGCCGCTGCTGCTGGCCGGGCGGCCTGCGCTGTGCCAGAGCCCACAGCTTTGACCTTGCCAAAAGAGGGCTACGCCTACCTTTGCTGCCGATGCAGAAGAAGCACGCCGCCGACCCCGGCGACGGCAAGACCATGGTCCGCGCCCGCCGCGCGTTCCTGTCGGCAGGGCACTACGCCCCCGCTGATGGCGACGCTGGCCGCCCTTTGCGCCGCGCTGCCCCACGACCATATTGTGGACGCCGGCTGCGGCGAGGGCAGCTACGATAAGTATTTGTATGACGCGCTGGGCTGCCCTCAGATTGCGGCGTTCGACCTGTCCAAGGAGGCCGTGCGGCTGGCGTCGAAGCTCGTGCCCGACGCGGCGTTCTGTGTCGGCGGCAGCTTCTGTGCGCCGGTGCGCGACGGCTGGGGCCGACCTGCTTTTGAACATCTTCTCGCCCATGGCCGAGGCTGAGTTTGCCGTATGCTGCGCCCGGGCGGGCATCTTGTTTACGCCGTGCCCACCGCGCGGCATCTGTTCGGCCTGAAAGAGATTTTTTGTACGACTGCCCGTATGAAAACGAGGTCCGGCAGACCGAATACGACGGCTTTGCGTTTGTGAAGGCCGTTGAGTCCACCGCTGTCATCACGCTGGAAGGGCAGAGTGTGCAGGATTTGTTCGCCATGACGCCCTATTACTGGAAAACGCCCGCCGACGGCGCAGCCCGGCTTGCGGAATGTGAAAGCCTGACGACAGAGATCGGGTTCCGTTTTTTGGTGTATCAAAAGGTATAAATGTACGTGCCTTCCCCGTGGGGGGAAGGTGGCCAAACCCCGCCGAGGGCCGGATGAGGCGAGCTTGCGGCGTCTCCCCGTGTACGGGCTGCCTCCGCAAGCTCGCCCCTCATCCGTCGCCTGTAGCGGCAGCTTCCCCCCGCGGGGGGGGAAGCCTTTTTACTTTAGCTCTCCTCCGGCGGCACGATCCCCGGGCCATACGGCTCCTGCGCGGGTGGGACAATGACCTCCTGCGTCTGCTTCGGTTCATCCTCGTCGCGGTACTGCTCGTCGGGCACCTCGCTCAAATCAGTCCAGAAACCTTCGCGCTCATCCTCGGCACCGCGGGGTCCAAATTCATCAAACATATCAGACACTCCTTTATAATAGTGTATAAGCGCGGCCCTTGCGGCCTACACTGTAGGCATAGTCTTTGCTGGGGAGTGTGGGTTATGCGTTCCAACCGCGGAATTTTCTGGTACAGCCTCGGGCTGACGCTGCTTCTTCTGCTGCCGATGGTGCTGACCGTCGCGTTCTTCACCGACCAATACCAGAAGCAGCAGCTCCTGCGCCAGGCGTCAGCGGCGGACAGTACGCTGCACATCGAGCCGGGTGCGCAGGGCGTGTATACGCTGCTGCTCGTCGTCCAGCAGGAGGAGCCCGCCTTTGTGCTGGCCCGTGCGGACGGCCCGCAGCAGAACGGTCACACTCTGCGCACTGCCGGGTTCGCTGTGCGTCAGCGCACCCTCGGGCACAACAACGCTGGCGGAGTGTGCGCTGTCTGCCGGGGCCGGGCGGGCCGCACAGCTGCTCGTCGGCACGGTGGCTACGGGGGAGACCGCCGCCCCGGCGCTGCACTATATCGCGGCCACGCCCGCCACCTGGGCGGACTGCGCGGGCCGCACAGCCTCGGCACGCATCGACACGGCATCGCTGCTGGGTGCCGCTGCACGCACGCGCCTGGGCTACGGCGAGGATCCCATCGCCGTGTGTACCGCCGCGCAGGAGTCGGAGCTGATCGCCCAATTGCAGGCGGCGCTGCCCGGGGGCAGGGGAGGGCTGCATGGCCCGCGCCGCCGTCTGGGCGGCGTTCCTGCGGCAGGACCCGGCGCTGCTGGCCGGTCTGCCCGACGGTCTGCGCAGCCGCAGTGCCCGGCTGCTGACCGACCTGCTGGCCGCAGACCTGAACGCCCTGGGCGAGACACTGGCCTATTTAAGTGCCCGCACCGCCCTGACGATTGACTACACCACCGCCGCCGTGGCCGCTGCCCGGGGCGGCGTGCAGCGACGGAGGAGGGGGATGGCAGCCGTTTGCGCCCTCCTGCTGTGACGGGGACCGCGGCTATGCCCGTCCGCGGAGCTTCCGCTTCTGCGTTCGGCGCAAGGCCGTCAAAATTTTACAAGAATTTTTTCAAAACCGCTTGACGTAGACCCGCAGTCGTGTTATTATGATAGCACCTCTTTTGCGGGTTTATTTTTTATGCCCTTTTTCAAGGGCGCCTGCAAGCGCGAGGGAGGCTTATTAACCGATAATGGAGGTGCCGAACAATGACTGTCAAGATCACCCTGGCCTGCACGGAGTGCAAGCAGCGCAACTACAACAAGGAGAAGAACAAGAAGAACTCTCCGGACCGTCTTGAGATGAAGAAGTATTGCCGTTTCTGCAAAAGCATACCCTTCACCGCGAAACCAAGTGAGGATAGGAGCTTAGAGATGGCAGACAATAAAGCAGCCACCGCTGCAGCCCAGACTCAAAGCGACAAGCCCAAAAAAGAACGACGGCAAGAAGAAGGTCTCCTTCTTCGACAAGGTCAAGAACTTTTTTCAAAGGGATCGGCAAGTATTTCAAAGATACGAAGAGCGAGCTGAAAAAGGTCGTGTGGCCCAGCAAGAACGACGTCAAAACCAATACGATCACCGTTATCGTGGTCGTGCTGGTCGCAGCTGTCGTGCTGATCCTGCTGGACCTCATCTTTGGCGGCGCCATCCACCTGTTGATCGGCGCCTGAGCGCGTTGAGCGGAGGCAAAGACAATGGCTGAGCAAGCAAAATTGGTATGTGGCACATACCTATTCCGGCTATGAGAACAAGGTCGCAACCGATCTGATGACGATGGTGGAGAACCGCCACCTGCAGGATCTGATCTGCGACGTCAGGTTCCCACCGAGACCCGCATTGAAGAAGTTTTTGACAAGCGCGGCAACAAGACCGGCGAGAAAGAGGTTCAGTCGAAGCTCTACCCCGGCTACGTCTTTATTAAAATGGTCATGAACGACAACACTTGGTACATCGTGCGAAACACGCGCGGCTGCACCGGCTTTGTCGGCCCGGAGTCAAGCCCGAGCCCCTGACCGAGGCGGAGGTTGCCAAGATGGGCGTCGAAACCACCGTTGACCTTGAGGTCGAGTACAAGGTCGGTGATACGGTTGAGATCACCGCCGGTCCGATGGAAGGCTCCGTCGGCACCGTCGACGGATCGACATTCCTGCGCGCAAGGTGCGCGTAAGGATCACCATGTTTGGCCGCGGCTTCCGGCAGAGCTGGAGCTGCATCAGGTCAAGCTGTTCTGAGTTTTTCTCAGGACACCCCTAGTTTCCGGTAAAGACCGCGAACGGCCAGTGCCCGGGGTACGGTTTTTATAGGGCGCGCGGAGGTCGTGCGCCCGTGGGAGGTCTGCACCGCAGGCCGCAACTCACCACAAAATTTGGAGGTGCAAAGTATTATGGCACAGAAAATCACTGGCTATATCAAGCTGCAGATCCCCGCAGGCAAGGCAACCCCCGCGCCGCCCGTTGGTCCCGCTCTGGGCCAGCACGGCGTCAACATCATGGCGTTCACCAAGGAATTCAACGAGCGCACAAAGAACGACATCGGCATGGTGATCCCTGTGGTGATCACCGTTTATGCCGACCGTTCCTTCTCCTTCATCACCAAGACTCCCCCTGCGGCGGTCCTGATCAAGAAGGCTGCCGGCATCGACACTGCTTCCGGCGTGCCCAACAAGAACAAGGTTGGCTCCATCACGCCGGCTCAGGCCGAGGAGATCGCCGAGATCAAGATGCCCGACCTCAACGCTGCTTCCCTGGAGGCCGCTGTCAGCATGATCAAGGGCACCGCCCGCAGCATGGGCGTTACCGTTGAGGGCTGAATAGGAGGGTAATACGCAATGAAACACGGCAAGAAGTATATCGACGCTGCTAAGCTGATCGAGAATAACAAGACTTACGATCCCACCGAGGCCCTGGGCTGTGCTGCAAGACCGCTACCGCCAAGTCCGACGAGACCGTTGGAAGCTGCACGTCCGCCTGGGCGTTGACAGCCGTCACGCCGACCAGCAGGTCCGCGGCGCTGTTGTCCTGCCCAACGGCACCGGTAAGAACGTCCGCGTTATCGCCATCGCCAAGGGCGACGCCGCTAAGGCCGCTGAGGCTGCCGGTGCGCAGGAGGTCGGTGATGACGATCTGATCGCCAAGATCGCCGGCGGCTATCTGGGACTTCGACGTTCGTGGTCACCACCCCCCGACATGATGGGCCGCGTTGGCCGTCTCGGTAAGGTCCTGGGCCCCGTGGTCTGATGCCCAACCCGAAGGCCGGCACTGTTACCCCCGACGTCGGCAAGGCTGTTACCGACGCTAAGGCCGGTAAGATCGAGTACCGTCTGGACAAGCAGAACATCATCCATGTGCCCATCGGCAAAGGCCTCTTTCGGCGCCGAAGCTGATGACCAACCTGGACACCGTCCTGGATGCCATCGCCAAGGCTAAGCCCGCCGCTGCCAAGGGCCAGTACTTCAAGAGCGCTACCATCGCCACCACCATGGGCCCCGGCGTCCGCGTTGCTACCAATAAGTATGGCGTATAAGTTTTTTCAGCTTTGAGCTGAAAAGCGCTTGACAAACGCACGTTCGCGTGCTATACTAATTAAGCTGTTTTTGAGACAGCAGGTGCCGCAAAGGCATAACGGGTTTACCCACCTGCCGAAAACGTGCGTTTGATTGCAATGCTTTCAAGCCCTTTCCCGGCGACGGGAAGGGGCTTTTCTGTATATCACATAAAAAGCCGCTTACCGAAACCAATCTGTAAGTGGAATGAGGTGAATTTCAAATGCCCAGTGCAAAGATTCTGGAAGCTAAGAAGGCTCTTGTTGCTGATCTGAACGAGAAGATCGCAGGCTCTCTGGCCGGTGTTGTCGTTGCACAACGGCATCAGCGTTGCTGATGACACCAAGCTGCGTAAGGGCTGCGTGAGGCTGGCGTGCACTACATGGTCGTCAAGAACACCATGCTGCGCCTGGCCGTCAAAGGGCACCCAGTACGAGGTCTGACCGAGTACTTCAAAGGGTGACACGGCTATCGCTCTGTCTCCGGAGGATCCGGCTGCTGCTGCTCGCATCCTGTGTGCAAGTTTGCTGACGCCGACAAGTCAAGCGCTTCGTCGTCAAGGGCGGTTTCTGCGATGGTCAGGTCATGGACGCTGCAGGTATCAAGAGCCTGTCTACCATGCCCAACCGCGAAGGCCTGCTCTCCATGCTGGCTGGCTCCCTCAACGGTATCGTTGGCGGTCTGGCTGTTGCCCTGCAGGGTATCGTCGACAAGCAGGACGAGACTGCTGCCTGAGTTTAGGTTTAGCAGGTTGAGCGCACCGGCGCAGCGCTCGCTTGAATACAAACCGCGCCGCTTAAAACTATAAAATTTATGGAGGTAACTACCATGGCTTCTGAGAAGATCACTGCCATTGTCGAGTCTGTCAAGACTATGACTGTTCTGGAGCTGAAAGAGCTCGTTGACACCATCTGCGAGGAGTTCGGCGTTTCTGCTGTTGCTGCTGCCGCTCCGCTGCCGCCGGCGCGCTGCTGCTCCCGCTGAGGAGGAGAAGACCGAGTTTGACGTCATCCTGGCTGACGTTGGCGCCAACAAGATGCAGGTCATCAAGACCGTTAAGGAGCTGACCGGCGCTTCCCTGATGGAGGCCAAGAAGCTGGTTGAGACCCCGAACGCCAAGCTGAAGGAGCAGGCTTCAAGGCTGACGCCGAGGACATCCAGAAGAAGCTGGCCGAGGTCGGCGCTAAGGTCGAGCTGAAGTAATTTAGCTTACCAAATAGCTTTTTAACACCGTGTGGTTTAACACCGCACGGTGTTTTTTGTGTACCTTAACAAAAAACTTCCTCGCTTCTTTGTACATTCCTCTGAATTTGACCGTGTTGCATGGGTCTTGCATTTCGTATAATATTGATGTATCCTTTTTGTATCGAATAAAAATGGGAAAGTGAGGCTGTATACTCTTGGAGAACGAAAAGCCAAAAGGCGGCGGGATGGAAAAGCTGGCTTCGTTTATCGTTGATAAACGCAACCTGTTCTTCCTGTTATACATATTTGCGCTGATTTTCAGTGCCATCGCCACGGGCTGGGTCAAGGTCGAGGACGACATCACGACCTACCTGCCCGACACCACCGAGAACCCGCCAGGGGCCTGACCGTGATGAATGACAACTTCGTCACCTACGGCACGGCCAACGTCATGGTGTCCAACATTACCTACGATACTGCGCTGGACATCCAGTCCCGGCTTGAGGACATCGAGGGTGTCACCACCGTCGAATTTGACGACACCGACGAGCATTACACGAATGCGTCGGCGCTGTTCTCCGTCAGCTTTGACGCAGAAGTAGGGGACGAGCGCGCCGAGAACGCCCTGCAGGAGATCCGCGACGAGCTTGAGGGCAGCTACGACACCTCGATCTATTCCGAGGTCGGCTACGATTCCTCCGCGGACCTGCAATCGGAAATGGTCGTCATCGTCATCATTGCGGCCATCATCATCGTCGTCGTGCTGACGCTGACCTCCCGCTCCTATGCCGAGGTCCCGGTCCTCATCATGACCTTCGGCGCGGCGGCGCTGCTGAACATGGGCACAAACTTCCTGTGCGGCACGATCAGCTTCATCTCCAACTCAGTCACCGTCATACTGCGCTGGCGCTGGCCATCGACTACGCCATCATTCTGTGCCACCGTTTCAGTGATGAGCATGAGACGCTGCCCACCCGCGAGGCCTGCATTGCCGCGCTTTCAAAGGCTATCCCGGAGATTTCTTCCTCCTCGCTCACGACGATCAGCGGCCTGGCCGCGCTGGCGTTCATGCACTTCGGCATTGGCCGCGACCTGGCTACGGTCCTGATTAAGGCTATACTGTTCAGTATGCTGTGCGTCTTTCTGCTGATGCCCGGCCTGCTGATGCTGTTCAGCAAGCTGATCGACAAGACCCGCCACAAAAACCTGATTCCCAAGATCACCGCCGTCGGCAAGTTCGACATCAAGACCCGCTTTATCATCCCGCCGATCTTCAGTGTCATCATCGTGGCGGCGGCGGTCTTTTACCAACCTGTGCCCCTACTGCTACACCTACACCGACCTGGTCACCGCCAAGCAGAGCGAGCGCCAGATCGCCTACCAGAAAATCAAAAAACACCTTCGGTTCCAGCAACATGGTGGCCGTCATTGTGCCGTCGGGCGACTATGAGTCCGAGGGCAGGATCCTCGACGAGCTGGACGCCTGCGCCGAGGTCAAATCCACGATGGGTCTGGCCAACATTGAAGCGATGGACGGCTATATGCTGACCGACGCTGTGACACCGCGCCAGCTGGCCGAGATGGCCGACCTCGACTACGAGGTTGCCAAGGCACTGTACGGTGCCTACGCCGTCGACCATGACGAGTACGGCGAGATCATCAACGGCCTGGACGATTATAAAGTGCCGATCTACGACATGTTCAGGTTCCTGGAACAGGAGATGCACGACGGCAACATCACGCTCTCGGGCGATGTGCAGGACACGCTGGACGACCTGTTCGACCAGCTCGATGAAGCCCAGAAGCAGCTGCAGAGCGATGATTACAGCCGTATGGTCGTCTATCTGAACCTGCCCGAGGAGACCGACGAGACGTTCGCCTTCGTCAACAAGATGCACGACATCATCGGCAAATACTACGCCACCGATTCGTTCTACGTTGTCGGCAATACGACGAGCGCCATGGACCTGTCCAGCTCCTTCGGCGAGGATAACCTGCTGATCAGTGTGCTGTCCGCGCTGTTCGTTATCCTGGTCCTGCTGTTCACATTCAAGTCAGCGGGTCTGCCCGTGCTGCTGATCATCGTCATTCAGGGCAGTATCTGGGTCAACTTCTCGGTGCCGTACCTGCAGCACACCCCGCTGTACTTCCTCGGCTACCTGATCGTCAGCTCCATCATGATGGGCGCGAACATCGACTACGCTATCGTTATCTCCAGCCACTACACCGACCTGAAGAAGGTCATGCGCCCGCGGGAGGCCATCGTCGCAGCCCTGAACGAGTCGTTCCCGACCATCTTCACCTCCGGCTCGATTCTGGCATCCGCCGGTATCCTGATCAGCGTCCTGACCACGAACCCCGTTATCTCCGCCATCGGTACCTGCCTGGGCCGCGGCACGATCGTTTCCATCGTTCTGGTGCTGTTCGTCCTGCCGCAGATCCTGATCCTGGGCGACACCATCATCGAGCGCACGAGCTTTGAGATGAAGGGCGTTGCCGGTATGGCCCGCACGGCCAGCGGCACAATGCACGTCAATGGCCGCGTGCGCGGCTACATCAACGGCGTCATAGATGCTGACATCAAGGGCGTGCTGCACGGCCAGTTCAGTGCGAACATTGCCACCGGCACCGAATTTACCGTTGACAAGCCCGACATGTACCTGTCGGAGAAGAACATCCACGAATCCGAGGACGGTGCCCCCGAACCAGGCACACCCGATACGCCCGACACTGACACGAAGGGAGGCGACGCTGAATGAACCGCATTTCTGACCTGACGCGCCGCCTCTGGGCTGCGCTGCTGGCGCTCTGCCTTGTGCTGGCGCTGACCCTGCCCGTTTTTGCGGAAGGGAGAGCGAGACCGCCGACACTGCCGAAAAAGGAGACCTTCCACATCGGCACCGTCGATGACCTTTGCAGCTGGCCGATTCCTGCCGCCTGGACAGCTGGAGCAAAAACCGCACCGTCTATCTGGACGCCGATCTGGAACTGACCGGCAGCGGCTTTGCGGGCATCCCGTCCTTCAGCGGCGTATTTGAGGGGCAGGGCCACACGATCTCCGGCCTGAGCCTTGTAGATGACGGCTCGGTCATCGGCTTCTTCCGCTATGTGCAGCAGGGGGCCAACGTCCGCGACCTCGTCATCCGGGGCCGCTCGATGCCCACCGGCAGCCGCTCCACCGTGGGCGGCATTGCGGGCAGCAACGCCGGTACGCTGCACAACTGCCGCTTTGAGGGCGTGTCCTCCGGCGCGTCCGTTGTCGGCGGCATCGCGGGCACAAATCTGGCCGCCGGTGTCATCGAAAGCTGCACGACCACGGGCAGTGTCTACGGTGCGCACTTCATCGGCGGCATCGCCGGTGAAAATCACGGCATCATTGCCAACTGCACGAACACCTCCAGCGTCAACACGACGGTGGAGCAGAACGACATCGACCTTTCCTCGCTGACGCTGAACGACCTGATCGGCACCGAGAACGTCGCCGACATCACCGACATCGGCGGCATTGCGGGCCAGTCCGGCGGGTCATCATCCGCGCCTGCATGAACCGCGGCACCGTGGGCTACCAGCACATGGGCTACAACGTCGGCGGCATCGCGGGCAGCCAGACCGGCTACATTGAGGGCTGCGTCAACTACGGCACTGTCACGCCCGCAAGGAGGGCGGCGGCATCGTCGGCCAAATGGAGCCGAGCAGCACGCTGGAATACACAAAGGACACGCTGCAGGAGCTTTCCGACGAGATGAGCACGCTGCAGACGCTGGTCAACCGCGCCTGCGATGACGCCAGCGCCGCCAGCAGCGACCTTCCAACCAGCTCGAAGCGCTGAAGAACAACGTGACCAGCTCCCGCAATGCCATTGAAAATCTGCTGAAGCAGGCCCAAAACGGCGTGTCCATCGGTTCCCAGACCGTCAAGACCGACTTGAGTCAGTTCAAGCAGGACCTCAAGAATACCAACCTGCCCGGCGCGGACGACGGAGACAATGCCGCGGACTCGGACACAGTCATCGACTACAGCGAAGCGACGCCTCCGTCTGACACCGACCCTGTCGATCCGAATTACACGCTGTCCCCCTCGGAGGAGCCCGCGCAGAGTGCTGACCTCTCCACGCCTGACGAAAGCAGTACGGCAGCGCAGGACACTGCCCCCCGCACAGGAGCCCGCACAGGAGCCCGCTGCAGAGGGCGGCGAGGCGGACCGCACCTCCCACGGGCAGCCCGGCCCCGAAGCCGTTGACGATTCCGCTGACAGCACCGTTGTCAGCGAGGACGACGGCACTGCCGCAAAGCCGGACGAGCGCTATCCGATCGACCCGAACTATACGCTCATCACCGAGGGTCTTGACGACCTGCCCGACACAAAGGATGTGCTCAATGACATTTCGGATGCATTGCCGGATTCCGTGGACGTCGAAATTCCAAAGGTCGAGCTGACGAACCGCGACGCCATCACGGCCAGCCGCAATGATCTGAGCAGCAGCCTGACCAGCATGGGCGACATCGTCAGCAGCCTGAACAACAACGCCAGCAGCAACAGCCAGGCGCTGATCAACGACGTGAAGGCGATCTCGAAGCAGATCAATAAGATCGGCCAGACGCTGTCCGGTGCCAGCGAGAATGTCAACCGGGATGCAGACGACATCGTGGACGATGTTTCCGATGACGACACCGATGACGACGTCGAGGCCAAGGTCACGAACTGCATCAACAGCGGCACGGTCAATGCCGACCTCAACGCCGGCGGCATTACCGGTGCAATGGCCCGCGAGAACGATCTGGACCCCGAGGACGACTACACCACCGCGGGCAGCGAGTCGCTGAACTTTACCTTCAAGACCCGCGTCGTCACCCGCGACTGCACAAACTACGGCACGGTCAGCGCCAAAAAGCAGAACGCGGGCGGCATCGTCGGCGACGCCGAGATGGGCTCTGTCATCGACTGCAGGGGCTTTGGCACCATCGATGCCGAGGACGCCACCGGCGTCGGCGGCGTGGCCGGTATCAGCAAGTCCACGATCCGCGAGAGCTGCGCCAAGGGCCGCCTGTCCGGTGCAAAGCAGGTCGGCGGCATTGTCGGCAGCGGTGCCACCATCGAAAACTGCCGCGCCATGGTCATGATCGACAACGCTGCCGAACAGATCGGTGCGATTGCCGGTATCGTGGACGACCCGCTGGACGGCAGCGTGACCGGCAACACCTTCGTGGACGGGGGTGTCGCGGGCATCGACAGTGTCAGCTACCAGGGCATTGCCGAACCGCTGGCCTACGAGGATTTTCGTCGCGCAGGGAAAATCTGCCCGGCGATTTCGGCAGCATCTGTGTCCGCTTTTGTGACCGACGAGGATTCGCTGGTCCAGGAATACCACATCCCGTACGGCAGCGACTTCCCGACGGATCAGCTGCCGCCGGTTCCCAACCACCAGGGCCAGTACGGCAACTGGGAGGATGTGGATCTGACCGGCATGACGTTTGACGCGACGATCCACGCCGAGTACAGCGACATAAACACGGTCCGCCAGAGCCAGGACAAGCGCGGTGAACGCTCCCTTGTGCTGGTGGAGGGCAGCTTCGACACCACCGACGAGCTGATGCTCCATGAGGTGGACGACGCGCCCGATACCCCCGGCACGCTGGTGGAGGCGTGGGGCCTGGAGCTGCCCGCCGACACCGGCCACACGCTGCGCTATATGCCGCCGGAGACGACGGACAACACCGTGCTGTGGGTCAGAACCGACGCGCAGGCTGGCAGCAGGCCGACACAAGCGTGGACGGCAGCTATCTGACCTGCACCGCCCCCCGCCGGTACGACGGCCTTCGCCGCTGTGCAGATGCCCGCCAGCAAGGTGCCCCTGCTCGCGGCGGCTTGCGGCGCCGCAGCCGCACTGCTGCTGGTGATTTTGTTCATCGCCCGCAAGCGCAAAAAGCGAAAAGCAAAAAGCCGCTGAAAAAGCAAAATAAAAAAAACCCTTCTGTGTGTGACACCACAGAAGGTTTTTTTGGCTTCTCCCTTGGGGGAAGCTGTCACCACGAAGGTGACTGATGAGGGGCGGCCTTCCCACGACAACCCATTTATGGACAATAATGGCAAACTTGCCCCTCATCCGGCGCTCGCGCCACCTTCCCCCTTTGGGGAAGGCTTTTCCTTTAACACGCACCCACAAACGCCTTAAAAATCTTTCGGCTGTCCTCATTCACGCGGAACGAAAATTCGGGGGTGCCACTGCACAGCCCAGACGAACCTTTTATCCGGCAGGCATACGGCCTCCGTCAGTCCATCCTCCGAGACGGCCATAGCCGTCAGCCCCGGCGCAAGCGTTCACACCTCACTGTAAAAAAATAAAACAGAGAAGTCCTGTGCGACCTCTCTGTCCGTTGTGCTGATTATACCGCAACGCGCGGCGGATTGCAAGCCCCCCATCGGCGGGTGGCTGCCCTTGAAGCGCTTATCCGTCGGCAGGGTCGTATATTTGTCGTACAGCTCCCGCAGCAGCACGGTACGGCGCACCATGCCGATGAACACATTGCGGTCATCCACCACCGGCACAAAGTTCTGTTCGATGGCTGCCTTTAAAAAGCGTCGGCATGTCGGTGGTCACGGTAACGGCCTTGTAATCGCGGCGGCGGGGAAGCTGGAAATCGGCACATCCTCGCTGGCTTCAGGTCCAGCCCGTGCAGATTTTTTTTTTCATGCCCCAGAGGATGTCGCCCTCGGTGATGCTGCCGACATACTCGCCGTTGCGCTTCAGAACAGGGATGGTGGCGTAGCGCTGGTTGGACCATTTTTCCAGTGTCTGGCGCAGGGTGAAATCCTCGTAAATGTACAGGACGTCCTGCTTGGGTGTCAAAAAAGAATAAAAGGTTCATGGTTTTTAAAACCGAGCTCCTTTGGTAAGATTGTCATACTTCTGTAAACAGTATATACTCTTGCGCTGTAAACTTTGTGAATGGAATGTTAAATCCACGCGCCAAAATAAATTTCTCCGAAATGCCCTGTTCAAGCGGGGGAAAAATGGTGTATAATAGCTAAAGATTCATATGGAGTGCAGCTGCGGGCTTAGCCGCAGCTAACCCTGAAAAGGAGGATCGCAGATGATCCCAAGGGGTCAATCCCTATGGACATATTTCGCTGACGAATGACTACTTCTCCGGCCTGGTGGAGCAGGCCGCCAAGCAGTGCTTACGGCATTGCCGCCATGGGTCAGGCCCCGGCTGAAAGCGTTGTGCGCAGCGCCCTGCGCACCGGCAGCCTGCCGCCGAAGGGCGTCACCGTCACGCAGGAGGGCGGCAAGCTGGTCATCGCCCTGCATATCAAGGTCGGGTTCGGTCTGAACATCTCGACCATCACCCAAAGCATCACCCACCGCGTCAAGGACGAAGTTGAACTTGCCACCGGCTTAAAGGTCGCCCGCATCGATGTCTACGTGGACGACGTCATTGCCGACTAAAGACTGTTTTACCCAAAAAATATGAGGTGTAACGAAACCATGATTACTGGCCAGACCCTGCGCGACGCCATTCTTTCCGGCGCCAACAACATTGCCAACCAGCGCACCCGCGTGGATGAGCTGAACGTCTTCCCCGTTCCGGACGGCGATACCGGCACGAACATGAAAGCATGACCATCGGCGCCGCCCGCGCCGAGCTTGAGGCCATGCCCGACAGCTGCACCGTGGCCGAGGCCAGCAAGACCGCTGCCTCCGCCATGCTGCGCGGCGCCCGCGGCAACTCCGGCGTTATCACGAGCCTTTTGTTCCGCGGCTTCTCCAAGGCGCGCTGAAGGACAAGACCGAGGCATCCTCCGCTGACCTGGCTGCCGCCTTTTGCAGCAGGGCGTCGAGGCCGCCTACAAGGCCGTCATGAAGCCCACCGAGGGCACGATCCCTGACCGTCTCCCGTCTGGCTGCCGAGAAGGCCGCCGAGTGCACCGAGCTGGACGTTCCTGCCATGTGGGACGCCACGCTGCAGGCCGGTCAGGCCGCGCTGGACGACACCCCGAACCTGCTGCCCGTACTGAAAAGGCCGGTGTGGTGGACGCCGGCGGCCAGGGCATCATGCTGATCTTTGAGGGCATGAAGCAGGTGTTCGACGGCGGCGAGATCATCGCCGGTGCCGAGGTCGCCGCCAAGCCCAAGGTATCCAGCGAAGCCGCAGGCAAGGGCGTTTTTGCCGACGACCTGATGAAGGTCGAGGACATCAAAAAACGGCTACTGCACCCAGTTCCTGCTGCACAAGGATGCCGATGCCAGCGTTACCCGTCTGCGCGCCTTCCTTTGAGTCCAACGGTGACTCCGTTGTTGTGATCGAGGACGACGACGTTGCCAACTGCCATGTCCACACCTCCGACCCCGGCATGATGCTGAGTGAGGCCATCAAGTACGGCTACCTGACCAATTTTAAAATTGAAAACATGCACGAGCAGTTCCTTGCCCGCCAGAAGCAGGCGAAGGGTCTGAGAAGCAGGCCGAGGCCGAGGAGAAGAAGGACAGCGAGTTCACCTACGCCGCCGTTGACCCCGAGCGTGAGTACGGCTTTGTGGCCGTGGCCGCGGGCGAGGGCCTGAAGGCTGTGTTCAGCGACCTGGGCGTGGACGCGGTTGTCAGCGGCGGCCAGACGATGAACCCCTCCACAGAGGACATCCTCGCCGCTATCCAGAGCGTGCCCGCCAAGACCGTGCTCGTTCTGCCCAACAACAAAAACATCATCATGGCGTCCGAGCAGGCGCAGAAGCTCGCGGACCGCAAGGTCATCGTGCTGCCCACCCGCACCGTGCCCCAGGGCATGACCGCCATGCTGAACTTTGACCCCGACCTGAAGCCGGAGGAGAACGCCGTTGCCATGATGCAGGCGGCGGACCGCGTCAGCACGGGTCTGATCACCTATGCCGCCCGCGACAGCGAGTTTGACGGCAAGCCCATCAAGAAGGGCGAGATCATGGCGCTGGAGAACGGCAAAATCGTTGCCACCGGCACCGACCTGGTCAAGATGACCTATCGTCTGGCCCGCTCCATGAAGAAGAAGGACACCCAGTTCATCACGGTCATTTCCGGCTGCGACGTCAGCGACGAGGACGCCGAAAAGACGACCGATCTGGTGCGCGCCAAGTGCGGCGGCAGTGTCGAGGTCAGCCACATCAGCGGCGGCCAGCCCTGTGTACTACTACATGATCTCTGTGGAGTAATTCGGACGTTATAACATATAAAAAGGCGAATTTGGGGATGTTCCGAGTTCGCCTTTTTTGGTATATTGCCCGGGGACGGCTGCCTCCCGGGAACTCCTACTTTCTTTTGTGACCAAAAGAAAGTAGCAAAGAAAAAGTCCTCGCTGTTGCGAAATGCAGCGGACCCAGCCTTAGGGCTGCACGCCCCTAAGAACCCCAAAGTGGAAGTCGGAGTCTCGGCGGCTAAACGGACGCAGTATTACTGTCCGTTCTTAACGCCGCCGAGCCTTCCTCCACCTTAAATTCGGGTGTTGCGGGGTTGCGAGCGCGGGGCCACAGTTGAGCGCAGCGAAATCGGGGGAGCGAGCAATGTTTGCCCCTGCGGGGGCAAACAACCGCACGAGCGGGTTTGCGTAGCAAACTGGCGGCGCCGTTGTGCGCCGCCAAGCGCCCCGAACCCCGCAGGGGTGAACGACTGCTGTTTCCGCGATGACCTCCACTTTACATCACTGCCCTGTAGGGGCCGGGCATGCCCGGCCCACGGCCTGCCATTACCGCCCATTTATCTTTTTGCTTCGTAGGGAGGGGTCTTGACCCCTCCGCGGGGCGTCGAGGACGCCGCCCCTACAAACGCAAGCTGCAAGCCTTTCGCCCAGTCGTAGGGGAGGATTCATCCCTCCCGCGCCACATCCCATTGCTGCCCGCCATCCCAAAGAAAGGAGGCCCCCATGCCCACCATCAACGATTCCGTCCAATTTCTCAAGGGCGTTGGCCCGGCCTTCGCCAAAAAAAATTTGAGAAGCTCGGCATCCTCACCATCCGCTACCTGCTTTTGTGCTATCCGCGCAAATACATCGACTACACGCAGCCCCTACACCGTCGTGTCCCGCGCCGTATGACGTGGAATGCTGCGTACGCGCTACCGTACTGCAAAGGAGCCCGCCCGGCGCGTCAAGGGCGGGCGGGTCATGAATCGGGTGCTGGCGGCGGACGATTCCGGCATTCTGGCACTGTCGTGGTTCAATGCGCCCTACGCGGCGGACAAGCTGGAAGTGGGGGAGACCTACTACTACTTTGAGGGGCGCATCGGCGGGGCGCTGACCCGCCGCGAGCTGCTGCACCCGCTGGTACGCACCGAGGCTCAGGTCGCTGACTGCCCGTTTGTGGCGGTCTATCCCGGCACCGACGGTCTGCCCGCCAGCCGCCACGCCAGCTGTGCCCATGCAGCGCTGGCGTTCGCGGACCAGCTTGTGGACCCGCTGCCGCCCGAGCTGCTGACCCGCTACCGGATGCCCGCCAAGGCGCAGGCCGTGCAGGGCATCCACGCGCCCAAAACGCGGACGACCTTGCCGCGGGCGGCGGCTGATTTTTGAGGAGCTGTACCTGCTCCAAATCGGCATCTTCCTGCTGCGCAGCCACGGGCGGCGCAAGACCAGCGCCCCATGCACCCGCTGGACCTCGGCCCGTTCTGGCGCAGCCTGCCGTACCCGCCCACCGGTGCGCAAAAGCGCTCCACCGAGGAAATTCTGGCCGATCTCTGCGGCGACGTGCCGATGAACCGGCTTTTTGCAGGGCGATGTCGGCAGCGGCAAAACGCTGGTGGCGGCCGCGGCCATCTGGTTTGCCGCGCAGAACGGCTGGCAGAGCGCCATGCTGGCCCCCCACGGAAATTTTAGCCCGCCAGCACGCCGCCACGCTGGCGGACCGGCCGAGCCGTTCGGCGTCAACGTCACGCTGCTGGTCGGCGGCATGAAAGCGAAGGAGAAGCGCATCGCGCTGGAGGCTATCGCCGATGGGCGGCAAATTTAGTCGTGGGTACGCATGCTGTGCTGACCGACACCGTGGAATTTAAAATCTCGGCCTCGCCATCGTGGACGAGCAACACCGCTTCGGCGTGCGGCAGCGCGGCCTGTTGGCAGGCAAGGCACAAAGCCCGCACCTGCTGGTCATGAGCGCCACGCCCATCCCGCGCACGCTGGGGCTGCTCATGTACGGCGACCTGGATATTTCGGTTCTGACGAGCTGCCGCCGGGCCGCAAGCCCATCAAAACGTGGTTCATCACCGGCAAAAAGCGCCGCGACATGTACGGCTTTCTGGACAAGCAGATCGCGGCGGGGCATCAGGTCTACATCGTCTGCCCGGCCATCGAGGAAAACGAAGCCATGGGCGATCTTGCAGGCCGTCACGACCATTTTACTACACCGAGACCGCCTGCGCACTGCTGCCCAACCGGCGCATCGGCCTGCTGCACGGCAAGCTGAAGCCAAAGGAAAAGGGACGATGTCATGCAGAGATTCAAGGCCGGTGAGCTGGACGTGCTTGTCTCGACGACAGTCATCGAGGTCGGCGTTGACGTGCCGAACGCGACGGTCATGGTCATTGAGAATGCCGAGCGGTTCGGCCTGTCGGCACTGCACCAGCTGCGCGGGCGCGTGGGGCGGCGCGGCGGATTCCTGCTGCATTCTGATTTCCGACAACGGCAACGACGCGGTGCGCGAGCGGCTGCAATTTCTGTGCCGCACGTCGGACGGCCTCGCCGTGGCGAAGTATGATCTGGAAACCCGCGGCCCGGGTGATTTCTTTGGCTCGGCGCAGCACGGTCTGCCGACGCTGCGGGTGGCGGATTTAGTGCAGGACACCCGCACGCTGCGCGTCGCGCAGGACGAAGCCAAGGCCCCTGCTGGCCAAGGACCCGAATCTGATCGACTCCCGCGCATCGTGCGCTGTCCGATGAGGTGGAGCGGCTGTTTGAGACGGCAGGGGCGATGAATTAGCAGCCTTCTTTGGCTTCCCCTCGGGGGAAGCTGCCGCCCGCAGGCGGCTGATGAGGGCAGCGTTTCCCCACAGGCAACCGCAAGCGGGATTTCCCGGCAGGTTCCTCATCCGAGCGCGGGCGGAGCCGCGCCCACCTTCCCCAAGGGGGAAGGCACTCTGCCTCTGCGGGGGCGTCGGGGACGCCGCCCCCTACAGCGGCGAACCGGAAAGCTGCCCCATTCCGCAAACGGCCGCGGCGGCCTGCCCTCACCCCGCCGCAGCTGTGCTATTGTATCCCGCTTGAAAGCTCTCCCGCGATAAATTCCTTTCTATCCCTTTTATTTTCCCTTCAAATTTGCTATACTGATAGGTAACTTTATAAAGGAAATCTTGCCTATGAAAAAATTCTGCGCGATTTTATTTTCCTTCGTGCTCGTTCTGATGCTGGCGCTGCCCGTCGCGGCAGAGGACGCGGCAGGGGAGAGTGACTCCTCTTTGACACCGCGCCTGCGCTGACAGCTCCCGCCGGGTATGTCGTCAACCTCGACACCAACATCGTCGTGTACGAGAAAACAGCGAGACCCAGCTCTCCGCCGCCAGCCTGACCAAGATGATGACGACGCTGCTCCTGCTGGAAAATTACCAGGATCAGCTCGACTCCATCAGTCTGACCGCGCCAAGCTACATCTACGATTTAATTTGGGAGCAGAGCACGAACGCCTCCACCGCCGACATCCGCCGGGGCGAGACCCAGAGCCTGCGCAATCTGCTCTACGCCATGCTGCTGCCCAGCGGCAACGAGGCCGCCTACATCGTGGCCGACTACATGGGCGGCGGCAGCATCGACAACTTCGTCGCCATGATGAACGACGAGGCGAAGGCCGTGGGCTGCACAGGCACAACGTTTGTCGACCCCTGCGGGCTGAACCCCAACAACATCACGACGGCGCGGGACGCCTATCTCATCCTGCGCGCCCTGACGGCCTACGATGTGTTCGCCACGGTCATCGCCACCCCCAGCTACGACATGGGCACAAATGACCGCTACACGACGCCCGGCACCTATATCATCCAGAATACCGACAAGCTCGTGACCAACAGCAGCTACCACCGCGACTACACCAGGGGCGGCAAGACCGGCAGCCTGGGCGAGTGGCAGAACTTTGCGGGCTGGCACAGCCAGAACGGCGAGAGCTACATCAGCGTACTGCTGAACGTGCCCTACGACGCCGACCCCGAGGGCATGCGCCCCGCGCTGGCGGAGACCGGCACGATCATGGACTGGGTGTTCGACACCTACACCATCGCCCCGGCGCTGGACACGACCCAGCCCATCACCGAGGTCCGGGTCGCCTACTCTGACCCAGACGGACACCGTCATGCGTTTTATCCGGCTGACAATATGATGACGCTGCTGCCCGCCGCGGGCGGCGGCGCTGCGCTGACCGAGCCGGTGTTCAATGTGCCGGACGAGCTGGCCGCGCCCATCAGGCAGGGCGACGTCGTCGGCACCGTCACGCTGACGATCCAGGGCGAGGTCATCGGCACCGCCGATTTAATTGCGGGCAGCGATGTCTCGCGCAATCAGGTTTTGTACCCGCTTTCGCGCGTGAGCCTTTTTTCAGGCACATATTTCAAAGTCGTCATTGCGCTGACGCTCTTCGTCGTTGGCTGCTATGGAATATATATTGCCGGCCGCGTCCTGCTCGCCTCACGCAAGACACACTGAGCCGCATATAGCAGGAGGGTTTACCCATGCTGGATGTAAAAACGCAATCTGACCACCATGACTGATTTCTACGAGCTGACGATGTCGGCGGGCTATCTGGACGAGGGATATGTGGATAAGATCGCCGTCTTTTTGATATGTTCTTCCGCCGCGTGCCGGACGGCGGCGGCTACGCCGTTATGGCCGGTCTGCAGCAGTTCATCGACGCCGTGGATCACCTGAAATTTACCGGCGAGGACATCGACTATCTGCGCTCCACCAAGGCGTTCGACGAGAAGTTCCTCACCTATCTTGCCAACTTCAAGCTGCACTGCAATATCTGGGCCATTGAGGAGGGCATGCCCAACGCTGCTGCTCGTCACCTTCAACCACCAGTGCCTGATCGCCACCAAGGCGAACCGCATCGTGCGCTCCGCCGCGGGCCGCCCGGTCATGGAGTTCGGTGCCCGCCGCGCGCAAGGGTATGACGCCGCCTACTTCGGCGCACGCGCGTCCTACATCGGCGGCTGCGGCTCCACCCTCCTGCGTCATGGCCGCGCGTGACTTCGGCATCCCGGCCTCCGGCACGATGGCCCACAGCTGGGTGCAGATGTTCCCGACGGAGTACGACGCCTTCAAGAAATACGCCGAGATGTCCCCCGACGCCTGCGTGCTGCTGGTGGACACCTACAACGTGCTGCGCCACGGCGTACCCGATGCCATCAAGGTGTTTGACGAGGTCCTGAAGCCGATGGGCAAGCGCCCGAAGGGCATTCGCATCGACTCCGGCGATATTGCCTACTTGTCCAAAGAAAGCCCGCAAGATGCTGGACGAGGCCGGCTACCCCGACTGCACGATCTGCGCGTCCAACTCTCTGGATGAGTACATCGTCCGCGACCTGATCCTGCAGGGTGCCCGCGTGGACAGCTTCGGCATCGGCGAGAATATGATCACGGCCAAGAGCGCCCCGGTCTTCGGCGGCGTCTACAAGCTGGCTGCCGTCAGGGAGGACGACGGCAGCTACACCCCCGAAGATGAAGCTGTCCGAATCCGCCGAGAAGATGACTATCCCCTGCCTGAAAAAGGTCTGGCGTATCTACGACCAGGACGGCAAGGCGATGGCCGACCTTATCACGATGGCCCGACGAGGTCGTCGAGACCCAGCACGGCATCACGCTGTTTGACCCGATGGAGACCTGGAAGGAATGCACCTACGTCAACTGCACGGCCCGCTGCCTGTCCACCCCGATTTACGAGAACGGCAAGCGCGTTTACAGCTCCCCCGAGTCTGGACGACATCAAGAAGTTCTGCAAGGCGCAGGTCAACACCCTCTGGGACGAGGTCAAGCGCTTGAGAACCCCCACCGCTACTACGTTGACCTGAGCCAGAAGCTGTGGGACACCCGCAGCGCGCTGCTGAAGAAGCTGTCGAAATAAAGATCTCTGGCTTCCCCCAAGGGGGGAACGCATTTCTTCCCAAAAACTCCCACCATCCTTACAAAACGGTTACAACCCGCGCCCCCTGCACATACTGTGGCCATACAGCTTGTGCAGGGGGATTTTGTATGCTGGAACGTGCTTCTTTGTTTTTGCTCGGCGGCGGGGGCGTATGCCGCGCTGGAATTGGCCTGGCGCGGCACCACGCACTGGACGATGTTTCTGACCGGCAAGGGGTCTGCCTCTGCCTTTTGCAGGCGCTGGCGGATCGTCCGCTGCCGCTGGGCCGGCGGGGCCCCGGCGGCGGCTGTCGGCGCGGCGGGCGTCAGCGCTGGGGCTGGAGTGGGGCTGGCCGTCGGCGCAGCCTACTGGTTGCCGGGTGGGCACACCGCCGTCACTAACTATTAAAAGTCAAGCCCCAAAACAAAATTTTCGAGAGAAATTTTTAAGGGGGTGAAAAATTGGTATAGCAAACAAGAGCATCCGTTGTCGGATACTCGCTTTCCGTATAAAATCGCACGCTTAATAATCAGCTAAGAAGGCCCGTTTCCCAGAACGCTGCATAGCAAAAAAATAAGCCTTACCAGCTTTTTAGCAGCATGAGAGATGGCAACATTGTAATGCTTTCCCTCAGAACGCTTCTTTTCAAGATAGGCCGAGAATGTAGGACACCAAAGGCAAACATATTTGGCGGCATTGAAAAGAGCATATCGCAAATATCTGGAGCCACGCTTTTCCATGTGAGCATAACAGTTTTTGCAGTTGCCCTGACTGATATGTAGATGGAGAGAGTCCAGCATAAGCCAGCAGCTTGTCTGCGCTTGCAAAGTTGGAAAAAATCTCCAACTTCAGCAAGAATCATTGCACCCATATGTCGGCCAATACCGGGGATTGTAAAGATGGGAGAATCATCTGAGATGTAATCTTGTCAATTGCGGATTCTACCTCAGAAATTTCTTTGTCCAGCTCGCGGATGAGAGCAATCGTGTGTTTCAACTCCATAGACTTAGCAGGCATTTTCGAGCCAATGGAGACCCCTGCGGCTACTTGGATTTCCGCGGTTTTAGACTTGGTATAACGACCTTTAGAGGCGGTGCAAAGAATCTCAGCGAGTTCTTCAGTATTGGCGTTTGCGATATAGCTTGCACCCGGATAGTTGCTCAGCAGTGCGTATACAACAGCGATGTGCAGACTTGAGACCAGCTTTTTCAAGCTCCGGAAACAGAATATTCACTAACCGCGCAACGGAGCTTTTCAGCTTGGCGCGCTCTTTTTACCTTATCAAATCTGTATCTGGTTAGTGACTTTAGCTCTTCATTGTGGTATGCTGTATTTGAGTAGGACTTGAGGTCCACATCAGACATGAGCATCATTGCAATGGTACGCGCGTCTATCCGATCTGTTTTGGTTCTTCGCAGGCTGAGACTTTTCCGGTAGAGGTTCGTGTGCAGAGGGTTAATGACATAGGTTGCCAGGCCGCTGTCTAAAAAAAAAACCCCAGCAGATTGTAGCTGTAATGTCCTGTGGCTTCAAGCCCTACTTTTATTTTGCTTTCACCTTGGGAGCAGCTTTGGATTCTTGAAAGAAGCGTCTCAAAACCGATGCGGTTATTGGCAATGGTAAATACATCTGCCAAGACCGTTCCTTCCGAGTTGAGGATAAAGCAATCGTGCTTGTCCTTTGCAACATCGATACCAACAAAAATCATTTCTTTTTTACCTCCGGCGTTTTATTTTTTACAGTGCTGCTTAGAGCCACACCTCTTTGCTATGTAACCTCGTTCTATATAAACCGTCTGGCGGTATCTAACTGATTAACACTAAAAACAAAGAGCCGTGGTTGGAATTTTGTCCTTGAGAGGGACTCTAATAACTACTACTTTATAATCAACGACGAGCAGCCGC
>VOFF01000473.1_pt1 | contig 26000 bp, 59 predicted proteins | sample 5384061 | NCBI WGS metagenome assembly VOFF01 (sample SAMN12384725, study PRJNA508395) | human gut metagenome | isolation source: healthy gut E | host: Homo sapiens
TTGATAACGCAAATTCTTCAACTTTTTGGAGTCCTATTCTTCGTAATTCATTTAGCATACTGATTTTAGGCAAAAATAGACCATCATCAAGGTTTACTTTTATATTTTTGAATTGATATGGAGTGTTGTTAGTTTTTGTAATTTGTAAAATAATATTTTCAGCTTCTAGTGGTCGATTTTTTTTGCTTCAACTGGTATTGCTTCAGGAAGTTCTACTTTTATATTCATTTTTTGGTAGATTTCTGGTAATTGGAAAGAAGGTGTTATTTGCATTGATATTGGTTTGTCTTTTTTTATTGTGATTGTTGCATTAAGCATAGTTTTTTTGTGTTCTTTAGAAAAACTTTCTCTTGCTTCAGTTGATAATTTTTTAGATGATATTTTTATAAATTTTGTCTCCAGATTTTATATTGCCTTTCATTCTTCCAATTATGACAGTATCTCCAATGTTTGTTTCAGTGATATTTTTTATTTTTTTAATAGTTCAGAAATTGTATATGAACCGGTTTCGTTTTGAAGTGATATAGTATCACCAATTGCAATTTGTTCATTTAACTTTACTGTAATATGTCCTTTGTTAGATTGTATTTTTCTACAATTCCTAAAAAATAGTCCCATATTATTTGGTTTTTCTTTGAAAATTAAATTCTTATTTGCTGAATTATCAATGTGACCATTAGAGAATCCACCTCTATTAAAAACTTGCATTAAATCTTTTGATGTCTTTTGAATCGATAATGTAATTTTCTAAATTGTTAGATTCTATACATTCATTTGCTAAGTCAATATATTTTCTATATATTTTTGTAACTATTGCTACATATTCTGGGCTTTTTCATTCTGCCTTCAATTTTGAAACTTTTTACACCAGCGGAAATTAGTTGTGGTAAAATATTGTAAACTGCATAAATCACGTGTACTTAATAAATACCCATTGTCTATTTTTTTTTGTTGTTTTCTAGTAAATAATAAGGAAGTCTACAACTTTGAGCACATTTGCCTCTGTTTCCAGAACGTCCACCTACTAAACTAGAAAATAGGCATTGGCCAGAATATGAGATGCACAAAGCACCATGTACAAAACATTCTATTTCTATATCAGAATTTTTACAGATATAATCTATTTCATGCATAGAAAGTTCACGAGATAATACAACACGTTGAAATCCCATTTTTTTGTAATTCTAAACACCTTCTAAATTGTGAATAGTCATTTGAGTACTTGCATGTAAAGGTAGGTCTGGTAATTCTTTTTTTGTAATAGAGAAATTAATCCTAGATCTTGAACGATAAGTGCATCTATTCCAGATTCATAGGCGTATTTAGCAAGTAGTAATGCATCTTTTTAATTCGGAATTTTTTAAAAGGGTGTTTAGTGTTAAATGTGTTTTTACACCTCGTAATTTTGCATATTCAATTGCTTTTACTAATTCATTATTGTCAAAATTATTTGCAAAAAGCTCTTGCACTAAAAGAGCTACTACCGAAATATACAGCATCTGCACCATTTTGTACAGCTGCTTTTAGACATTCAAAATTGCCCACAGGGGCTAATAATTCACACATATTTTCCTCTTTCTGCCCATAAAAATATTGGGAGTTTTTTTCTTTTGATATTATAACATAGTTTATTTATTTTGGAAAGATATTAATATTACAAAAATGTTACAAATTGGTAAAAAGGTCAAATTTTGTTGACGAAAAAATGGGCAATGATATAATAAAATCGATTATTAAGGGAAAAGTTTGGAGGAGTACGCATGAAAAATAAGAGCATAAAAACAAGAAATATTTGCAATTATTTTTTTGATTTTAATTATAAGCAATTTTTTTTTTTGCTATGGTAAACGTAAATCAGGTATTTGCAGTAAATCAAACAATATCAGAAGATATAAATAGTATAGATTCATCAAAATATCCAGGTGTGAAAGAGCAAATACAACAATTGAAGACTAAACATCCAAATTGGAGTTTTAAAATATTGTATACAGATATAGATTGGAATGAAGCAATAGGAAAAAGAATATTTAGGACATGGAAGTTCTCCTAAAAATTTGGTACCAAAACTCATAATTCTTCATGGATATGTAATATATGTGGTGTAGATAAGGCTTATGATAATGGAAGTTGGAGATGTGCTTCTAAGTCAGGTATTGAATATATGATGGATCCTCGTAATTCTATAAATGAAGCAGATATTTTTCAATTTGAGGAACTAACATCAACAGGTTCTGATGTGAATATTGTAAAAAGATGACAAATGGAACATTTTTGCAAGGTCGTGAACAAGAGATAACTAATATTGCAAATACTAAAGGTGTAAATGCATATTATATAGTTGCAAGATTAATACAAGAACAGGGAAAAAGTGGTTCTGAATTGATTTCTGGAAAGACAGGATATTATAATGCATTTAATTTTGGTGCTAGTGGAAGTACAAGTGAACAGGTTATAGCAAATGGTTTAGCTTATGCTAAAAAAAAAGAAAGGTTGGGATACATTAGAAAAATCAATTTCTGGTGGAATAGATTTAATTGCAAATGAATATATAAAAATTGGTCAAAATACATTATATTTTCAAAAAAGTTTAATGTTACAAATAAATCAACATTTGCACATCAATATCAACAAAATTTGTTTGCAGCAAAAAAAAACAGAATGTGCAACTTTAAGAAATACATATTTAGATATTGAATCTTATGATTCTAAACATACTTTTTTATAATTCCTGTATTTAAAAAAAATATGCCTCCTAAAAGCGTGTTTAACTCCAGATGGAAATTCTACAGCGACATCTGGTGCAGATTTGGTAAAGATAAATGTGACAACTAGTTTAAAATTAAGAAAAGCACCAGAAGATAGTACAAAAAGTGGATTGGTTATGGAAAAATGAAATTGTTGCAAGATTAGAAAAAGGTACAACTAAAATCAATGGTGCTTATTGGGATAAAACTAAAAAGGCTAATGGAAATGTAGGTTATGCTCCTAGAGAAACTTTTGATTATGAAACTGATTATAAATTATATTTAGTTCCTATTAATACTACAAATGGTAGCAATAATAACAATAATATTAATAATAGCAATGGTAATAATTTAATAATAACTCAAATAATAACGAGAATAAATATCATAATACAGTTAAAGTATTAATAAATGATGAAAAAAGATAATCAAAGTGTCACCAGATGCAATAGCAAAGGATATCTTAGAAGCTTTTGGGGGAAGCGTAAAAATAACTAAAGCTGACGGAAGTTTTTTTAAATGGTGAAAATGATAATATGGCTACAAATTTTATAGTAAAGGATACCTATACGGTCATAAAAAAGGTGATGCTAATGCAGATGGAATAGTAAATTCATTTGATTATATAAGAGTAATGAATTATATAATGGGTAGAAAGCAGTTAAATAGTTATGAAAAAGAAGCAGCAGATGCTAATAATGATGGAATAGTAAACTCATTTGATTATATAAGAATAATGAACTATATAATGGGTACAAAAAAGATAGAATTAAAATAAAGCTATACAATATTTACAATATGAAAGGATGAATAAAAAATGAAAAAAATATATAAAGCAAATAATTTTTTTTAGCAGTGATGATAGCATGTATTTTATTTGAGAATAAAGCTTATGCAGCGGGAGGATTTGTGATAGGAACATCTAAAAGTGAAATAAACAAAGGTGAATCTTTTACATTAACAATATCAGCTAATAATGCTTATGGACAAGTAAATATTACAGCCGACAATGCTACTGTTAGTCCTAATACGGTTTTTTTAGAAAATAATACAAAAAAAGTAACAGTAACATCTACTAATTCTAATGATATATCAATAGTAGTATCTCCTGCTAAAAGTGGATTGGGAGATCAAGATGAAAGACCGATAACAACCTCCCAAGGGGCTAAAGTAAAAGTAAAAACAACAAGTTCAAATAACAACTCAAATAGTAATTCAAATACTGGCAGTGGAGAAAATAATAGTGGTACAAACAAATCAAGGAACAAGTACCAACCAAGCAAGCAGTAATCAATCAAATAATACACAGACAAAATCATCAGTAGCAATATTAGGGGAAATCTAAGAATAAAACCAAATGATTTTTTCTGGTTTTACACCAAATAAAACATCATACTCAACAACAGTGCCAAATAGTGTATCAAGTATAGAAGTATATGCAGTATCACCACAAAATCAAAAACAAACAATATCAGGAACAGGAAAAAAAACAGCTAAAAAGAAGGACAAAACAATTTTGAAATAAAAAGTAACAGCAGAAGATGGTAAAAAACAACGAAAAACATATAAATTGACTGTAACAAGAGAAAAATCAAATTCATCAGCTGGAGAAGAAGCAACAGGAGAAGAAACGACAGAAAACACTGTGGAAAGTAATGATGTAACAGAAAATAATAATCAAGAACAAAATGAAGAAAATATAGAAAGTGATGAACAAAAAATTGGTTTATCAGAATTAAAAATAGAAGGACTAACATTAAGTCCTGAGTTTAAAAAAAAAATGTATATGAATATAATACAAAATTAGAAGATGATAAAGAAAGTTTAGAAATTATAGCAACACCAATAACAGAAGGAAGTAAAGTAGATATAACTGGCAATGAAAATTTAAAAGATGGTGAAAATACAATAACTATTATTGTATCAGATGAGTCAGACGAAAATATGGCAACATATCAAATAAATGTAACTAAAGAGAAAAAACAGGAAAATGTTGTGAATTTAACATATAAGATAATAAAAGAAAACTTTGTAATAGTTATATTAGTTGTAGCAATTCTAATTGTAATTATAATATTAATAGTACATCTTATCAAAAAATAAAAATAGTGTGTATAGTGGCATATATATGCCTTATGAAGAAGGTGTGACAGAACATGAAGATATACATCAAAATGAATTTAAAAAAAAAAAAAAAGAACCATGCTAAAATGAAAAAAAAGCAAAGGAAAAAAGATTTAAGTAGAGCATTAATATATTTGCACTTATAAGGAGTAGAGATTTAATAAATCCTACTTCTATTTTTTTAACAAAAAATTATAAAGTACATATTATACTTTGAAGGAGGTTATAATATGTATGATGAAATATATCAAGAGTACATAAGAAGTGTATTAGGATATCCGGAAAAACAGCCATTATATCAAAATGGAATGTATAATTTGAATTATGATAATAGAAATAATTACCAAAATTTTTTAAATAATAATATTGAAAATGATATGAACAATAGAGATACAAATAAATATTTAGAAGATTTTTATCCTGATATATATACATTAATATATCCAATAATTCAAGAAAAATGCCAGGAAAATAGAGGAGAATTAACAGAAGAAATTATAAATAAAAATGACAGAAGAAATATATCTAAAAGTTCAAAACGAAAAAAAAAAGATTAAAGAAGATAGGGGGAGATAGGCAAAACTCAGGTTTACAAGATTTGATAAAAATTTTAATATTAAGAGAGTTATTACAAAGACCACGACCACCGTTTAGACCACCTGCTCCACCACGTCCACCAATGAGACCGCCATTTGGTCCGCCACCTCCACCAGCACGTCCACCAGTTAGACCAAGATAATTATTTTTAATAAATACCAAAATTTCAAAAAGTATAAAACATAAAAAAGTTGAATTGGGAAAAATAAAATTATAAAAATTGAAAGGTGGTATTTTATTATGAAAGTTAAAGATTGTATGTGTGATGATGTATGTTGTGCAAAACCAGAAACAACAGTAAGTGATGTGGCTAAATTAATGAGTAAAAAATCATGTAGGTTCAATACCTATTTGTGATGATAATAATTGTTTATGCGGAATAGTTACAGATAGAGACATTTTATTAAGAACAGTTGCATGTAATAAAGATGCTAATACAACTCCAATAAGTGAAATAATGACATGTAATGTTTGTAGTTGTACAGGTGATGATGAAGTAACAAATGCTGAATCAAAGATGTGTCAGGAACAAATAAGAAGGTTGCCTGTTTGTGACACAAATAATCATGTAATAGGAATATTAACTATAGGTGATTTGTGTAACAATGATAGAGAATTAGAACTCAGCAAGTAAACCAAACAATAAAAAAATATTTGTGAATGTAAACCAAATGAGAAGAATGCTGAATAATTATTTAATATTATAAACTCTTTTTTAAGATAGAAGATTTGTAAGGTATAATAAAAATTTTGTTTTTATTAAAAAGAGTATAAACATTAAAAAAGGCGGATATTTCTGCCTTTTTTACATATAATAATTATATAAACAAGTGGGGGGAAAAAGATAGATAGATGATTATTAATATGCCATATTGGACAAAGGTTTTTAAAAGATTATTATATGTTATTTTTGTTTTAATAGGATTATGTATTACATTCAAGTTGGCTGTTTTTTTACATGCCTTTTTAATTGCTTTTATTATTTATTTACTAATGGAACCTGCTATAAAATGGGTTATGAAGAAAACCAAAGCTACAAGGAAGACAAGTTCTATAATACTTTTTTTTTATAGTTTCTGCAATAATATTAGGCTTGTTAACATGGGGAATAATAACATTATTTTCAGAAGCATCAAGTTTGTTACAAGACTTAAATGAATATATTGAAAAATATATAATTTGTTTCAAAGTTTTTTGAAAAAATTGGATTTTGGAAAAATAAAATTACCTACTGAAATTCAAGAGGTTTTTACAAACTTCTACAGGTGATATTTTTAACAAATATTTCTATGTGGGCTAGAAACTTTTTAAATGGTTTAATAAAGATTGTAACTTCAATACCAACAATTGCTATATATTTTTCTGTTACAGTAATAGCTTTATATTTTATGTGTGTAGATAAAATATATATGTTGGATCAGATGGAACACCATTTTCCAAAAAACGTGGATGATGAGATTTGGCAAACATTTCAGAGAATTAACTCAAACTTTAGGCGGTTATTTAAAAGCCGAGGCTACATTGATTTTAATTTCTTTTTTATTTCATTGGTTGGTCTTTATATTTTGAAATTTTTGGGTTTTGCTATTGAATTTCCGTTACTTATAGCAATTGCAATAGCGTTTGTTGATGCTTTTACCAATACTTGGTTCTGGAACAGCTATGGTTCCATGGGCTATTGTATGTGGTTTGAATGGAGATATAAAGTTGGGAATAGCAATTTTGGTTTTATGGATTATAATGTCTATAGTAAGACAATTTTTAGAACCAAAATTAGTTAGCAAAAATATTGGAGTACATCCAATTTTTACATTGGTTGCTATGTATACAGGATTCAAATTTATTGGTGTTATTGGAATGTTAATTGGTCCAATAGCTTTGATTGTTATTAAAAAATATTTTTTCTACTTTTTTATTGATGGTGGAGTTGTTAAAACTATATTAGATATAAACTAAAGGAGTAATAAAAACATTGAATTATTAATGTTTTTATTACTCCTTTAGTTTCTAAAAGTATGTATTAATTTTATATTTGAATACAAAAATTTATTCCCATTCAATAGTTGCTGGTGGTTTTGAAGTTATATCATACACAACACGATTAACGTGATCAACTTCATTGACAATTCTAGAAGATACTTTTTCTAAGACTTCATAAGGAATTTTACTCCAAACACCTGTCATAAAATCAGTAGTTTCAACAGCTCTTAAAGCAACAGTATAATCATAAGTTCTTTCATCGCCCATAACACCAACTGATTTTAAATTTGTAAGAACTGCAAAATATTGATTAATTGATCTGTGTAACCCTGCATTAGCGATTTCTTCTCTAAAAAATAGCATCTGCATCTTTTAAAAATATCTAATTTGTCATCTGTGATATCTCCAATTATTCTAATAGCAAGTCCAGGACCAGGGAAATGGTTGTCTAAATACTAAGTATTCAGGAATTCCTAATTCTAAACCAACTTTACGTACTTCATCTTTGAATAAATCACGTAATGGTTCAATAATTTCTTTTAAAATCAACATGTTCAGGTAAGCCTCCAACATTGTGATGACTTTTTTTATTGTAGAGCTTTTTTCCTAGTCCACTTTCTATAACATCTGGATAAATTGTTCCTTGGACTAAGAAATCAACAGTACCGATTTTTTTTGCTTCTTCTTCAAATACTCTAATAAATTCTTTTCTCCTATTATTTTTTCTTTTTCTTTCAGGATCTGTTACACCTGCTAATTTAGAAAGAAAAACGATCTTTTGCAGTTTACACGTATAAGGTTTATATCAAATTGTTCTCTAAAAGATTTTTTTCGACTTCATCACCTTCATTTTTTCTTAAAAGACCATGATCTAAAAAGATACAAGTTAAATTTTTTCCAGCAGCTTTACTAACTAAAATAGTTGCAACAGATGAGTCGACTCCACCAGATAGGGCACATAAAACTTTTTATCTCCGATTTTTTCTTTTTAAACTAGTAATTGTGTCTTCTACAAAAGATGATATTTGCCAATCTCCACTACATTCACAAATATTAAATAAAAAGTTTTTTTATAACTAAAGTTCCATTTACAGAGTTGTTTACTTCTGGATGAAATTGAATACCATATAGTTTTTTTGCTGGATTTTCCATAGCAGCATTTGGACATGATTCTGTATGACCGATATTTTGAAACCCTTCTGGTACTTTTTTCTACAAAGTCTGTATGGCTCATTAAAAATACATTTGTACTTTCAAATCCTTTAAATAATAAAGAGTTGTTATTAATTGATACATCTATTGTTCCATATTCTCTTTTATTGGCTCTTGCTACATTTCCACCTAAAGTTGCGGTCATTAATTGCATTCCGTAACAAATCCCTAAAACAGGTATACCTAAATTAAATATTTCAGGATCACATTTTGGAGAGTCTTCTCCATATACACTTGCGGGTCCACCTGTAAAAAAAATAATACCTTTTGGATTTATTTCTTTAATTTTTTTTTCTAAAGAGATATTAAAAGGTACAACTTCTGAATATACATTACATTCACGTACTCTACGTGCAATTAGTTGGTTGTATTGACCACCAAAGTCTAAGATTAAAATTTTTCTCGTTTTCTTTCATTATTACATTCCTTTCTTAGGTACAACAATCTGATACCTACTAAAATATACTTATATTGTAACATATTTTTACATTTAAGTAAACGAATTTTTTGATAAAAAGGTTGTAATTATGAAAAAAGTGTTAAATTTCACCTGCTACAGGGATATAACTTTCGTCAGGAGGATAAACAAGTTCATCGTTTGGTTTATCACAGCTATGTAATTCAGTGACTTTAATAATAGGAATCTCACCGTGATAATTACCCTTTGTAATTTCACCTGTTAGTTCAATCCAAGAATTATCGGAAAAATTTTTAATATCTTCAGATTCACAGAGAAATCCAACGACAACTGTTTGAAAGTTTGAAGAAATTACCATATTTTTGCTAGAACAAATTGATTTTCACTAAAATCTAAAAGTCTGTATACATAACCTGAAAATGTATTTTTAATCCTACATAAGAATCAATATCATCATGTACAGCTTTTTAGAACATTGGTGTAATTTGAAGTATTGATTTGATGTATTTCAGTATTTTTTGATTTTTACTTGCACCGTTGAAAACTCTGAAAATTACTATACTAACAATGAGTAATAATAAAATAATTACAGATATAAAAAATATCTTGAAGATTTTGCTATTATTAATTTTAATATTATAAATAAACATAAAAGATCCTCATTTCAATAATAAAATTTGATGCGTATAAATTTGTGTTAACAAATTTTACATAAATACAAAAACGTACATTAATAGTGATTATTAAAATTAAAAAAATAAATGTTTTTGTTTTATTAAAATGTATGATTGTAAAAATTAAAAAAGAATGAAAATAAAAAAAAATAAAAAAATTTTATAAAAATATATACAAAATAATTTTAATGTGATATGATGTGAGTGTCAAAAAATGAGGACTTTTGTCATTCATTTATAAGATAAAAAAGTAAAAATACAAAAGAAAGAGAGGTAATAAACATGTTTGAAAAGTTTTTAAAAAGATCAAGTTGGACAGATATTATAATTTCACTTGTATTTGTATTGTTAGGAATACTATTAGTTGCAAGACCTAATGAAATGATGTCTGTTATTACTGTTTTATTAGGAGCCGTATTTATAATAGTTGCTTTTTTTAAAGCTAGTAGATTATTTTACTTCTGAACCAAAAAGAAGATTATCTTTTAACAATGGCATTAATTGGCATTATTATAGGTGTAATTGTTTTACTTTTGTCCAAATATTATTTCAAACATATTTAGTGTTTTTTTTCTTGGAGTTTGATAATTTTAGAAGGATTAAAAGATTTCCAAACAACATTAGTATGGAAAGATATTAAATCTGGATATTGGACAATTACTCTAATATGTTCAATGCTAATTATTATTGCTGGAATTGCAGTTTTAGTAAATACAACTTTAGCATTAAAAAACAATAGGAATAGCAATTATTGTTTATGCAGTATTAGATATTGTTGCAAGATGTATCTTTTATGAAAAAAATAAAAGATTATATGAGAGATTAAAAAACGTCCTAAGGTACATAATAAAGATACCTTAGGATTATTTTATATTGTAGGAAATTTAAAAAAAACTTCTTTAAATAAAAAAATATAACAAGGAGCAAATTAGAGAGGGATGGTATAGATGGAAAGTATAAAAAGAATAACAGATTTATTAAATAGTATACCTATTACACCAAATAATAAAAAAGAAATAGAAGGAGCAAAGCAAGCAATTGTTGATGGAGATTTCCATACAGCTTTATCTATTATACAAAACTTAAATAAAAAGAAAAAAGAAAGACAACAGGAAGAATATGATGAAGAAGAAAGTACAGAAATAGAAGATAATGAAGAAAAAAAATAATCAACAAGAGGAAGGCATAGATGAGAAAAAAGAAGCCAACAATGAAACTGAAAAGATGAAGATGATGAGGATTTATCTGTATTTTTACCATTAGGAGATGAAGATTTGTTTGGAAATTCTATTTCAGATGAAAATTATCAAGATGATGAATATTCTGAAAAAGAAGATGAATATACAGAAAATGGTGATAGTACAAAAGACAACGAAGAAGAAATAGAAAATGAAGAAGATTCAGAAAATTATATGTATGACGAAAAAAGAACAAGATGAAGATAACCAAGACGAAGATGAGGAAGAATTTGTTTTTGAAACAGAAAAAGATAAAGAAAAATATCCTGTAGATTTGCGTAACGTGGAACTAGAAAAAGTCTATATAGGTTTATTATTAACAGAACCTAAAATATATTGTTAGATATTATATTTTGTTTGATCAATGTTATTTTGAAAGTGAGAGTTTATTAAATATATATAAAAGTATATTATTTACAGAGGGTGGAAACTATACTCAGAAATAGCAAAACAAAAATTTAACTTTTCAAGAGAAGTAGAAGGAATTTATCAACAAAAAATATTATTTGAAACAATATGTTGCAGGTAAAAAAATTATAATATGGAAAAAATCTATACAGATTTAAGAAAAATTTGTTTGCTAAGAAAAAAATATGTGGAGATGCCAATTGAGAGTATTCAGAAAAAGATTGTTGAAATTGCACATTATAAACTTTATGATAAAATGACAATAGAAGAAGTAGAAAATGCTACAAATCAAGTAACTGTAACAGATAAGTTTAAGCAAGCAGTATTAAATACAGATTTGACAAGTTTTTTAGAAAGAGGAGATAATAATTTGGCTAATGGTTTGAGTTTACCTTTTCCTATTTTAACGCAAGTCTTTAAAGGAATTAGAAAAGGTGAGACAATGGCAATTGCAATGCCTTCAAATGCTGGTAAGAGTAGACTTACTGTGAATATAGCCGCATATACTTTTTTAGTACATCAAAAAAAAGGTATTAATAATTTCAAATGAAATGTCAGAAGAAAAAATGAAGTTGACTCTTATTACAACAATATTGAATCATCCTGCTATTCAAAAATTGCATGGTCAAAAATTACATATATCTGAGACAGAATTATTAGAGTTTAAATTTAGACCAGATGATTCTAAGATAGTAAAAAAATAGATAAGGATGGATATGTGTTAAGAGAAAAAAAAAATGAGAGTAGAGAGGATTTTATAAAAAGATTGGAAGAAGTTTCTTCAGATTTTAAAAAGACTATTGCTGTAACTAATTGGATAAATACTCAAGTATTAAATTCTATTTATTTTATAAATATTACAGATCATACAAATGATGAATTACAAAAAGTTATTATGAACTATTATTATAAAGAAAAAATAGAATATGTATTTTATGATACATTAAAAACAGATACTGCTAATATAGGAAATGGTGAGGAAATAAAAAAGAACTGCAACAATTTTAGCGAATTTAGCTCAAAATTTTGGAATATTTATTTGTTCAACATTACAGTTAACGGAAAATAAAAACAAATCCGATAAACTTGGACATTAATGATTTGGCAGTAAGTAGGACTGTAAAAAGAAGTTTTAGATACATTATGTTTGATGAAACAAATACCAAGAGACATGTATGATGAATTTCATTATTCTAATCAAGAAGTTGATACTACATTTTTTGATTTGCAAAAAATCTAAAGATCCTGATGAAAGATATTATGCTTGCATTGTTGATAAAAATAGGGCAGGGGCAAAGCCCAAATTATTATTTAGTCTAAATTTAGCATATAACCGATGGGATGAAATAGGATATTTAAGTTTAAAATAATAGTTTAGATGTTATAGTGTAAGAGTTATTAAGCAAGTAAAAAGTTGATATTTTTGTAAATGATAAAATTGACTTTTTATCTGCTTTATGTTAATATGTATTTAGATTAAATTGTAGCAAATCTTTATTTTATATTAAAAATGGAGGAAAAACAAATGGCAAAAGAATTATTTTTTTAGTGTAATAGTTCGGACAGAAAATATGTATGGTACAGGAGGCGTAATGTTTTCTGCCAACAAATTCAAAGGCTTTATTGCCAATGATTATTTGGAAGGTTCATATAATGAAGAAAATGGTCTCTTAAGATTTGATCTTTATGAGGGTATTGGAGCAACAAATGAATTGTTTGAAAATCCTCAATATGTTTTCAAGTCTGCTATGGTAGAGATAGATGAGTTAGAACTTCCATCTGCGTATTTTTTTGCAAAGTACTTCTAATGAATCTATAACTATTAATATTGTTGAAAGAATTTCGGATATGAAAAAGATACAATATATAAAAAAAGAGCAAACAGATAGAGCGTATAAGTATATGATGCCGAAAATCTAATCACAGCCAAAAAACTTCTAGTTTATTATACTAGAAGTTTTTTTGGCTGGTTAAATATTGGCTGCACAATAAATATGTTTTTTTCATATTATAAATCGAAAGGAATGTGATAAAATATGGATTATGAATTATTAATGAATGGAAATGTAAAAATAGGTCAAAAAGCGCCAGATTTTGAAGCTGTTACAACGTGTGGAAATATTTCTTTAAATGATTACAAAGGGAAATGGTTGATACTATTTTCACATCCTGGAGATTTTACCCCCCTGTATGCACGACAGAGATGATAGCATTTACGAGAGCACATACATATTTTCAAAATATAAATACTGAACTATTAGGACTAAGTGTAGATTCAAATTCATCTCATTTAGCTTGGATATATGATATATACTGTAGAACTGGAATACAAATTTCTTTTCCTATAATAGCTGACCGTAATGGTGAAATAGCAAGAAAATATGGAATGATAGCAAGTGATATAAGTAATACAGAAACAGTTAGAAATGTATTTATAATTGATGATAAAGGAATAATAAGGACAATACTAATATATCCAATGAATGTAGGAAGATTTATACCAGAGATATTAAGAATTGTTAAAGCATTACAAGTAGCAGATTGTTCGCAAAGCTCTACAGGTGCAAATTGATACCAAATCAGCCAGTAATTTTACCACTGCCAAAAAACTTTTTTGTGAATTGCAAAATAGACAACAAGAAATAATTAAAAATAGAAATGGAATAAATTGGTATCTGAGCTTCAAAGAAATACCTACAAATTGTATAGATAATGGAAATACAGAATGTATTGAATAATTTTTTAGATTTGCACATCATAATATTATCACTGAAAAGTGTAACTTAAAGGTGAGAAAGGAATGGTATGCAATATGGAAGGAAATCAAAAAATACACTGTAATGTTGAGACTTGTAAGTATAATGATTACAATCAAAATAAGTGTACTTTAACAGCTATTCAAGTAACTCCAACACAAAATTGTAAAAAAAAAAGCTGATGAATCAATGTGTTCAAGTTATGAAAATGAGAAGCAATAGTCTTCTCATTTTTGCTTATATTATTAATGTCTGTTATTATTCTTTAATTGATAAGCAATTTGTCTTTCAGCATCTTTTTTAGCTAAATCTTGACGTTTATCATATAATTTTTTTCCTTTGCCAATACCTAATTCAACTTTTACTAAATCACCTTTAAAATACAAACTGATAGGAATTAAGCTATATCCTTTTTGTTTTGTTAAACCAATTAATTTAGAAATCTCACGTTTATTAAGTAGTAATTTTCTATCACGTAAAGGATCTTTATTAAAAATGTTTCCGTGGTCATAAGGGCTGATGTGCATTCCAATTATAAAAAATTTCGCCTTTTTTTTAATATAGCATACGTATCTTTTAAATTTACTTTTCCTTGTTTTATTGATTTTATTTCTGTTCCGTGTTAAAACGATTCCCGCTTCTAATTTTTCTTCTATATTATAATTATGATATGCTGTAGGATTTTTAGAAATTTGTTTTATGTTGGTATTCATTAAATTCAATTCCTTTCATTTATGTTTAAAGGTAGTATACCAAAAAAGTAAAAATAAATCAAGAACAAGTGGATATTAATAACATTTGTACTATTTAGAATATTTTAAAGTCCGCGTATTTGTTTTGTATAATAAAAATGAAGTACTATATAACTTATAAAAAAGTATAAAAGTACTCCGATAGTTTGTTCGTATATAGGATTTTATAATCTTACATACAATAAATACTATTCATCATCATGGTTAGTACGCATTTGAGAACCATAGTACCAAACTAATGCAACAATTGCAATACCTGCTATTCTAATATAAGCCAAGTCCATGCTGTAGCATTCATTCCCATAAATCTAGAATCAGTTGTAGATGTTCTTGTTGCTATATAAGTGTTACTGTTTGTTCTATCATTTCCATTCATTTCTGAATTATTGTTGTTATTGTTATTATTGGTGTTTTCAGTCATTCCAGTAGCATTATCCATAGAATTTTCCGCTGCTCCTGTTGCACCTTTTGTAGTATTAGCAATATCTCTAGCACCATCTTCTATTGCATTTTCAGCACCACCTACAACATTTCTTACACCATTTGCTGCATCTTCAAGCATATGATCATTATTTGCAAAACATATTGAAAAGAGAAAATTCCAATTGTTAATATAGCTAAAGCAACAAATATTTTCTTGTACATATATATTCCTCCTTATTATAGAATTACATTATTAGTATTGAAAAAAATGATAAAAAAATATGTATGCAAAAAAATAAAAATGGAAAAAAAGATTCAAATTTAATTGAATCTTTAGAAAAAATTATTGGTTTATTTTTATTATAATTGCAATTGCTAAGAATATTAGTAAAACACCAACTACAATTAATAAAATATTTAAAATTTGTGAAATTCCTAGTTCTGAATCTGGTGAGTAATTTGAAACTGTTGTTGAACTTGTATCAGAGACACCAGTATAATTTGCAAAAAGAAGTTGTATTGTCTGTTTCATCATCGCTTGTACTAGTGTTTGTTGCTGAATTTGATGTGTTTGATGAAGTGTTATTTAAAGTAGAAGTGTTGCTTGAAGTATTTGTGGTACTAGAAGTTGAATTGCTACTTTCAGTATAATTAACAGAATTATCTGTATCTTCGGCATCAACAGCTTTTTACTGAGTAAAAAATACAGATGTAATTATTAAAATACAACTTATAAAAATTAATTTTAATTGATTTGATTTCACTTTACATTACCTCCTAAATTGTATAAAAAGTTTTATCATTTGATTGACAGTAATATAATATCACATCTACTAAAACCTTGTCTAGTAATTTTTTAAAATTAAAAAAATTACTTGTTTATAAAAAAATCAATATGATAAAATGTCGTTAGAAAAATTATGGAAAGGGATGAAATAAAGATGGCAAATATTTTTGATTATATGCAATGGAGAGATATACCACTAACAAAAACAGAATTTAATGAAATTGATAATTTAATTTTAGCACGTTTTTCATATTTTCCTCTTGATGAAAAAAATAATATCAAATGCAGAAAAGATAACTATAAAGGAAAGTTATAAAAGATATGAAACTAATCGGAACAACTGCAAGAGTTTTTTACACAAAAAGAAGATGTTGATTTATATCCTGTTTTAGCTAATAGTGTTAGATTTGGAAATTTATATATATCAGATTTTATAAATAAAATAGATGTGGAACAAGAAAAACAATTTTCTGCAATTACTGTTCATTTGCCAAATGATTATATATATGTTGCTTTTAGAGGAACAGATAATACTATAGTAGGGTGGAGGGAAGACCTAAACATGTGTTTTAGTGATACAGTTCCTTCACAAATAGATGCAGTGAATTACTTAAATAGTATTGCAAAAAAAAAAAATATGATAATGGAAATTTAAAAATATTTGTAGGTGGTCATTCAAAAGGTGGAAATTTAGCTATTTATGCAGCAGCTTTTTGTGATTTAAAATTTCAAGAAAAAATAGTTACAGTGTATAATAATGATGGACCTGGATTTAGTGAGAATATTGTTGATACAGAAGAATATAGAAGGATTTTACCTAAAATTCAAACATTTATGCCACAAACTTCTATTATAGGTAGATTATTAAATCATAAGGAAAAATTATAATTTTGGAAAGTAAGTACTCAAACAGGAATTATGCAACATGACTTATATAGTTGGCAAGTATTAGGTGATAAATTTGTTAGAGATGAGTTTACAAATTCTAGTGAATTTATAGATCAAACAATCAGTAATTGGATTAAAGAGGTTACTCTAAACAAAGAGAACAATTTGTAAGTGTTCTTTTTGAAGTATTAAATTCAACACAAGCAGAAACTCTTTCTGAAATTAGTGGAAAGTGGTTTGCAAATGCAAAAACAATGATTAAATCTTATAAAGAACTTGATGAAAATAGTAAAAAGGCTTTAAATAAAGCTGTAAGCATTTTTGTGAAAGTTGGGAAAGATAACTTTAAGGAAAATGCAAAAAATGATATATTAAAACAGACTAATTGAGAAAAAATAACAAAGTTGTAAAAGCTGCTAATGTTATATAATAAGTTTTTTATAAAACATATAAATGGGAATTTTTGTAAATTATTTTATGCTTTTTACAAATTTTTCCATTTTTGTTTTTGATTTATTGTATAATTTATATTGTTATTATTTTTTGTTTACTGCAAGATAAAGGAGGTAATAATATTGCTATTTTCTGGATATCTTTCAAAACATTTATATGGCAGAATTGTTAGTTCACAGAGTGAATCAATAAAGACGCCGCTTGATGATGAAGAGTTGAAAGCATTAAAAAAAATTTAAGGTTTCTTATAAAATTGTTTTTAATAATGATGGGGAACCTATATATATCTTAGATACTCAAGAATTGAAGTCAATTTTTTGTAACTGAAGACAATTGTCACATTAATGCAGTAAACAAATTTACGAATTGTAAATTAAAATGGTTAAAAAGAACAATATCAGTACTAAAAATGTTTATGTTTTTAGTTTTCTGATTTGTTCTTTTCCCCCATTTTTGTAGAAACAAAGATGCAAATATTTGAATAACTAGAAAGGTTTATTATTGATATAATAATTTTTCTAATTCTTTTATTTTATCACGTAATTCTGCTGTTTTTTTTCAAACTCCATTTGGCTGGCAAATTGAAGCATTTCATCAGTAATTTTAGAAATAGTTTTTTTTATATCTTCTTTTTTCTCTAGTTTGTATTCTACTCCAATATCTTCTTGCTTTGTTATACTGATTGTTTCTCTAACAGATTTTTTAATGGTTTTAGGGGTAATTCCATGTTCTTTATTATATTCCTCTTGGATTTTTCTTCTACGGTTTGTTTCTGTTATAGCTTTTCCATGCTTTCGGTTAGTTCATCAGCATACATTATAACAGTGCCGTCTGTATTTCTAGCAGCTCTACCTATTGTTTGTATAAGTGAACGTTCTGAACGTAAAAACCTTCTTTATCTGCGTCAAGAATTGCTACTAGTGATACTTCAGGAATATCAAGACCTTCTCTTAAAAGATTTATTCCTACTAGTACATCAAACTCTCCTAAACGTAAATTTCTTATAATTTCCATTCTTTCTAGTGCTTTAGTATCAGAATGCATATAGGCAACTTTTTATGTCTAATCCTTTTAAGTATGATGTTAAATCTTCTGCCATTTTTTTTTGTTAGAGTTGTTACTAAAACTCTTTTCATGTTTTTCAACTCTTTCATGTATTTGTTCTATTAAATTATCAATTTGATTTTCAACAGGTCGTACTTCTATTTTAGGATCTAGTAATCCAGTAGGCCTTATAATTTGCTCTACAACATTTTTTTTGCTGTGTTCGTTTTCGTAATCGGCAGGTGTAGCACTTACAAATACTACTTGATTTATTCTTTCTTCAAATTCATCAAATTTTAATGGTCTATTGTCATAAGCGGAAGGTAAGCGAAAGCCATAGTTTACTAGAGAGTCTTTTCTTGATTTGTCTCCATTGTACATTGCTTTTACTTGTGGAATTGTTGCATGTGATTCATCTATAAGTAAAAAAGAAAGTCTTTTGGAAAGTAATCAAATAAAGTGAATGGGGAGAACCCGGCTTTCTGCCACTAATATGTCTTGAATAGTTTTCAATTCCTTGGCAAAATCCTGTTTCTTTCATCATTTCTATATCGAAATTTGTTCTTTCCTCTATTCGTTGGGCTTCTATAAGTTTGTTATTATCTTTAAAATATTTTATTCTTTCTTCTAATTCTGTTTCTATTGTTCCAATAGCTTTTTCTAATTTGTCTTTTTTTGTTACGTATTGAGAAGCTGGTGGAATAAGAATGTGTTTTCTTTCTCCAATAGCTTTTCCTGTTAAAGGATTTATTTCAGAGATTTTTCGATTTCATCTCCCCAGAACTCAACTCTTACAGCACTTTCACTTTTGTGAAGATGGATATATTTCTGCAATATCTCCTTTTGCTCTAAAAAGTACCTCTTTTGAAGTCGATTTCGTTTCTGGAATATTGCATTTCAACTAATTTTTTTAAAACATCATCTCTACTTTTTTGCATACCAGGTCTTAAAGATAACATCATCTCTTGATAATCTTCTGGATCTCCTAAACCATATATGCATGAAACAGATGCTACTATTATTACATCTCTTGTTTCAAAAAAAAGAGATAGTGTGGCAGAATGTCTTAGTTTGTCTATTTCATCATTTATTGATGCATCTTTTTCTATATAGGTATCAGAACTTGGTATATAACTTTCTGGTTGATAATAATCATAATAACTTACAAAGTATTCAACATTATTTTCTGGAAAGAATTCTTTTAAATTCTGAATATAGTTGTCCTGCTAGTGTTTTGTTGTGCGCTAAGACTAAAGTTGGTCTTTGTACTTTGTTTATTATGTTTGCCATTGTAAAAGTTTTTTCCTGAACCTGTAACACCAAGTAAAGTTTGAAATTTTTTGCCTTGTTTAATACCGTTTGATAAATATTCTATTGCGTGTGGTTGGTCTCCTGTTGGAGTATATTCTGAATGTAGTTTAAACATAAAAAGATCCTCCTAATAATTATAATTAGAGTCAAATGTACTTTGACTTATAATGAATTGATTATATTATAAAAAATGTTATGTTTATATTATATACCAAATACAAGCTAGTTTTCAATAAAATTTGCAATAATATTGATTTTTGTTCCATTTTATGTTAATATAATTATGTCGCACATTGAAAATTAAATAGATTATAAAGGAGGAAATTTTATGCTCAAAGTATGCGAACCAGAAGTTAATTCATCAGGAAAGAGAAAGGACAAATATAGGTGCTATAATGTAAAACTTAATAATCGGACGTTTAAAGATGTTCCTGCAAAATATAAAAATAAATGTTCTGATTGCGAAGAAAAAAAAATAGCTGCGTATACAATACTTATGATTCTTATGGTTTTTCTATTTCTATGTATGATTGCAAAAATAATAGAATTTTTATCCATGAATTAATTTCAGTAATTTGGTATGTATTAGCTGCATTGTATGCATTAGAAGTTGCTATTAGTTTTTGCATTTGATCATACTATAAATTTGAAAAGAATCTTACTTTTTTTGTTGCAATAGAAACAGTATTATTTTTTGCTGGTTATTTTTCAGAAAAAATTAATTATTTATATGTATTATAAAAATTTTTGTAATGTTCTTAGTAATAGTGATGAGCAATATAACTATTAAAAAAGAGGTTTCTTCATTAATCAAATCAAATTCTTTAAAATATGAAAGTACGTCAAATAATGAAAATTTGTATTCTAGTTATATGAATGCATTAGATAAAATTAAAAAATAGAAGTACTTTCAGAGAATAAAGCATTTTCAAATGCGTCTGTCATAGGGAATGTTAATAAAGTTGTAGAAGATTTGAAACACGTTTTTTATATGTGTGTTGCAATTGAAAAAAAAGCAATATGATGATAAAATCTTTTCAGAAGATTTACAAAATCTGTATGAGACAATCTATTATTACAAGAGTGCATTTGACTCAGGCTGTAATAATTTTTATTATGAATCTAAGGTACACAGGGCTTTAATGTGTTATGATAGGAAACTTGAGATATTAGAAAAGTCAATAATGAAGGATTTTTGAAGAAATAGCAGATAAATTAGAGTTTGATTATTAAAGGAGACGTTATATTATGAGTTGGAAAAAAAATTTTGTGGTTATTGTAATAACAATTGTTGTTTTTACAGATAGGTACATTTTCTATTAGTAAAGTTGTAGATTTTATTAGTATTCCAGAAAAAGAGGTGACTGTAAATGCGCCAGCAGATATGGAGGATGCGTTTTCTGCAGCTTTAAAAGAAACGGATTTAAAAAATGATTACAAAGTAGTTATTACTTCTGATGAAAAGGCAGATATTTCTGTCGGATATAATAAAGAAAAAGATGGTACATATACTAAATTTGCTTATTCACCATTTGTTATGGCTTATAATGATGATAAAAGACATATTTAAAAGTTTGAAAGCTTCGAAAATAGTCAAAAAATCTAAATATAGTGATGATGAATATAATTTTAACATGTTAAAATTAATAAATACTGTTGTTGAGGGCAAGCACCTGAAAGACTTAGGTTTTCCAACAGAAGCTACCATATTTGTACCGGCAGAAAATTCAGATTATTGGACTAGTTTTTATGATTTTATGCTTATTACGTTAAATGATGGAAGCTATCCACAAGATAATACAGAAATTAAAAAAATGAAATCAAAAAATAGAGCAGTTTTTAGATAGTAAAACTGTAGAACAAGTCAGTGATTTTGATTCTCAATTAATAAGCACAAATTATTTTTCTGAAGGTGCTATATATATTTTACCAGAGCAAGAAGCATGTAGACTCTCTTATAAGGCATATACATCCTCTAAAGACCAAGCAAGGATTTTTATTTAACTTCTACTGTAAATTTGAATTTTTATGTAAAAGCTAATACCGAAAATGGTAAACAAGTACTTTCAAAAAATGAATTGAGTAAATTTTTTTGAAAAATTATACGAAAAATTTTATAGAAGTGAAGTTGATAAAGAAATTTTAATCATGATTGTGTTCTTGATGAACGAGATTCTTATAATAGTGTTGTAGCTCCTTATTAAAAACATACAGTAATGTATATATTAAAATTGCTTATGTGAATTTTATAATCTATTTATCCCACAGGTACAATGTGCTTGTGGGAATTTTTTTTGTTTTTAAATATAATTATGCATATCTGATATTTTTAATTTGCTTAGAAAAAATATATTTTACCAAACTATTGTTTTTATTTGTGATTTATAGTATAATGAAATTTGCTAATAGTGAAGTAAGAATATGAAGTGTAAAATTTTTCATGTTTTATGTGCTTTTGTTAAGCAGAGAAAGGAATGTATTTTAGTATGAATGATAAAATAATAATAAAAAGGTGCAAAAGAACATAATTTAAAAAAAATATAGATATAGAAATACCAAGAGATAAATTAGTAGTAATAACTGGATTATCAGGTTCTGGAAAATCATCATTGGCATTTGATACTTTATATGCTGAAGGACAAAGGAGATATGTAGAAAGTTTATCTTCTTATGCAAGACAATTTTTAGGAATAATGGAAAAACCTGCGGTAGAATCAATAGAAGGATTGTCTCCAGCAATATCAATAGATCAAAAAGACAACTTCAAAAAATCCACGTTCTACAGTAGGGACTGTTACAGAAATTTATGATTATATAAGACTTTTGTATGCTAGAATTGGAACACCATATTGCCCACATTGTGGTATAAAAATAGAAAAAACAGTCTATAGATCAAATTGTTGATAATATAATGGCATTAGAAGCGGGTACAAAGATACAAGTTTTGGCACCTGTAATACGAAGCAAAAAAGGTGAATTTATTAAGCAGTTAGAAGAATATCAAAAAAAGAAGGTTTTGTAAGAGTTAGAATAGATGGACAAGTATATGAGCTGTCAGATGATATAGAGTTAGATAGGAAGAAAAAACATGAAATAGAATTAGTAGTAGATAGATTGGTAATAAAAGAAGATATTAGAAGTAGACTAACAGAATCTGTAGAAACTGCTTTTTAAAGCATGCAGATAATTTGGTATTAATAGATGTAGTTGGTCAAAAAGCAATATTATATAGTACAAATTATGTGTCCACATTGTGGATTTAGTTTTCCAGAATTATCTCCAAGAATGTTTTCTTTTTAATAATCCATTTGGTGCATGTCCAGAGTGTTCTGGTATAGGATATTTGATGAAAATGGATCCAGATTTAATAATTCCTGATAAAAAATAAGACTTTATATGATGGAGTAAAGGCATTTGGCTCTAGTGTTATGAAAAGGGCAGATACAATGGCTAAAATGTATTTTGAAAGTATAGGTAGACATTATGGTGTAGATATTAGTGTACCAATTAAAAAGTTACCAAAAGACTTTTTAGATAAAATTTTATATGGTACAGGTAGTGAAGTAATAGATTTTCAATTTGAGTCATCAGCTGGGACAAGAAGATTTTCAACACCATTTGAAGGAGTTTTACCAACATTAGATAGACGTCATAATGAAACTAAATCTCAAGGAATGAGAGATTTTTATGAAATGTATATGAGTAATTCAGAATGTCCTGCTTGTAAAAGGGCAAGGTTGAGACCAGAAATACTTTCTATAAAAATTGGAGATAAAAAATATAAATGATTTAACAGATATGTCTATAAATAAAATTAAAGACTTTTTAAATAATTTAGAGTTAACAAAAACTCAAGCAATGATTGCTGATATGATTTTAAAAGAAATAGATAAAAGATTACAATTTTTTAGTAGATGTTGGTCTAGAATATTTAACATTATCAAGAAGTGCAGGAACATTATCAGGTGGGGAAGCTCAGAGAATACGTTTAGCAACTCAAATTGGTTCAGGTTTAACAGGTGTATTATATATATTAGATGAACCAAGTATTGGATTACATCAAAGGGATAATGATAAACTTTTAGCAACATTAAAGAAATTAAGAGATTTGGGAAATACATTAATAGTGGTTGAGCATGATGAAGATACTATGTATGCTGCAGATCAAATTATCGATATTGGTCCTGGTGCTGGTTCACATGGTGGAAACGTTATGGCACAAGGAACAGCAGAAGAAATTAAAAATGTTAAGAATTCTGTAACTGGTCAATATTTAAGTGGCAGAAAAAAGAATACCTGTACCTAAAAAACGTAGAAAAATGGTAAAATTTAAAAGTTATAGAGGTACAAAGGTGCTACAGAAAATAACTAAAAAAATATAAGTGTTAAGTTTCCATTAGGATTATTTACATGCATTACAGGTGTGTCAGGTTCTGGAAAATCAACTTTAATAAATGAAGTACTTTATAAAACAATTGCTAAAAAAGAATTAAATGGTGCAAATGAAAAACCTGGAAAGTGTAAAAAAGGGGTAAAAGGGTTAGAACAAATAGATAAGATTATAAATATAGATCAGTCACCTATAGGTAGAACACCACGTTCTAATCCAGCAACTTATACAGGATTATTTGATTTAATAAGAGATATTTTTTGCGGGAACAAATGAGGCAAAATTGCGTGGGTATCAAAAAGGAAGATTTAGTTTTAATGTTGCAGGTGGAAGATGTGAAAGTTGTAATGGAGATGGAGTTCATAAAATAGAAATGCACTTTTACCAGATGTATTTGTTCCTTGTGAAGTATGTAAGGGCAAAAGATATAATCATGAAACTTTAGAGGTAAAATATAAAGGTAAAAGCATAGCTGATGTATTGGATATGACTGTAAAGAAGAAGCTTTAGAATTCTTTGATAAAATTCTAAAATAAAACAAAAAATTACAAACTTTATATGATGTAGGATTAAGTTATATAAAAATTAGGTCAGCCTTCTACAACTCTATCAGGTGGTGAAGCACAAAAAGAGTTAAACTTGCTACAGAATTGTCAAAAAAAAGAGCAACTGGAAAAACTTTATATATTTTTGATGAACCAACTACGGGATTACATATTGCAGATGTTCATAAATTAGTTGATATTTTGCATAGATTGGTTGATACAGGTAATACTATTTTAGTTATAAGAACATAATTTGGATTTGATAAAGACTTGTGATTATATTGTTGATTTAGGTCCTGAAGGTGGAGATAATGGGGGAGAAGTTATTGCTGTTGGTACTCCTGAACAAATTTGTAAAAATGATAGGAGTTATACTGGTAAATTTTAAAAAAATATCTTGAACAATAAAAATATATATAAAAAGAAAAGCATTGAAATGTTTTTTTAGTAAATTAAAATTAAGGAATGCTTTTTTTGTTTTCAAATTTTCCACATTACTATTTTTTTTACTTTCTTTATTTTCTTTGACGAACAAATTTGAAATGTTTTAAATAGTGCAAATGTTATAAATGTTCGCTTTTGTTCGTGCATATATGTTGTTAGTTATAATTTGAAAATATATTGAACTATTTATTGTCTTGTTTATTTTGTTTTTCATTTTCCTGAGTTGGATTATTTTTATTACTATTTTTTACTTTCTTTATTTTTCTTTGCCATAAAGCACCTCCATTCATAATTTATAATTATTTTAACACTAATTCTAAAAAATATACATAAAATAGATTGAATAAAAAGAAAAAAGTGATATATTAAAATGTTGTAATAACAAATTTATTTTGCTTAACATTATTGTTTTAGTATTTGTAATTTGTTATTTGAATGAAATATAAAATATTGATAAATTTCAAGTTTATAAGGTATAACTTTAAAACCTAAATATCCAATAAGGAATGATTGTAATATGTATATAAATGAAAAATTAAATGAGTTTAATGAGTATATAAAATTTAGAAAAGTTGCAGTAATAGGTTTGGGAGTAAGTAATTTACCATTATTAGATTATTTACATGATAAAAAACAAATGTAACTTATATTTGATGATAGAACAATAGATGAATTACCAAAAAAACAATAGATAAAATAACAAATTATGGTTGAATTTTCATTTGGAAAAAGTTCGCTTGAAAAATTAAATAATTTTGATTTTTGATTTTTCGATCTCAAGCTGTTTACCAACAAAACCAAATTAGAAAAAA
>VOFF01000515.1_pt1 | contig 26000 bp, 35 predicted proteins | sample 5384061 | NCBI WGS metagenome assembly VOFF01 (sample SAMN12384725, study PRJNA508395) | human gut metagenome | isolation source: healthy gut E | host: Homo sapiens
ATGGATGCCATCCAGGAAATCCAAGTGGTGGTCGCTCCTTTCGATGTTCGCCAAAGCGGTTTTACCGGAGGTGGCATCAACGCTATTACCAAACAGGGAAACAACACATACCATGCATCGGTCTATTCTTATTTTACGAATGAAGGTCTTTACGGAAAGTACAATGCTTATAAAGATAACATAAAGGATAAATTGACGGAACAGTCCACAAAAACTTTTGGCGGGACGTTGAGTGGTCCGATCATCAAAGACAAGCTGTTTTTCTTTGCCAATGCAGAAAACCGTAAGGAATCTTATCCCTCCCGTTTCTATGCCGGATATGACGAGAAAGGATTTTCCACCGATATGGCACAGAAAATCGCCGATAAGTATGAAGAATATACCGGAATCCGTGAGAGCTTCGGATCACGCGATGTAGATCAGAGGGCCTTTAATTTCTTAGGACGTATCGACTGGAATATCGACCGGAACAATAAACTGGCTTTCCGTTATCAGTATAATAACTCATACGATGACATTTTCAGCCCGTCAAGCACGACCTACTTCTTTAACGGGAGTGGTTACCGGATGAAAAATAAGACGAATTCGTTTGTGGCCGAGTGGAACTCCCATTGGAGCGATGTCTTGTATAACGAGTTCCGTGCAGGTGTTACGACAGTCCGGGATGAACGCCAGGTGGCTTATCAAGGGCCGAACGTAAAGATTAACGGTAGCGATAACAGCGGAACAAACAATACGACGGTCAACATCGGTACGGAGTATTCTTCCGGTGCAAACGCCCTGGATCAGGATATTTACACATTTGAGGACAATCTTTCCTGGTATAAGGGTAATCATACTTTTACCTTCGGTACGCACAATGAAATATTCCGGATGAAGAACCTCTTTATCCAGGCCGTTACCGGCTCATGGGAGTTCGGTTCGATGGACGCATTCTTGAATGACAGTCCTTCCAAATATGTATTCAAGTATACGGACCCCGATGTGACGGGCGGTAACTATCGCTATACACCTATTATTAAAGCCGGTCAGTTTGGCTTCTACGCACAGGACAAATGGGATGTTGCCGATAATTTCTCACTGACTTACGGTTTACGTTTTGATATCCCTTTGTTGTTTAATGATCCGACAGTCAATCATGAGTTCAATGAATATGCCGCAAGCAAAAATATTAAGGAAAGAGTAGGAGAAATGCCCGGCGCCAAAGTGATGGTATCTCCCCGTCTGGGATTCCGCTGGTATACGGACGATAGCCGGACCACCTTGATTCGTGGTGGACTGGGGTTGTTTACGGGGGCGCGTTCCTTTTGTATGGCTTTCCAATGCTTATAATAATACCGGGGTTGAGCAGAAAGGTACGACTATCTTTGCTTCCGGTTCGACTTCCGCCCCTTCGTTGGGACAATATGCGGATGATCCGATCGGAGCCATGAATTCCCAAAGGGAAATCCTGCGACCCCCCCCGATATCGTGACCGTGTCCAAAGACTTTAAATATCCGCAGGTTTTCCGTGTGAACTTGGCATTGGAACGTGTCTTGCCCGGTGATGTGAAGATGACTTTGGAAGGGCTATATTCCAAAACATTCAATAACGTATATTTTGAGAACCTGGCATTATCGAGCAATGCCAAAGTCTATGCCGTTCCGGGTGTGGAAACTTCCGCCACTCCTTATTACTCCGTAGACAAGAAGTATTTCAGTATTACCAATCTGAAAAATACGAATATGGGATATACCTATTCTCTGTCCGCCTTGTTTGAAAAGAGTTTCTATTTCGGTTTGGACTTGGCTGCGTCTTATACGTTCGGGCATTCCAAATCGGTGTATGACGGAACCTCTTCTGTGGCTTATTCCAAGTGGAAATATAATTATGCGGTAGATTCCAATAACCCTGGTCTGGCTTATTCCATGTTCGATATTCCTCACCGTGTGATGGTTCCTGTCGGTTATCGGACTCCCCGCTATGCCAAAGGCTTCATGGCAACTACCGTCTCTCTTGTCTATAACGGCTACGTGGGGCAGCGTTACAGTCTGACGATGAACGAATCTTACTACGATGCCGAGAAAAAGAAAACGGTCTATATCGACTACAACGGTGACGGCTGGGGTGGAAACTCATTGCTTTATATCCCGACTGAAGACGAACTGCAGAAGATGGACTTCAAGACTGAAGAAGACCGTCGGAAGTTTGACGAATGGATCGAAGGCGACAGCTATGCAAAGAAACATCGTGGGAGCGTACGCCATGCGTAACCCAATTCGGCTCTGTGGGAAAATCGGGTCGACCTGCATGTGGCGCAGGATATCTTCGTGCTGAAAGACCGTGGCAGCAAATTCCAGGTGACATTCGACGTTACGAACTTTGCCAATATGTTGAATAAGAAATGGGGAACCACTTACACCGCAGCCTATAACGTAATGCCTTTGCAGGTAATCGGCAGTAAGAAGGGGAAGATGGCAACTACACAAACACATATGCTTATAATTCGAGGAATACGATCACCAAGAATGATGTTTTGTCTCGCTGGCATGCCCAGATCGGTATTAAATATATTTTCTAAACCTATATGTATAGATTTCAGACATTCATATTAGTAAAGTCTCTTTTTCGATAATCTGTTTGTCGATAGCCGGATGTACGGCTCACTCGAAGAAGGAACGCTACGTCGTAGTCCTGTCTATGGACGGTTTTCGTTCGGATTATCCGTCGCATGCACATACGCCGACGCTCGATTCATTGGCCTGCGTTGGGGTGAAGGCTGCTTTTCGTCCCAGCTTTCCCGAGTGTGACTTTCCCGAACCATTACAGTATGGCGACAGGCTTGCATCCGGATCATCATGGATTGGTGAATAATTTCTTTTATGCCCCCGATCTGGATAGCGTCTATGTGATGGGAAATCCGAATCCAGCCTTTTTCGGAGGAGAGCCGATCTGGAACACGGCGGAAAAGCAGGGTGTCCGAACCGCCTCGTTCTATTGGGTCGGTAGTGAATATCCGATACAGGGACGCCGGCCTTCCATCTGGAAACCGTTCGATAAGAATGTTCCTTTTTTCTGACAGGGCGGATTCGGTGATTGCCTGGTTGCAACTGCCGGAGGAAGTCCGCCCGCACCTGATCATGTGGTATATGGAAGAACCGGACGGAGTCGGGCATAGGGCAACCCCCGATTCGTCGGCAACCCTTTCAACGGTTGAACATTTGGACCGTATATTAGGTGACTTCTTTTGCTGAAGCCCGTAGGCTGGATATCTTTTGACCAGATTGATTTTATCGTCCTGTCTGATCATGGCATGGCAACTTATTATCCGGAGAATTATGTGAATCTGAATGATTATCTGCCTCGCGACAGTTTCGATTATGTTTTTCGACGGAGTGCCGACTTTGCTTTTTATCCGAAACCGACTTATACAGATAGCGCTTATGCAATCCTGAAGCGTGTACCTCGTGTAACGGTTTGGAGAAAAGAATGAGATTCCGGAAAGTTCGTGTATGGAAAGAATCCGCGTATAGGCGATCTGTTCGTATTACCGGATATCGGGACGTATCTGCAATTCCGCCCCGAATCGTGTCCTGTATTCGCGGCTACACATGGATATGATAACTTTGCTCCGGAAATGGAGGCCATCTTTTTATGCTGCAGGGCCTTCCTTCAAACAGAATGTCGAGCTGCCGGTGATGGCGAATGTCAATTTGTATCTGATAATTGCCCGCTTGGTGGATCTGCAGCCGGCTCCTAATGATGGAGATAGCCTGGTTATTTTCAACATTGTTCAGATAAGTATAATTTGCTTTCATCTGAGTGTAAGTCGGACTCGGAAGGCCACTATTTAAGTGGCAATAACCATACTTCTATTGCAAAACCGCTTAACCATAGACCTTTTGCCCTTAGTCGAATAGGTTTTCGCCCTTAGTCAAAAGCCCTTTCGACTAAGGGCGAAAAAAACCTTATTGCCTTTGGTCGAAAAGCAATAAAAGTTGTGGATATAAAGAGAGAGGGCGGCGTCCTAGACCACTAGACGAATGCACCGTTTCATATTATAGTTTTCATTGTTTGACGGGACAAAAATAGTTATTATTTCGTTTCGGTGTTCTCCGGAACAGGCAAAAAATGTAAAGAATTTTGTATCTTCCTGTCATTATGCTACTATAATTGTCTCCATACAACTAAAAGGCGTTAAAACTGAGCGCAATTTCGTTTATTTTTCATTGTTCTTCCTGTTTATTTATTCTACCTTTGCCTTCTGTTATTGAACAATATACTATTGAACAATTACTAATACCAGTATTAAAATAACTAATATTATGGCAGAATTAAAAGAAAAACTTTTCTCAGAATTCGCTCCTGTGTCTACTGAAGAGTGGATGGCGAAGATTACGGCTGACCTGAAAGGGGCTCCGTTTGAGAAAAAGCTTGTTTGGAAGACAGGCGAAGGATTTAATGTAAATCCTTTCTATCGTGCAGAAGACATCGAAGGTTTGAAGACTACCGAGTCTCTTCCCGGTGAATTCCCTTATGTTCGCGGAACAAAGAAGGACAACGATTGGAAGGTGCGCCAGAACATCGAAGTCACCTGTTTCAAGGAAGCCAACGAAAAAGGCTCTTGATTTGCTAACCAAAGGTGTTACTTCTCTCGGCTTCATCATCAAAGGGATGACGAAGTGAATGCCGAAAACATTGCTACCTTACTTGACGGGATCTGTCCGGAAGTGTGTGGAACTGAACTTCAATACTTGCAACTGCAAGGCTGAAATGCTGATCGGTATTCTCGCGGACTATTTCCTAAAGGAAAAGACGTAGACCTGAACAAATGCAAAGGGTTCTGTTAACTACGACCCGTTCAAGAAACCGTTGGTAAAAGGGAAAGAAAATGAAAACTGGGTAGAAGCTGCATCTGCTGTGCTCAAAGCTGGTCAGGCGCTGCCGGGTTACAAAGTATTAGCTGTAAACGCTTTCTACTTCAATAATGCAGGTGCTTATATCTCTCAGGAACTGGGTTATGCACTGGCTTGGGGAAACGAACTGCTGGCTAAAGCTGACCGAAGGTGGCCTGGAGCGCAGACGGAAGTGGCCAAAAGATTCAAATTCAATTTCGGTATCAGCTCCAACTACTTCATGGAAATCGCCAAAGTTCCGTGCCGCTCGTTGGCTGTGGGCAGAAATCGTTGCCGCCTACAACCCTGCTTGCCAATGTGCGCTTGCAAGATGCATGTTCATGCACAGACTTCGGAATGGAACATGACGGTTTATGATGCTCACGTAAACTTGCTGCGTTCACAGACGGAAGCCATGTCTGCTGCTCTTGCCGGTGTCGATTCGATCACGGTTCGTCCGTTCGACAAGACTTATCAGACTCGGACGACTTCTCCGAACGTATAGCCCGCAACCAGCAGTTGTTGTTGAAGGAAGAATGTCATTTGGATAAGGTTGTCGATCCTTCTGCCGGTTCTTATTATGTAGAAGTTTTGACAAACTCTCTGGCTGATGTAGCCTGGAAGTTGTTCTTGGAAGTGGAAGATAAGGGCGGTTTTGGTGCGGAAGTCGCTTCCGGCGAAATCCAGAAAGCAGTTAACGCATCCAACGAAGCCCGCAAGAAAGCAGTCGCTACCCGTCGTGAAATCCTGTTAGGAACCAACCAGTTCCCGAACTTCAACGAAGTGGCTGCCGAAAAGATCCAGAACGAAGCTGCCGGTTGCTGCTGTGGTGGTGGTCACAATTGCGGTGAAGCGACTATCACGGCTCTCGATTTCTCACGGGGTGCTTCGGAATTTGAAGCTTTGCGTCTGGCAACGGAAAACAGCGGCAAGACTCCGAAAGTATTCATGCTGACGATCGGTAACCTGGCTATGCGCCTGGCTCGTTCTCAGTTCTCAAGCAACTTCTTTGCTTGTGCCAGGATATAAGGTAATTGATAACTTAGGTCTTCGATACGGTTGAAGCTGGTGTGGAAGGCCGCTGTTGAAGCCGGTGCTCAAATCGTTGTTCTTTGTTCTAGTGATGACGAATATGCAGAATTGGCTCCTGCTGCTTACAAGGCTTTGGCTGGAAGAGCAGAATTTGTTGTAGCCGGTATGCCTGCTTGCATGGAAGATCTGAAAGCAGTAGGCATCGACCAATATATCAATGTGAAGAGCAACGTGCTTGAGACATTGAAAGCTTTCAACGTCAAAATTAGGAATTAATTGATTTATGATTTATGAAATTTATGATTGGCAGTTCGTTGCCATGAATCGCTTAAAGTAGAAACAATTATGAGACCAAATTTTAAGAATATAGATATAAAGAATGCCGGTTTTGCAGCTACCAATGCTGCTGAATGGGCAAAAGCCAATGGTATCGAGGCCAATTGGAAAACCCCCGAGCACATCGAGGTGAAACCCGTATATACATAAAGAAGACCTGGAAGGTATGGAGCATCTGCACTATGCATCCGGTCTGCCTCCTTATTTGCGTGGCCCGTATAGCGGCATGTACGCTATGCGTCCCTGGACAATCCGCCAGTATGCAGGTTTCTCAACTGCTGAAGAGTCCAACGCATTCTACCGTCGTAACCTGGCTTCCGGCCAGAAAGGTCTGTCTGTCGCTTTCGACCTTCCGACGCACCGTGGTTATGATGCCGACAACGAACGTGTGGTAGGTGATGTCGGTAAAGCCGGTGTTTCTATCTGTTCGTTGGAAAACATGAAAGTATTGTTCGATGGTATTCCTTTGAACAAGATGTCTGTATCCATGACTATGAACGGTGCCGTACTTCCTGTACTGGCATTCTATATCAATGCAGGTCTGGAACAAGGCGCTAAGCTGGAAGAGATGGCCGGTACGATCCAAAACGATATCCTGAAAGAATTTATGGTGCGTAATACCTATATTTACCCGCCCAAATTCTCGATGCGGATCATCGCTGATATCTTCGAATATACGTCCAAGAATATGCCGAAGTTCAACTCTATCTCTATCTCCGGTTATCACATGCAGGAAGCAGGTGCGACGGCAGATATCGAAATGGCTTATACGCTTTGCGACGGTCTTGAATATCTTCGTGCCGGTGTGAATGCAGGTATCGATATCGATGCTTTGCTCCGCGTCTGTCCTTCTTCTGGGCGATCGGTGTGAACCATTTCATGGAAATCGCCAAGATGCGTGCTGCACGTATGTTGTGGGCGAAGATCGTGAAGAGCTTCGGTGCCAAGAACCCGAAATCTCTGGCTTTGCGTACTCACTGCCAGACTTCTGGTTGGTCGTTGACCGAACAGGACCCGTTCAACAACGTTGGCCGTACTTGTATTGAAGCTATGGCTGCCGCTTTGGGCACACGCAGTCTTTGCATACGAACGCATTGGACGAAGCGATCGCTTTGCCGACAGACTTCTCTGCACGTATCGCTCGTAACACTCAGATTTATATTCAGGAAGAAACAAAGATCTGTAAGGAAATCGACCCGTGGGCTGGTTCTTACTATGTGGAATCTCTGACGAACGAATTGGTTCATAAAGGCTGGGCTTTGATCCAGGAGATCGAAAGCATGGGCGGTATGGCGAAAGCTATCGAAACCGGTCTGCCCAAGATGCGCATCGAAGAAGCGGCTGCCCGTACGCAGGCTCGGATCGACTCCGGTATCCAGACAATCGTTGGTGTGAACAAATATCGTCTGCCGAAGGAAGATCCGATCGATATCCTTGAAATCGATAATACTGCCGTTCGTAACGAGCAGATTGCCAATTTGAAGGTGTTGCGTGAAAACCGCGACGAAGAAGCCGTACAGAAAGCATTGGCCGACATCACGGAATGTGTTCGTACGAAGAAAGGCAACTTGCTGGAACTGGCTGTCAAGGCAGCCGGCTTGCGTGCATCACTGGGAGAAATCTCCGATGCTTGCGAAGTTGTAGTAGGTCGTTATAAAGCAATCATCAGAACTATATCAGGCGTGTATTCATCAGAAACTAAGAAAGATGCAGACTTCCAGAAGGCTTGAGCTGACTGACCGAGTTTGCCAAGAAAGAAGGTCGCCAGCCGCGTATCATGATCGCTAAGATGGGTCAGGACGGACACGACCGTGGTGCTAAGGTTGTAGCTACCGGTTATGCCGACTGTGGTTTCGACGTGGATATGGGACCGTTGTTCCAGACTCCGGCTGAAGCTGCCCGCCAGGCTGTTGTTCAGAAAACGACGTTCACGTAATGGGTGTTTCTTCTTTGGCTGCCGGACACAAGACATTGGTTCTCGCAAGTTATCGATGAACTGAAGAAGTTATAGTTGCTGTTTTGAACTGCCATTCATCTGTCATAACCATCATGGAGAAAAACGATAATATCCTGTGTATCAATTATACGATAAAAACAGGGACCGTCCGGGAACAGGTGCAAAACCTGTTAAAGCGGCTTTTTTTTTCATCAAGACAGGGCGAGGCCTTTGCGGGGTGTGGGGATGTTTATCTGCTGTGTTGGATGCGTTTTTTATGCCCTGTTTTTGCATCTTTTCCGGCGAAAAGGTCGTTTTATATTTAAACGCCTCCGTTTTGTCGATGGTTATTATTTGAACATTCTTCTCGATTCGTTGCTTACTCATTAATAATGGTTATATTTGTGCCATAAGTAATAGTGAATAAAGCAAAAAAAAGGAAGAGTCGGATTTGGAAATCAGGAAAGAGATGGAGAGAAGGGTGTTGCAGGATAGGCCTATTCGCTTTGACTGGGTCATCAAACGTTTGTTGTACCGGAAGGCCAACTTCAATGTGCTCAATGGTTTTGCCGTCCTCGCGGGATTGCTGGCTATCCTTTTGCTTGTACCGTCTTGTACGACGGAGGATGAGGTTCGGATCTCTCCGACGAGGGTACGAATGGTTGGATCTATAAGATTATGGCGGATTACTATTTGTGGAATGAGGATATGCCCGGCAAAGGAAATTTGAACTTCTCACAATCTCCAGATAAGTTCTTCGATTCATTGTTGTCTGATCAGGATGGCGTAAAATACGGAGACGGATGGCTCACTTTTTCCCGGATAGAGAAAAAAAGGAAGAGGAGACGAAATCTGTTTCGGAGTCCGATTCGTATGGTTTTGAGTTTGCATCATATAAAAACGGCAACCTTTATTATGCCTGGGTTTTATATGTCTTGCCTGGCTCTCCTGCTGCCGAGGCCGGATTGGAACAGGGGGGACTGGATTATTGCTGTTGGTAGTGAGACTCCGAGATGTGACGAACTTGTCTGCTTTTTATAGCGGAGGTGAAACTACTTTCTTATTGGCAGATGCGGTAAGAAAAGGCAATGAGGTCACTTTTTATAAAAGAAAAACTATTTCGGTTGCAGCTTCCCGTGCAGTGGAAGACACGCCTTTTCTGAAAGATTCTGTCTATACGGTGGGTGGCAAAGAAGGTTGGTTATTTGGTTTACAACAGTTTTTCTTCCGGTCCGGACGATGAAAGTACAATCTATGACGACCGGATGAAACAGGTCTTTGCCGGGTTTAAGGTTGAAAAATGTGGACGAGTTTATATTGGATTTGCGATATAATCAGGGAGGGTTGGTCACTTGTGCGCAGTTGTTGACCCTCTTCTGGCTCCGGCCGATGCTTTGGGTAAGACATTCTGTATTATGGAGCATAACGAAAAGCAATCAAAAAAGTGATGAAACTTTTGCTGTTGAGAAAAAAATTCTGAAATAGGAAATGCTAATCTGGACTTAAAACGCATTTACGTGCTGACAGGAAGTGTGACCGCATCTGCTTCGGAGGCCGTGATCAATTGCATGATCCCTTTATCTTACCCGTAGTAACATTACGATCATAGGAGAAAAAAAACGATTGGCAAGCGGGTGGGCAGCAACACTTTCGGAACCAAAGAAAAATATGGCTGGCTGTTGCATCCGATTACATTACGCATTTATAATGCCGATCACGAAGCTGACTATGCAAATGGTTTTGAACCGGATGTAAAGATCGAGGAACTGGTTATAGGAAATGATTTGTTGCCCTTCGGAGATACGAACGAGAGGCTGCTGAGTGAGGCGCTTTCGCGGATAAGCGGATTGAAGAGCCTGCCGGTACATGCGGAAAGCGAAGGTCGTATTTTGCTCACCCCGTCATCTCTCGAAAAGAAAACAAACGAAAGGTCTTATCTTCGAGGAGGGGAAAATAAGGCCTCTTGTGCCGTCTATAATTGAAGGTCTTCTGCCAGCTTGGTTTTTATTTTTGATATACTTACAAAGATATTTTTTTCTCTTCCGGCAAAAGCTCATATTTTATCCTTATTTTTGTTTCCGGTATCAACTAATTACGTTATGAAAATGATAAATTGTTTCATTCCGTTCCTTTCTTTACCCCAGGCCAGGCAAACCGTAAGAGCGTTGGGGTTATGTGACCGGATAAAGAATATCTACTTGTTAGCGACGGAAAAGATTCCCGATGAGGTCGAGGGTTGTGAGATGCTGATGATCGATTCGCCCGCCAGTACCGCTACTTTCCGGACGATTGCTTTACATGCAGATACGGCCTATACATTGTTATATACCAAATATACGGCATTCGAGCCGGGGCAGTTCGCCTTCGAACGCCTGTTGGCTATTGCCGGCGATACGAATGCCGGAATGCTTTTATGGATCGTTACCTGTTAAAAACGGCAACAGCCAACAGGCTCCTGTCATAGACTATCAGAAAGGAAGCTTGCGTGATGATTTTGATTTCGGCTCCCTGCTGTTTTCCGTTCGTCCGTTTTGAAGCAGGCGGTCCGGGCGATGGATGCTGATTACCGTTTTGCCGGGCTGTATGACCTTCGCCTTCGTGTCTCGGAGCTGGCCGAACTGGTTCATGTCAATGAATATTTGTACTCGGAAGTGGAGACGGATATCCGCAAGAGCGGAGAAGTTGTTTGATTATGTTGATCCGAAAAACCGGGCGGTGAAGATCGAGCTGGAAGCTGTTTGTACGGCCTACCTGAAACGGGTCGGCGGTTATCTTGCCCCGGACTTTGAACCGGTCACCTTCGATGCCGGCGGTTTCGAGCAGGAAGCCTCCGTTATCATCCCGGTCCGCAACCGTATCCGTACGATAGAAGATGCTATCCGTTCCGTGCTGGCACAAAAAACGACCTTCCGTTTTAATCTGATTATTGTGGATAACCATTCGACAGACGGAACTTCCGAAGCAATCGGAAAATATACTGCAGACGGACGTGTGGTTCATTTGGTTCCGGAACGTTCCGATCTGGGGATCGGCGGTTGCTGGAACGTGGGTGTGCATCATCCGGCTTGTGGCAAGTTTGCCGTCCAGCTCGATAGCGACGATGTATATAGCGGTCCTGATACGTTGCAGAAGATCGTTGATGCTTTTTATGAACAGAACTGCGCGATGGTTGTCGGAACCTATCGGATGACCGATTTCAAGATGAACGAAATACCGCCCGGCATCATCGACCATCGGGAGTGGACGCTTGAAAACGGACGTAACAATGCGCTCCGCATCAACGGTCTGGGAGCTCCCCGTGCCTTTTATACACCTGTGCTCCGGAGGATCAACCTCCGAATACAAGCTATGGAGAAGATTATGCTTTGGGACTGCGTATCTCCCGCACCTGGCGTATCGGGCGCATCTATGATGTCCTTTACCTCTGCCGCCGCTGGGAAGACAATTCGGATGCCGCGCTCGATGTCGTGAAAATGAACGGACATAATACCTACAAAGACCGTATTCGTACTTGGGAATTGCAGGCGCGGATTGCTTTGAACGCTCATTCGCCCAAATGATTTCTTCTTGGTCTTTTGGCCGTTTGCTCACTATGGATTCTTTTTTTCACTACATTTGTGTTGCGGGACAAGTTGCCGGCAACCATGAAAACACGAAGCTTATGAATGATTTGGAACGAGAAATAGAATTCCTGCTGATAGACCAAAAGCAGGATTGGAAACTGGCAAGGGGAGAATTATGGTTCTTTGACCAATGTGCAGACGCGTTATTTCCAGGATGATTACAGGACAACGATTCTTCAATTTAATCCGGAACGGATTCGTTCTTCCGCAGCTAAGATCGACAAGGCATCCTTGCTAGCGCGCCCCTGTTTTTCTGCCATCGGCCGGAAGAACAAAAGGGAGTGATGTATAATGATGCGTTTGAAATACTGGTTAATCCATACCCTATTTTCGAGGACCATCTGACCGTTCCCCCTGCGTTGGCATGAAAAGCAACAGATAAAGCCTTATTACGAGGATATGCTGGACATCGTTTCGGATTTATCTGACTATGCCTTGTTCTATAATGGTCCGAAATGCGGTGCTTCCGCTCCGGATCATATGCATTTCAAGCTGGAAAGAAAGAGGAGTTTCCGGTTGTGAGAAATTGGCCGAACTTCCCGAAACAGGTCGTTTGGGAAAGTGAACGGACTGGTTTCTATGCTTCAGTCGATCTCCTTCCGGTCTGTTTTTATCCTAGTGTCGAGGATAAGGGGTGAGGCGGCGGCCGTTTTCGAGTTGTTATACGACATGATGCCGATGGGACCGGATGATTACGAACCAATGATGAACCTGTTGGCCTGGAGGGGAGGATGATGTTTGGATTACCTGTATCTTCCCCCGGCGTGGGAATTGCGTCCATCCTGCTATTATGCCGAGGGAGATGCCAATATTCTCATCAGCCCGGCGACGGTCGAGATGGCCGGTTTATTTGTCGTCCCTTTGGAAAAGGACTTTAAGAAAGTGACATTTGCAGATCTCGAAAAGGTCTGGGAAGAGGTAAGTATTACGGAGGATGAGGAGAATGAGCTCATCCGGAAAATAAGAGATGAAGTATGACATCATATAAGTCTATGTCTGATAAGCCATCTGTACGGTCTCCTTGGTTTTGGGTTCCTTCCCTGTATTTTGCGCAGGGAATACCTTATGTCGCGGTGATGATCGTCTCTGTCCTGATGTATAAGCGCCTGGGAGTTTCAAATACCGATATCGCCCTTTATACGAGTTGGCTGAATCTGCCCTGGGTGATCAAACCTTTTTGGAGTCCTTTTTGTGGATTTGCTGAAGACCAAACGCTGGTGGGTGGTCACGATGCAGTTATTGATCCGGGGGCAGGACTTGCTGGAGTGGCGTTTACGATCCCAACGACGTTTCTTTTTCCAGGCTTCATTGGCTGTATTCTGGTTGCTGGCTTTCAGTTCCGCCACACATGATATTGCGGCGGACGGCTTTTTTACATGCTGGCTCTCGATTCGCATGAACAGGCTTTCTTCGTCGGTATCCGGAGTACTTTTTACCGGATTGCGATTATTGCCGGACAGGGTGTGCTGGTCATGTTTGCCGGATTTCTGGAAAACAGTACGGGGAATATCCCGCTTGCCTGGTCTGTTACATTCTTTATTTTAGGCGGGCTGTTTTTGGCTTTGTTCCTGTATCACCGGTATATACTTCCTTTGCCGAAAGGGGGATAAGCCATCGGCTACGGTGACTCCTTCCACAATCTTAAAGAGTTTTTCGCGACTTTCGCCTCTTTTTTCAAAAAGAAACAAGCCTTTGTCGCGATTCTGTTTATGCTGTTATACCGTTTTTCCGGAAGCCCAGTTGGCTAAATTGGTAACGCCTTTCCTGGTCGATCCCCGCGAAGTGGGTGGCTTGGGGCTTTCGACGGCTGAAATCGGACTGGTGTACGGGACGATCGGTACGATCGGTTTGACTTGGGCGGAATATTGGGAGGTATCGCCGCCTCGGCAGGAGGATTGAAGAAATGGATCTGGCCGATGGCGTTGGCAATTTCCCTTCCTGACGCTGTCTTTATTTATTTGAGCAGTGCGTTGCCTGATAATTTGTGGATAGTCAACATTTGCGTATTTATCGAACAGTTTGGATACGGCTTTGGCTTTACGGCCTATATGTTGTATCTGATTTATTATTCCGACGGAGAACATAAGACGGCACATTATGCGATCTGTACGGCTTTTATGGCTTTGGGCCTGATGCTTCCTGGAATGGCGGCCGGCTGGTTGCAGGAACAGATGGGTTACGAGAATTTCTTCTGGTGGGTGATGGGATGTTGCCTGGTGCCGTTGCTTGTCACGGCCTGCCTGAAGATCGATCCCGAATTCGGGAAGAAGAAACAAGGAAATAACTAAATATATTTGCTTTGTATGGTGGCGAAAACGATATTGATAGCGGATGGCGGTTCCACGAAAACGGATTGGAGTATTGTGTCCGGCAATCGGGAGATAGACCGGATCAGGACAGGAGGAATTAATCCTTTTTCCAGACGGAAGAGGAGATCTCGGCTGAGATAAGGGACAATCTGATTCCCCGGATAAGGGAGTCCGATTCTGTCGGGGCCGTTTACTTTTTATGGTGCCGGATGTGCATTCACGGAAAAGAACGAGATTATACGCCGTTCTGTCACGCGCTATCTGCCGGTCCCGGTGGAGGTCGGCAGCGATTTGCTGGCAGCCGCCCGTGCCCTTTGTGGAGACAGCCCCGGCATTGCTTGTATTTTGGGGACCGGTTCCAACTCTTGTCTGTATGACGGAAAGGGTATTGTCAAGAGCATATCTCCGTTGGGCTTTGTCTTGGGTGATGAGGGAGTGGCGCCGTACTTGGAAAATTGTTGGTTGGGGATGTGTTGAAGAACCAGTTGCCGGCAGCTTTGCAAGAGGCTTTTTGGGCGGAGTCCGGTTTGACACCGGCCATCATTATGGAAAAAGGTTTATAAAGGGTCTTTCCCGAATCGTTTTTGGCAAGCCTGTCTCCTTTTTTTGCTCCGGCATATAGAAGAACCGGCAATACGTGATCTGGTGAGCAATAGCTTCCGGGCGTTCTTTACCCGCAATGTCATGCAGTATGATTACCGGGAGCATCCTGTCTATCTGACAGGCTCCATTGCTTGGTATTATCAGGATATATTGAAAGATGTTGCTCGTGAGTTCGAGCTTCGATTAGGAACGATCGTTCAAAGTCCGGTTCAAGGTCTGATCCACTATCACTGTGTTTTATAAATAATAAATTATCTAATTCGGTTTTATCATGAAAAAAATCTTTATTCTTATTGTGTTTGCTTCTGGGTATGTTGGGTAATTGTGCGTTGGTGTTGGCACAACCGGCCCAGAGGTTGGTCAATGTGGAGGTTTCGCCTGATCGTATCGATTGGAAATGCAAGGCGAAGGAAGAAGTCAAGTTTACGGTACAGGTTTTCAAGAATGAGAATTTGTTGAAAGATGTAGTTGTCGATTATGAGTTGGGACCGGAATATTTTCCGACGGTTGTAAAGAAAAGACGTTCGTTTGGCGGATGGAAAAACAACGTTGAAAGCGAAGATGAATGAACCCGGATTCTTGCGTTGCAGGGGTGACGGCCAAAGTGGACGGACGGAAGTATGAAGGGATGGCGACAGTTGGCGTGGATGAAGACGAGGATTCGGCCGACGACGGTCAATCCGGAAGATTTTGATGCTTTCTGGACCGGTGCGATCGCTGAAGCCCGTAAGCAGCCGCTAGATCCCAAGATGACTTTGTTGCCGGAAAGATGCACTTCTACGCAGAATGTCTATCATGTCAGTTTCCAGAATGAACGCCCGGTTCCCGTATATATGGCATTCTGATTGTACCGAAGAAAACTGGTAAATATCCGGCGGTCCTCCAGGTTCCAGGAGCGGGCATACGTCCTTATAACGGATTCAATTTGGGAGAAGATATCATTACGTTGGAGATTGGAATACATGGTGTTCCTGTGACGATGCCGCAGGAAGTGTATAACAACTTGGCTGCTGGAGCATTGAACGGATATAATGCAATGAACAAGAATAATCGCGATACGCATTACTACAAACGGGTCTATCTCGGTTGCGTGCGGGCTGTGGACTTCCTCTATTCTTTGCCTGAGTTTGATGGAAATACAGTCGGTGTGACCGGTGGAAGCCAGGGAGGAGCCTTGTCTATTGTCACGGCCGGACTAGACCCGCGTATCAAGTTTCTTGCTGCTTTCTATCCGGCCTTTGTGCGATTATGCCGGCTATCTGCATAAACGTGCGGGAGGCTGGCCGCATTACTACCGGAATGCGCAGCCTGTGGCAAACGAAGTGGAAACGCTCGCTTACTTTGATGTCGTGAATTTTGCCCGCCGGGTGAACGCTCCGGGCTGGTATAGCTGGGGATATAATGATGTGACTTGTCCTCCAACTTCCATGTATTCCGCTTATAATGTTATTCCGGGAGCGAAGGACTTGCATCTTTATCTGGAAACCGGTCACTGGACTTATCCGGAACAGCAGTCGGAACGTATTGAATGGTTGAAAGATAAATGCGGAAAGTAAATATGTTTCCCGGTTAATAATAATGCATGTATGTCGAATTTAAAGTATTTTTAGCAGGGGGTGTTAATTATGGCAATAACATCGTGTATGCAAAAGGATAGTGAATTGTTTTTTGTTTGTCGGATCGTATGCGGGTGCTACAGACCCTGGTATAAATCTGTGTTTCGCTTCGATGTGGAGAAAGGGACGGCTGTGCCGGTGAAAAGCCTGTCGGGCATTCAAGACCCTTCTTATCTGACAGTGAGTCGGGATGGCAAGTTTGTCTATTCGGTAAGTGAAACTGCTGTGCCGGACGCGAAAGTATGTGCCTATTCGTTTGACAAGCAAACCGGGACGCTTTCTTTGCTGAACGAGCAGCATACGGATGGGAGCGCTCCCTGCTATATCTGGGTGGACAGTAAACGCCGGATGGCTGTCACGGCCAACTACAACGGCGGAAGCATAAGTGTTTTTCTCCATCTCGGCCGATGGAGCTTTGCTACCGGCTGAAGTATATGCGTATGAAGGAGGAAGCCCGGGGGCCGAACGCCAGGCGGTCCCGCATCTGCATTGCGTGTACGCTTCTCCGGATGAGAACTATCTGTATGCCAACGATCTGGGAACGGACCGGATTTATAAATACGAGATCGTTGCTTCCGATAAAGGCTTGAGTTTGCGGGAAGGGACGCCTTCCTCTTTTAGTTTGCCGGCGGGAGAAGGTCCGCGCCATACGGTTTTTCATCCGAACGGAAATGGGCTTACCTGATTAGCGAGCTTTCGGGCCGCGTCGCTCTCTCATGTATTACGACAAGGGCAACCTGACCCCGGTCCGGTTTGTAGAAGCCGATACGTTACATGTCTCCGGTAGTGCCGATATACACATCACACCGGACGGTCGTTTCCTATATGCCTCTAACCGTCTGAAAGGTGACGGTATCGCGATTTTTTCTATCGATCTGGAAAACGGGCAATTGACAAAGATTGGTTATCAGCTGACCGGTATTCATCCGCGTAATTTCGTCATCACCCCAACGGCAAGTTCCTGCTTTGCGCTTGTCGGGATAGTCATATCGTGCAGGTTTACGAAATAGACAAGCAAAGCGGTTTGTTGAAAGATACGGGAAAAGACATCCGAGTTAGTAAGCCTGTTTGCTTGAAGTTTACCGACATGTAAATGTGATATTTTTAGTAGCTTTGCAACGTGTAAATTGTAATAAGCTATGTCATTCATTAAGATAACGGAACAGAATTCTCTCTATAACGACCTGGAACGGAAGTCCGTCCGGGGACTTGCTTGAAGATATCAATACGGAAGATCAGAAAGTGGCGTTGGCTGTCCGAGAGACAATCCCCAAAATAGAAGAATTGGTTTTGCAGATCGTTCCCCGCATGAAGCAGGGCGGACGGATCTTTTATCTGGGAGCTGGAACCAGCGGGCGGTTGGGAGTTTTGGATGCTTCCGAAATCCCCCGACGTTCGGGATGCCTTCCACACTGATTGTCGGCTTGATAGCTGGTGGCGATACTGCCCTCCGGAATCCTGTGGAGAATGCCGAAGACGATGAGGAACGCGGCTGGCAGGAATTGTTGGAGCACCGGGTTAATACGAAGGATACCGTGATCGGCATTGCTGCTTCCGGGACGACTCCTATGTGATCGGTGCCCTTCGCAAAGCACGTGAACAGGGCATCCTGACTGCCTCAATTTCCAGCAATCCAGATTCACCGATGGCGATGGGGGCCGATATCGCAATCGAAATGATTGTCGGGCCGGAGTTTGTCACTGGCAGTTCCCGTATGAAATCCGGCACGGGGCAGAAAATGATCCTGAACATGATCTCCACCTCCGTTATGATCCGATTGGGTAGGGTTAAAAGGAAACCGGATAATGGTCAATATGCAGCTCACCAATCAGAAACTTATAGACCGTGGAACCCGCATGGTTGCCGTGGAATTGAATCTTCCCTATAACCAATCCCGCCATCTGCTGTTGATGTACGGCTCCGTTCAGGAAGCTGTCGAGGCTTACCGCAAAGCTTAACGGGTCTGGAGTCGGTTTCAGCTTTTTTCTGTAAGAAGATGAGAAATATATGGAAAATATCTTTATATTTGTCCCATGCATTGTTCCTGCTTCGCAATCTGCGGAAAAAGATTTAAAAAGGGAATCAGCAAATCCGGAAATGGAGTCGAAGACCTGCAAAACGGATTGGGCAATTATTTTTTCGACGGAGTTGGGAAGGGATAGGCCGGATGAGAAGAAAACGCAATTTTTCGATGCTTTTAGGCCGGAAGAGAACTATTCTTTTGTTCCATTCCCAGTTTGTAGCTATTTACTTGTTTTTAATTATTTTGCCATAATAATTAGGAAAAAGAGGCATGAATCTGTGGGTGGGATGAGCTCCGCCTCGATTCATGCTTTCCTTTTTATGAGTGTGATTAATCTTCCGGCTTTTGTCGTATAAACCTTTTTTTTCGTACCTTTTGTGCGTTTCCTCCATAAAGAGAGAGGGAAGATAAATACGACTTCAAATTTGTATATGGAAATGAGAAAACAGTATTATATGGCGTTTTGGCCTTTTGTTTGGTTGTGTTGAATTCTTGTTTGGGAGACCCGGCCACCCAATTGACGATGGCAAACCAGGCAGGGGGTAGTGGTGACCGGTTACGGACCTGGTAAGGCTATTTATACCAAGGGGACGTAGTGGTGCTCTTCGGAAGACTTCCAGAATGCCAATGTGGAAAACGGAGAATGTATTTTTGTTTGATTATTCCATCGATTACGGGGTCGCAAACAATATGGGGGCAGGGACGGATACCAGTTATACCGAGGCTATTATTTATGAAAATACGATCTCGGAGGTTAATCGTTGGAACTTCTATAATACGTTGACCGATACCTCTATTGTTGCAAAGGACGAACTGTTGCTTTCTTCCCTCCAGGCGCGTTCCGCTTATATCAGAGGCAATTTGTTCCTGTTCACGGAGATAAGCAATCACCCGGCAAACCAAAGTGGACAGTTTCTCTTTGTCCTATAATTCGGATAAATTGTTGGGAGACGATAATATTTATAGCCTCTACCTCCGCACGATCAGAATCAAGGCGGACACGACAAGAGGCGAGGCGATGATTATTCCTTGTGCGTTCAATATCGAAGATCTGGTGAAAAAAGGCGGAAAAGAATCATTCGGATGAACTGAAGTTCCGGTTAACTATGCATATTCGTTCGGGAAGGATTCTGCATCGATAAACTGGAAAAGTTCCGACGTGTTTACAATAGACTTGACAGGAAAAGGCAAATAAAATGATAAATAGCAAACGAGCGTATTGAAAAATGTATAAAGAGATATTTAAATTGGTTTGTAGCCATCATATCCCAACCGGGGAAGGCCTGGGATATGCTGTCGAGGAAAGAAGAGAAGGGCGATGAGTTTTTATCCCGGTTTGTGTATCCTCTCATCGGATTCGTTACGGTTGCTGCTTTTAGGCGTGCTGTTCACTCGGAAGGAGTTTGATGTCGAACTGGCGTTGAAGTCGTCTATCCGGAAAACATTAGTCGCTGCGTTCGGCGGCTTTTATCTGGTTCCTATTTGCTGAATGAGATTTGGCAGGGATGGTTCAAACGGGAGAAGGATATGAAACTTTTGCCAACGCGTTTTGTCGGTTATTCATCGTCTTCGTTGATGTTTGCATTGAACATCGTGTTGATGTTACTCCCGGAGTTTTTCTTTTTGCGTATCTTTTGCTTTATACATTTTATATTGTATGGGAAGGGGCCGGCCCCTTATATGCAGGTGGAAGAGAAGAACGCCTGAAGTTTGCCGGTATAACGACCGTTATCATTTTGCTGACGCCCGGCGGTGATCGAGTTTGTTTTTATTCATGCTGATGCCGGGGTTTACGTTATTGACAGTTAGAAAAAGATGAAAGAAAAGATTAGTAATAATATACAGATAAAGAATAAGCGGGCAACCTTCGATTACGAATTGCTCGACACTTTTACTGCCGGGATTGTGTTGACAGGGACGGAGATCAAATCCATCCGCCTGGGAAAAGCCAGCCTGGTGGATACGTTCTGTATCATGGAGAAAGGCGAGTTGTGGGTAAAGAACATGTATATCGCCGAGTATTTCTATGGTACCTATAATAATCACGCACGCCGCGACCGCAAACTGCTGCTTACCAAAAAGGAACTGCGCAAGATAGACAGTGCCGCCCGCAACAGCGGTTTTACCATTATCCCGACCCGTATGTTCATCAATGAAAAAGGGCTGGCGAAAGTGGTTGTCGCTATTGCTAAAGGTAAGAAGGAATACGATAAGCGCGATTCCATCAAAGCCCGTGACGATAAGCGGGAGATGGACAGGGCATTCAAACGGTAAGAAATATTCTTGCCGTTTCTCTTTCATAAAGAAACAACATATCTATGACTAAAGAATTATTTATACGATCTCTGCAGGAGCGTATCCTGATACTGGATGGTGGTATGGGTACCATGATCCAGGGGGTTCAAAACTCAATGAACAGGATTATCGCGGCGACCGTTTTGCCGATTTCCCCGGACAACTGAAAGGAAATAACGACCTGTTATGTATCACCCGGCCGGATGTGATCAAATCGATCCACCGTCAGTATCTGGATGCCGGTGCCGATATTTTTGCTACCAACACTTTCAATGCAAATGCTATCTCGATGGAGGATTACGGCATGCAAGGGCAGGTGCGAGAAATAAACCTGGCTGCCGGAAAATTGGCGCGTGAGGTGGCCGATGGCTTTATGAAGGAGCATCCGGATCGCACGATCTATTTTGTAGCTGGTTCTGTCGGCCCAACTAATAAGACTGCTTCGATGAGCCCTGACGTGAGCGATCCGGCTTACCGTGCTGTCACCTAAACTTGATTTATAAGTGCCTATAAAGAACAGGTGGAGACGCTTTGGTAGACGAGGGCGTGGATATCGTTTGTTTGAAACGACCTTCGACACGCTGAACGTGAAAGCCGGACTCGAAGCTGCCGAAACTGTGTTGAAGGAAAAAGGCAAAGGATTTACCGATTATGTTTCTATGACGTTATCTGCCCAGGGCGGACGTACGTTTTCGGGGCAGACATTGCTTGCGTTTTTGGCTTCCGTGCAACAGACCAATATTGTTAGTGTCGGTCTGAACTGCTCGTTCGGTGCGACCGATATGAAGCCTTTTCTGGCTGAATTGGCAAAACATGCTCCCTATTATATAAGTGTTTATCCGAACGCCGGGTTGCCTAACAGTTTCGGTACGTATGATGAGACACCCGAAAAGATGGCTGTTCATGTCAAACCGTTTATCGAAGAAGGACTGGTAAATATTATCGGTGGCTGTTGCGGTACGACGCCGGCCCATATTGCCAAATATCCCGAACTGGTGAAAGGGGCCAAGCCGCATGTACCGGCTCCGAGGCCCGATTGTCTTTGGTTGTCCGGTCTGGAGTTGCTGGAAGTAAAGCCGGAAAATAATTTCGTGAATGTCGGCGAACGATGTAATGTGGCCGGTTCACGTAAGTTCTTGCGCTTGATCAAGGAAGAAAAATTATGAAGAGGCTTTGACAATTGCCCGCAAGCAGGTGGAAGACGGCGCGCAGGTGATCGATATCAATATGGATGACGGAATGTTGGATGCCGTGAAGGAGATGACTACTTTCTTGAACCTGATAGCATCCGAACCTGATATTTCCCGTGTCCCCGTCATGATCGACTCTTCCAAATGGGAGGTGATCGAAAAAGGTTTGATGTGCGTGCAGGGTAAAAGTATTGTGAATTCGATTTCTTTGAAAGAAGGAGAAGAGGTTTTCCTGGCAACATGCCGCCCGTATCAAACAGTTGGGAGCTGCCGCCGTGGTGATGGCTTTTGATGAAAAGGGGCAGGCAGACACTTTCGAACGGAAACCGAGGTCTGCGGACGTGCTTACCGTCTCCTCCGGGAGAAAGTCGATTTCGATCCGAACGGAATTATTTTCGACCCGAACGTGCTGGCTATCGCTACCGGGATGGAAGAACATAACGGATACGGACTCGACTTTATCCGTGCCGTGGAATGGATCAAGAAGAACCTGCCGGGGGCGAAGGTGAGCGGCGGTGTCAGCAATCTTTCCTTCTCTTTCCGTGGAAATAATTATGTGCGGGAGGCCATGCATTCCGTATTCCTGTATCATGCGATTAACAAAGGCACTGGACATGGGGATCGTGAACCCGTCGTCGGCCGTACTCTATGAAGATATAGAACCTGAATTCCGCAATTTGCTGGAAGATGTGATCCTGTACCGCCGTCCCGAAGCGGCAGAGGAGCTGATCGCCTATGCCCAGAACCTGGTCGTTGAGAAACAGGGCGGAACGGAAGAAAAGCATGAAGTCTGGCGTGAATATCCGTTGAAGGAACGTTTGGAATACGCTCTGATAAAAGGAGTCGGCGATCATTTGGAAGAAGACTTGCAGGAAGCCTTGAAGGAATATCCGCGTGCGGTGGATATTATCGACGGACCGCTGATGGGTGGGATGAATAAGGTAGGCGAATTGTTCGGGGCCGGAAAAATGTTCCTACCGCAGGTTGTCAAGACTGCCCGTACGATGAAAAAGGCAGTGGCTATCCTGCAACCGGCGATCGAGGCGCAGAAATCGGCAGCCGGCTCTGCTAAAGCAGGAAAGGTGGTTTTTGCTACTGTGAAAGGTGATGTGCATGATATCGGAAAGAATATCGTTTCGATCGTCCTGGCCTGCAACAACTACGAAGTGATCGACCTGGGAGTGACGGTTCCTGCCGACGTGATTGTAAAAGGCAATTGAAGAAAAGCCCGACCTGGTTTGCCTGTCCGGTCTGATCACCCCTTCGCTGGAAGAGATGGTGCATGTGACGGACGAAATGCAGAAAGCCGGCCTGAGCATTCCCATAATGGTGGGCGGCGCCACGACTTCGAAGTTGCATACGGCCATTAAGATCGCTCCGCATTATGACTATCCGGTCATTCATGTGCTGGACGCCTCGCAAAACCCGTTGATTGCGGCCAAACTGTTGAGCCCGGATACGCGCGATGCTTATATCGCCCAGCTGAACAGTGAGTATGAAGCTCTGCGTGCCTCTGTGAATAAGAAAAAGAGATACTGGTCCCGTTGGCGGAAGCCCGGACGAATCGTCCGGTGATCGATTGGGCTTCTTATAACCCGGTTGTCCCGGCTCGGAACGGGGTACAGGTGATTCCTTATATTCCTTTGGAAGAAATAATTCCATATATTCATTGGACCTTCTTTTTAGTGCCTGGAAACTGAATGGGCGGTTCTCGGAAATTGCGCAGATCCACGGCTGTGACGCTTGTCGTGCCGCCTGGCTGGCCGAATTCTCGGAAGCGGACCGGACGAAGGCGTCGGAGGCTATGCAGTTATACAAGGATGCAGTTAAGTTGTTGGATCGCTTGGTTGAGATGAAAGCCGAGTATTGTAAGGCGGTTTATGGTTTCTTCCCGGCAAATGGTGATGGGGATAATATCCGTGTGGGTGAAGTCTTGTTCCAGTTTTGCGTCAACAGGCGAAAAAAGAGGAAGGAATCTATAAGTCGTTAGCCGATTATGTGATGCCAGTATCGGAAGGGCGTACGGATTATGTCGGCGCTTTCGTGGTGACGGCTGGTGTGGGTGCAGAATCTCTGAAGAGCGATTTGAGCAGGAAGGTGACACCTACAATTCCATGTTGCTTCAAACCTTGACCGACCGTTTGGCCGAGGCTACGGCCGAATATCTCCATGAAAAAGTCCGCAAGGAATACTGGGGGTATGCTCCGGATGAATCGCTTTCCATCTCCGACCTGTATAAAGTGAAATATCAGGGTATCCGTCCGGCAATCGGTTATCCTTCATTGCCCGACCAGCTTTTGAACTACACGTTGGATAAGTTGTTAAATATGTCACAGATCGGTGTCCGGTTGACGGAAAACGGCGCTATGTATCCGACGGCGACGGTGAGCGGCATTTATATTGCACATCCGGATTCCCAATATTTCATGATTGGTAATATTGATGAAGAACAGATGAAAGATTATGCCGGTCGCCGGAATCTGTCGGAAGCGGAAGTGAAGAAGTTATTGAATAAAAACATTTCAAATTGAAATATATACGCTGGATAGTCTTGTCTCTCCTTCTGGCCGGTATCTGGTGCGCCATGCGTTCGCCGGATATGGGAGAGGCGTATGCCCGGAATGTATATCCTTATATATCGGGTGCTTTGTCCTGTTTTTCTTCTCTATTTTCTTTTCGATAGGTGATTGCCTGATATACGGTAGTATGGCCGGTTTGCTTGCTTATCTGGTTTATGCCATTGTGAAGAAACGTTCCTGGCGGGCGACAGCCGGACGGATGATCGAATATTTGTTGTGGATATATGTCTGGTTTTATCTGGCTTGGGGATTGAATTATTTCAGGAAAGACTTTTTTACACGGACGGAAATCCCGTATGCGGCTTATTCAGCCGACGCTTTTCGTTCGTTCTTATCCACTTATACAGATTCGTTGAATGCGTCCTTTGTGCCTGTCGAAAAAATAGATAAGGCCCTCGTCGCAGAGGAAGTGAAAAAGGAATATCATGAAATTGCCGGGCGTTTCTCTTTAGTCAGTCCTGCCGGGTATTTGCATCCGAAGCCGATGTTAATGCCCTTTTGATGAGTGGAGTGGGGGTATTGGGGTATATGGGACCGTTTTTACCGAATATAATCTGAACCCTGATCTGCTCCCGGTCCAGTATCCGTTTACTTATGCACATGAAATGGCGCATGTGTTAGAATATCCAGCGAGGCGGAAGCGAATTTGTATGGTTTTCTCGTCTGTTCCCGTTCCGGAGTGCCGGAAATCCGGTTTTCGGCTTATTTTGCTTTGTTGCCTTATGTGTTTGAGCAATGCCTACGGCTTATTGTCGGAAGAGGAGTTTAATGAATGGAAAGAGACGATCTCCCCGAGGTAAAAAGATCTTTACAACCGGAAAGTCGCTTACTGGGAGAATTTGTACAGCCCATTTATAGGCGAGATCCAGAGTACCGTTTACAACTGGTTCTTGAAAGGAAACAACATTCCCTCCGGCCGGAAGAATTATTCGGAAGTGGTGGCATTATTGATGGCGCTGGGAAATACGTCCGGAGAGATTTGAGTCCTTGCTGTTTCCATATTGCCTAATTCGAATTAAATCACTACCTTTGCGGCAATTTTTGAGAAGATAGATAAATATAACGCATATGAGTAAGAAATTTGCCGAATACTCGAAACTTGACTTGTCGAACGTCAATAAAGAGGTGCTGAAGAAATGGCAGGATGGCGACATCTTCCATAAGAGTCTTGAAATCCGCGAAGGACATCCCTCGTTTGTCTTTTATGAAGGTCCTCCTTCTGCAAACGGTATGCCTGGTATTCACCATGTGATTGCCCGTTCGATTAAGGATATTTTCTGCCGTTATAAGACCATGAAAGGATATCTTGTCAACCGTAAGGCGGGATGGGATACACACGGACTTCCAGTAGAGCTGGGAGTTGAAAAAACATTGGGTATCACCAAAGAAGATATCGGCAAAAAGATCTCTGTGGCCGAATATAATGCCGCCTGCCGCCGCGACGTGATGAAGTTCACGAAGGAATGGACGTATCTGACACAGAGGATGGGATATTGGGTCGACCTTGAAAACCCGTATATCACTTTACGACAATCGTTATATCGAAACATTGTGGTACCTGCTGAAGGAACTGTATAAGAAAG
>VOFF01000746.1_pt1 | contig 25110 bp, 44 predicted proteins | sample 5384061 | NCBI WGS metagenome assembly VOFF01 (sample SAMN12384725, study PRJNA508395) | human gut metagenome | isolation source: healthy gut E | host: Homo sapiens
TTTCACGCAGGTTCCGCAGGAAGAGCTTAAATTCCTTGGCACCGGCATGATCGTAGCCGGATATCCCTCTTTCTCACATTTTTTCTTTGAAAGACATAGCTCCAAAATGGGAAAAAAAATGTGGCTATGTAATCTCCCATTATTTCTCAAGAGTGAGGACAAAGTCTTCCCCATCCTCTTTTTACAGACACCTTATATCCCTCGATGCAGGGCGAAACGGGATACGTTTTCTTTGGCTGTTACGTTATCTACCATTACCGTATATGCCTTCTCACCGGATGCCAGCGCATTCTTAGTACGGATCACAGGTTCCGGGCAGGAAAGCCCTCTTGCATCTATTGTTTTCATACACTTAATCTCCTTAGATTTTTCATTATTTCAACTAAACGGAATTGTCTGTTTACACAGATATACTATAAATGAGCGTCCTTAATCAACTTCACGCTTCATTCTTACGCATGGAATTTACTGTCGCAATCACGATCAGAACCACAAAACCGATCACAACAGCGATCTTGCCATTTGCAGTCGGGCCTTCTCCAGAAGATGCCAGTCCGAAATTATGTGCTACAGCTGCACCAGCCATCAGACCAAATACTGTGATGGCGGAGTCTGTGTTTCCTTCACCAGCCAGAACCAGCTGACGAAGCGGGCAGCCTCCAAGAAGGACACAGCCAAATCCTGCAAGCGCCATTCCAAGTGCATTCCAAAGACCATCTGTATGTGCGACAGGTTGTCCTGCAAATCCTGGATTAAAATATCCCAGGATCATGTTTCCGATCAACGCACTTACCAGAATTGCAATAAATCCAAGAAGCAGCTTCCACTCTCCAAACAGTACCACGTCACGGATTCCTCCAACCATACACAGGCGGGTTCTCTGTGCAAGTGCACCTACCAGAAGCCCTGCGATCGGGGAAATTGCAATTGCAGCATGCTTTGCTCCAGGACCACCGTCAGCTTCTGTGAAGTGGATGAATGCAGGTGCTGCAATAAGAAGCAGAAGAATTCCGATTTCCACTACTGGGAAAATGCCGCCTTCAACCGGCTGCATTTTATAGGAACGTTTCAGAGTATAGCCTTTTTTCAGGAAAAATACTCCGGCAAGGATTCCAGCAATAAATCCGATCAAACCAAAGATGGCGTTGAAATCGCCGCCAGCCAGACGAAGGATCATGCGGAATGGGCAGCCAAGGAACATCAGGCAGCCGATCATAACGAACATTCCGATCACAAAATGGGTAACAGGTGCGGAGCCGCCTCTTGGCTTAAATTCTTTGGTTGCAAGAGCAAGAATGCAGGAGCCAAGTACCAGTCCTACAATTTCCGGGCGGATGTACTGAACCGCAGCTGCACTGTGGAATCCCAGTGCTCCTGAAGTATCACGCAGGAAGCAGGCAATGCAGAAGCCCATATTTGCAGGGTTTCCGAAATATACCAGAGCCACTGCAATGATTCCGATGATGACACCGGCTCCGATGATTATGGGTGTTTCTTTCTTTGACAATGTTTCTTTCATACTCTTTCCTCCTTAGATAACTGTCAAATCTTTCCTCTATTTTAGCATTTTTTGTAAGAAAACTCTAATTGATTATGTGGGATTATTTTAAGTATTTATAGATATTGTCGATAAATCGTGGTATTATAGATATATTAAATAACCATTTTCCAAGCGAAAGGATATAATCATGAACCGAATTTACCTCGACCAGGCCAGCACCTCTTTTTTCCAAAGGCTCCAGGTGTGGCACAAGCTATGATGGATTACCTGACTATGAACGGAGTTAACGTGAACCGCGGCTGCTACTCCAGTGCTTACTCAGCAGAAGAAGTTATTTATGAGACACGCCAGCTGCTGGCAGAACTTTTCCACTTTTCCAAATGCAAAAATGTAATTTTTACACCGAATGTCACCACCAGTCTCAATTTTATTTTAAAAGGATTCTTAAAACCAGGAGACCATATTCTGGTATCCGCCATGGAGCACAATGCAGTTATGAGACCTGTAGTACAGCTGGCTTCCTCAGGGATTTCCTTTGACCGGATTCCTTGCAGAACGGACGGCTCTATGATTCTGGAAAAAGTAGAAGAACTGATCCGCCCTGAGACGAAAGCTATTGTCACTTTACATGCTTCCAATGTCTGCGGAACCAGGATGCCCCTTGATGCCCTTGGGGAAATCTGTCAGAGGCACCAGCTTTATTTTGTTGTGGATTCTGCACAGACGGCTGGGATCGTACCAATTAATATGGACAAAATGCATATTGACGCGTTAGCTTTTACCGGACATAAAGGACTTCGGGGACCACAAGGGACAGGTGGTTTCCTGGTTTCCCAGGAATTGGCAGAACAAATGGAACCACTGATTTCCGGCGGTACCGGAAGTGTATCTCATACGGAAGAAATTCCGGATTTTATGCCGGATCGCTTTGAATCCGGGACACCTAATCTGCCTGGAATTTATGGACTGCATAAAGCTCTTCTGTTCCTGAAAACGCATTCTTTGCAGGCGATAAATGAAAAAGAATTGTCTCTCACTGGTTATTTTCTGGAACAGCTGCAGGCACTGGACGATACTGGCAGACATATCCGTATTATTGGAAAAAAGATCTCACTGGCCGAAATGCAGTTGTTTCGATCCAGACACCAGAAATCGACATGTCACAGGTGGCGTGGCAGCTGGACAATGAGTATGGTGTTATGACCAGAGTCGGACTCCACTGCGCCCAAACGCCCACAAGACGCTTGGTACTTATCCTGCCGGAACTATCCGGTTCTCCTTTGGACCGGAAAATACAAAGAATGAGCTGGATTTTGCCATCCAGGGATTAAAGAAAATTTTAGACTTATAAATTCAGCATTAGTAACACTTAATTAGTCTTTTGAGAAAGGAACCAGTATTTTTACCCTATGGAATTTAAACAATTCTGACTCAGCCCACCATCAGTGCCCATATAAAGACCTTGGAGCAGGAGTTGAATTCCCGGCTGCTGATCCGTACCACCAAGAAGCTGACTATCACCCAACGAGGTCTGCAGCTCTACGACTGCGCCTCCAATATGCTGAACATGCGCAGCAACATTATAGAAGAAGTTCACCGGACAAAATAAAAAGATCATTGACCTGGCTGTTTCCACCATTCCTTCCTCCTACCTTCTGCCAGGTATTCTCAGTGCCCTTTACCGACCAGATTACGGACGTATATTTTCACTCCTGGCAATCCGACAGTCTCGGCGCTGTGGCAAGGGTTCTAGACGGCAGCGTGGATATGGCCCTCATTGGAAATACCTTCGACGAGCCAGACTGCTGTTTCATTCCATTTTGTCAGGATAAGCTTGTGATCGCAACACCTGTGAATGAGCACTATCTCCAATATGAACAAAAAGCAACCTCCGGTACTCTTAACTTTGCTGATTTTCTTCAGGAGCCTTTCATCATGCGGGAAACCGGCTCTGGTACAAAAGAAGGAAATTGACCGGTATCTGGAAATTCATAATATTCCGGACACCGCCCTGCATATTGTCGCCAGAATGAATGATCTGGAGGCCATCCGCAAGTCTGTAGCTGGCGGCCTTGGAATCTCCATCCTCTCTGCCTGCTCTGCCAAAGATCTGGCCGACACCCACCAGATTCTCATGTTTCCCCTGAATCATGAGACAGCCATGCGAACCTTCTACATCGCCTATAGTAAAAGCCGCATTCTAAAGCCACATGTAAAGCAGTTTCTAAAATTTGTAAAGGGTTTTTACCAGTAATATAACTGCTGTGTGCCTTTTTTGAAAAAATCTAAAGGCCTTTTTTAAAAAATTATTTTTTAAGTTATTTTCAAAATCAAAAGAAGGAAGCTGCCCACCAATTTCCCAGTGAACAGCTTCCCATTTCATTCACACATATTCAAAATTCAATTTCAGCAACTGCCGCCAGCTTATTTCTTACCAGTGCCTGGAAATCAACTTCCTCTACTGTATGTGCAAGTGGATTATAATCAACTTCCTTGATCAGCGCATCATAGGGTTTTACCATCCAGTTCCAGCATTACCTGGCTTCCTTTATTGTTGTTCTTCAACAGAACTTCAATTTCTTTCTTAGTAAACTTAAGGGGAATGGAACCTTCAATTTCTCTGCCGAACAGGTTACCTGTTACAAATCCTTCTCTTCTTAATTTCTTTGCTTTGACATCCATGCTTCTTTTTTTCAGCTTTTAAAGTATTCATTTATCTTTTCCTCCAAAATTCTGAAACGCTTAGCAGCCTTCAACAAAGAGGTTTTGTTAAGTACTTTTTTTTCTTTTTACGTCCCTTATTATAGTCACTTGTTTCAATTATGATTAACCAAACATAACTTTTTTTTAGGGATTTTTTTTTTTTGTTAAAATCTGCTCTTGTTTTTCTTGGAAAATGGAAGTATAAAATAAATGAATCACTCAAAATTTTCAGGCAGTTGTCTTCTCTGCCGTAAAAAGGCAGTTTTCGCTCTGCAACCTGCTTCAATAATGCCTCACTATGAGATACCACGATCAACCCGATTTCCCGCCTTTTTACTTCATCCAGCAGAAAATTCCAGATCTGGCTCTGCGTGATGAGATCCAGCATGGTACTGATCTCGTCTGCAATCAGAAACCTTGTCTCTTTTCCCAGTGCTCTTGCAATACAGAAACGCTGCAATTCCCCACCGGATAATTCCTGAGGATACCGGTTCAACCAATCTTTTCTATCCCCAGCTCCTCTATGATCCGATTTTCAACCTGCCCTCCATCAGACAAAAATTTTTTCCATTTTCAGTCTGGGATTCACAGCCCTTTCCGGATGCTGCCAGATCATCTGCACCGGACAATACCCTTTCTTCGGCAAAGGCTTTCCATCCAGCAAAATCTGTCCTTTGCTGGGTTCCAGATAACCAGCCAGAATTTTTACACAATGTGGTTTTTCCATAGCCACTTGGTCCTGGCACCCACACTCTTTCGTTGTTTTCCACTTTAAAATTTATATTTGAAAAAAGTTCTGCGCCTTTTCTCTCATAAGAAAATGAAATATCTCGTGCTTCCAGAATCATTTTATATCTCCTGTTATAGCTATTCAGTAGGCAATATACATTAAAGTCATTCCATATCAGACTTTACTATGAAAGTCCCGGATTACGAATGCTGCCTCTAGCTGTGGGAGTGCCACAGGCACACAACAGCTGATTTTCCTATATAGTGATGTCGCCGACAGGTGGTATTTCCGTTTTACATACAATACCGGATACACCTGACACTTCCGCATCCAGCCTCCACCATAGGTATTTCCCCCTTTGCATTCTTCCCGATACCAGCTGCACCTTGGTCCCAAAGGACATCCCTGCGGCATGTCTTCTTCACATAAGGCTGTGTTCCGTCAAGAGGGGTAAAGCCATTCTGCGGAAGTGCCCGCCACAATGCTTTCGTATAAGGATGACGCAAGGTCTCTTCTGAACAAAAATCCGAAACCGGGGCCTCTTCCACTGTTTTTCCTGCATAAAAAACAACGATCCTGTCAACAACTTCCAGTGCCAGCTCAATATCATGAGTAATCAAAAGAACTCCATTTCCTTCATCTGCAAATTTTCTGAAATCCTCCATAGACTTTTTTTCGCAAGTGTCAAGTCCATGCCAGGCGTAGGTTCATCCGCAATAATAAGCTTTGGATTTTCCATTAATGCAGTAGACAGCAAAATTCTTCTGGTCATTCCTCCAGAACACTCGCAAGGATATTTCGTTTCTGTTTCCTCAGGCAGACCATACCTGCGGAACAATTCCGATTGCTTTTCTGCCCCTTTTCTCCCTCTTTTTCCCCGGACCTGTTTCCCCACTTTCATAAGAGGATCCAGATATAAGGTGCTCTGAGGTACGAAAGCAATTTCCTTTCCACGAAGTTCACTGATCTTCTTTTCGTCCATCAATTCACCCTGGAACTTCATAGTTCCGGATACATTTGCATTATAAGGCAGAATTCCCAAAATCGCATGTGCCAGAAGACTTTTTTTCCGGAACCGCTGGAACCGACTACAGCCACCAGTTCCCCCTTCCCTCACTGCAACAGATAGCCTGAAATCACGGGAAGCCAGCTCTGTCTGCTGGTTTTTCCTTTATATTGGAGAAAGGAAACGGAAAGCTCTTCTATTTCCAGTATTTTTTTTTCTTATTTGTACAACTCATATTTTTTCATACGCAGCTGTCTCTTACCGGACAGCCCCCTCCTGCTATTCTCTATTTGTGCACACTTCCCGGATCCAGAAGCTGACGAATAGCTGTACCGCCTTTTTCAAACAGCACAACCGTAAGAACCAGCATCATTCCAGGAAATACAGCCAGCCACCATTTGCCCATGATCAGATAGCGCATACTTTCTGATAAAATAACTCCAATCGCCGGCTGCTCCGTGGAAAGCCCGAAGCCCAGAAATGTAATACTGGACTCATGAAGAATTGCGTGCGGGAAAAGCAATACCAGTCCAACAATAAACTGGGGAAGAACATGGGGAACTATGTGTTTTTTCGCAATCTCCCATTTGCCCAGCCCAAGCTTTCCTGCGATCTGAATATATTCACTTTCCCGAAGCTGCATAACCTCGCCTCGGATCAGCCTTGCCAGAGATGTCCAGTGCGTCAGCGCCACACCTGCGATCACTCCCTTCAGCCCTTTTCCCATAGCATAGGAAATCGGGATCAACAGCAGAATATGCGGAATTCCCATAACAGTGTCAATTGCAAAAGAGATGGCAGAGTCCACCTTTTTTCCAAGAGTTGCTGCACAAATTCCAAGAATCAGTGCCATAATTGCGCTTACACCTGCTGCCAGCACGCCAATAAGAATACTCATAGATAGACCAGTAAGAGTACGGTAAAACATATTTCTGCCCAGCCAGTCCGTACCAAAAGGATATTTCAGACAGGGAGCAATATTTTTTTCTGGAAAAATCAGTCACCATAGCAGCATCATGAAGCACCACTCCAAATATGGCTGTCGCCGCCAGAAAAGCCACAGAAAAAATCAGCAAAAGCCTTGCTTTCTGCCGCTGGTTCAGCCTTTTCCTCTGCTTTTCCACGGCTCCCGGGCTGCCCTTTGAACAATTGTTTTTCATTACACCTTCGCTCATAGTCCCAGCCCTCCCTTCCGGATTCTGGGATCAACAACTCCATACAGTACATTTGCCAGGAAATTTCCCAGAAAAACAATGGCTGCTGTTATTAATGTAATCCCCATAAGGAGAGGCACATCACTGCCAGTTCCCGCCGCTACAGCCGCCTGTCCCAGTCCCGGATAGGAAAATACCTGCTCCACAAGAACGGAACCTCCTATGATCTCACTGACAGATGCAAACTGCAGGGTCATGGCCGGAAGCAGCACATTACGAATGCCATGGTGAAAAATGATGCTTCCGGTTTTCTCTCCCCGCGCCTTTGCAAAAAGGATGTAATCGCTTTCCATTATATCAATCATTTTTTCCCTGGTATGTAATGTGATATTCGAAATTCCGGTTATGCTTAAAGTGACTGCCGGAAGAATGGCATGACGCACTCTGTCCAAAAAGGTAACACCGCTGACTTCTACTCCAATAGGAACACTAAGTCCAATGGGAAGGATTTTCATCCAGACTCCAAAAATGATCAACAGCAAAAGTGCCAGCCAAAAAGAAGGAGTGCTGGCAATCACCAGCGAATAGCCTTTTATGATCTTATCCGGCAGCCTGCCCTGAAACACCCCTGCAAGTACTCCCAGAAGGAAGCCCACAAGTCCGGAAACCACCCACGCCAGTCCCATAAGAAAAAGAGAATTTCCCAGCTTCACTGCAATGACCTTTGTCACCGACTGCCGGTATAACAGAGAAATTCCTCCATCTCCCTTTATAAATGCATTCAGCCAGTTCAGATATCTCTGCACTGGCGATTCATCCACGCCCCAGTAGGAGCGCAGCTTTTCTTTTTGTTCTTCACTCATACTGCCCAGAGCAGCCTGCCCCACATTGGCCTGTAACGGGTCAATGGGGGAAGCTGATACAAGGGCAAAGGTAAAGAATGCTTACTGCAAAAAGCAGTAATATGATTCGTAGCAGGTTCTTTCCTGCGTAAATACCTATGCGTTTCATCTTAATTTATCCGTTTCGTTTTTTACAATAGACCAGCCATGGCCATGAGGATGTAATTTCTGATCTGCCACTTTCAGACCATCACGTACAAAATAAAGATGATCAATATTGCACAGCCAGATCCACGGAATATCCCCTTCCTGTGTAATTCCTGTGGTTCCGTCCCACTGGGCTTTTTTCCAGAGATCGTAGGATTCTTCCAGGTTGCTGCTTGCAAAGTGCTTCGTCCATGTATTTGTCAACTGTCTCATTTGCATATGGAGAATATTCCGCACTTCCGGTATCTTTGATGGTGTGATAAATATTGTAAAGCTCCATAGGGCTATGTGCTCCCCATCCCCATATAAGCGGTTCTGACTGTGCCTCGATCGTAGGCGGTATCCCAGCCAACACCAGAAGTAGTTACATCAATTCCAAGCTCACGCAGCTGATTCGCAGAGTCTTCTGCAAGTGCCTGGCGCACAGAATCTCCATTTGAAAACATAATGGTAAGCTCTGCTTTTTCTCCATCTTTTTTCTCTTATTCCGTCATCGCCTTCTATCCAGCCTGCTTCTTCCATCAAAGCCTTCGCTGCATCAAGGTCATACTCTGTAACAGCCTCCTCGTTGTACCATGGAATTTTGTCGCAAACGCTATAGGCTACTGTTCCATAACCATTGAGTACATTTTCAATCATCTCCTCCCGGTCAATAGCAAGATTAATTGCACGTCGTACCTTCACATCGGAAGTCAGACTGTTTCCATATGTGATACCGTCTTTTTCTTCTGGTTCTGTACATGGAAGATTAAAAGCCACGGTTATCCACAGTTGCCACACTCAGGAGTTCATATCCGTCAATTTCCTGATCACTGTAAGAGGCTGCTGTGTGAGCTACATCTATCTGTCCGGACATTGCCGCTGCCATGGCTGCATCTTCTTCCATAAACAGCACCGTCAGTTTTTTGATCTTTGGTTCTTCTCCGTAGTAATCCGGGTTTGCTTCAAAAATAACCTGCTGTCCTTTGTCCCACTGCTTCATAATATAACGTCCGGAACCAATTGGATTCTGTCCATAATTTTCATCATAGGCATGCTCTGGTACGATTCCTACAATTGCCATGGTGTATGGCCAAATGGAATATGGCTCATTCATATGAAACTCTACCGTCGTATCGTCCACTGCAACCGCTTCCTTCAACATGGTAAAAATCGTTTACAGAGCTTTCATCACGACAGGTATTAAAGGTAAAAGCAACATCAGAGGCGGTCAATGGCTCTCCATCTGTAAACTTCACATCATCACGGATTTTTACTGTCCAGGTAAGACAATCGTCACTACAGGAATACTCTGTAGCAAGATCATTTTCAATTCCAAGGTCCTTGGTGGTACGAACCAGGGTACTCTGGATCAATGGCTCATGAACATGCTCTCCGGCTCCCCATCCGTAAGCCGGATCAAAACCGGATTCCGGTTCTGATGTGGTTGGCATTGTAACTACCACAGACTGATCCTCCGCACCCGCATAAACATTCCCGGCTGGTACAGCCAGCAGCATGGCCGCTGTACATAATAAACTGATTACTTTCTTGATTTTCATAGCAGTTCTCCCTCTTGTTTTTATTATCATCAGAAATATTATTTTCTGAAGATTACTGACTCTTTTTTTCTCCATCCCTCATTTCTTCTCAGAGCGTGTCTGAAAAAGGCTTTCTGCAAGATGCACATCACAATTTGTGGAGATTTTTCCCGGATCCGGGTGAAATATACCGCAAAGTGGGGCGTGCAGACTGCGGAATTTTTTCAAATACGCTCCAGATAAGAAAGGCAGTTATAAGCTTTTGTCCTATAACTGTCTTTCTATAGAAGGTCTGTATTTACATGTAATAATGAGTGGAGGTGTTACATGTAACTATGTATAAAGATTCGCATTTCAGGCGTTTTCTGCCTTGCTGCTGAAACCTATTGTACCAGAATCAACAGGTATCACAAGCTCCCCAGGGGGATATTTACCCATTCCCATTTTGCATATTTTTCTGCTTTTATGGAATATCTTACAAGGAAATTTCAAGAAAAAAAATCCTGCTTGCAGGATTCTCCGACTTCGGCGGGGTGCCTCGAACGGCAACTCCCCTTTCATCGCAGTGCAATCCTGCCCGGCAGGGCTTTCTTCTGTGCTTATTTTACTCAAATACTGCATCCACCAGTTTCTTTGTATACGCCTCCTTCGGCTCATTGATAATATCATCCGGCTTCCCGCTCTCCACCACTTTTCCGTCATACAGAACCAGCACCTTATCGCAGAAGCTCTGTACAAGTGCAAGATTATGGCAGATAAATATAAAGGATAAGCCATGTTTGTCCTTCAGCTCTTCCAGAAGCTCCATGATCTGCTTCTGAATGGTCACATCCAGTGAGCTGGTAGCTTCATCGCAGATCAGCACCTTCGGTTCCTACTGCCAGTGCCCTTGCAATTGCAGCTCTCTGGCACTGTCCTCCACTGACCTCATGTGGATATCTTTTAGCCAGTTCTTCTTCAAGTCCGCACTGTTCCAGCAGTTCTTTCACCCTTATTGCGATATCGGCCTTCTTCATGCCGCGATTTCGAAGGCTCTCTCCGATTCCGTCTCCCAAAGTTCTTCTCGGGTCAAAGGAACCTGCCGGATTCTGAAAAACCATCTGGATATTTCCATATACGTCCCTCAACTGGCTCTGTTTCAATTTCGTAATGTCTTTTCCCTGGAATTTCAAAGTACCATCTGTAATATCCGTCAGCCTTGTGGATCATCTTCGCCAGTGTACTTTTCCGGAGCCGGATTCGCCAACGATTCCAAGTGTTTCTCCTGCCTGCAAAAAAGAAAAGCTTACGTCATCCACAGCTTTAAAAGGCTCTTTTCCCCTCTGCGCAAATACCTTCGTTAAGTGTTCAGCTTCCAAAAGTGTGTTCATGATCTTTCCTTTCTCTTAAGCCTTGGAACTGCTGCCAGCAGCTTCTTCGTATAGGGATCCTGTGGATGGTTCAACACCTTTTTTGCCTCTCCATATTCCACCATTTTTCCATTCTTCAGAACCAGAACGGTATCCGCCATTGCCCGAACTACACCAATATCGTGGGTTACAATTATAATTGCTGTTCCAAACAATTCCCCTGAGCTTTAACATTTCTCTTACTACCTGACGCTGAACCGATACATCCAGTGCACTTGTAGGTTCGTCTGCCAAAAGAATCGGTGGATTCATCAGCATGGCGATGGCAATACCTGCTCTCTGATTCATTCCGCCAGACAGTTCAAATGGATAACTGTCCCACACGCGCTGGCTGTCCTTAAAATTCAGTTTGTCAAACAATTCCATGGCACGATCCTTTGCTTCATTTCTGCTCACTTTCTTATGGGCGCGCATACTCTCATAAATCTGGTCACCAATCGTACGGATAGGGCAAAGAGAGGCTCCTGCATCCTGAAAAATCATTCCGATTCCTGCTCCCCGGATTTTTCTTTTTTTCCTTCTCTGAAATATCCAGAATATTCTGTCCCATATAACAGATGTCGCCTCTGGTTACCAGGCCTCCTGAACCAAGAAGTCCCATAGCAGCTTTGATCAGTGTACCCCAGGATTTCGCCCGGTGTGAGTGAGAAGCTTACATCATGGACTACCGCTTCCCCGTCAAAGGATATCTCCACCGAATCATAGGTCAGTATTTTATTCTCCATTGTCGTGCAAACTCCTCCTTGATATCCAAAAAATATTTCTGCCAGCCTGCCTGTATTATCCATACATGGCAGCTGGCTCTCATTTACACCATAGGCAGGTCAAACTCACAAAGCGTATTTTTCCTTAGTTAATATCCAGATCTGCTGTCAACTCATAGTAATCACAAGGATGGGACACAAGACCGGTTACATTTGACTGCATGATCATGCTCATTTTAAGATGAGAACAGAACACATAAGCGTTGTCGTCCAGAACGGTCTGCTGCATCTGAATTCCCAGTTCGGAACGTTTTTCCACATCAAATTCTTTTTCCCATCTCTTTTGCAAGCTCTTCCAGCTTATCACTGTGATAATGTCCATTATTGAAACAGAGTTATCCAGAGCACAGGTTGTGAAGAAATACTCCGGATCTCCTGTAGGTGCAGTTACCATGGCACTTGCATATACATCCCACTGCGCAGGATCTTTGCGGATGGTATTGCTGTCAGATGTGCAGTTAACCTGAACATCCATACCAATCTCTTTCAGAGTTGCCTGGGCTGATTCTGCCAGCAGCGGAAGCTCCTGACGGCTTGGATAAGTAAGCCAGCGGATTTCCAGTTTCTGTCCGTCTTTTTCACGGATACCGTCACCATCGGAATCCACCCATCCAGCTTCCTCCAGAACCTTCTTTGCCCCATCAGGATCATAGCTCTCTGTAGTCAGATTCTGTCCGCCAAAAGAGAAAGTATCCGGGAAAACACCGACTGCAGGATATCCATATCCATTCAGAAGCACAGACACAAAGCTGTCCTTATCAATACCCATGGCAATTGCTTTGCGCACTGCCGGATCAGAAGTTACCGTACTTTCAAAATTCATCCATGCTAGAATGCACGGCTTGTAGCTGTACTGGTAAATGTAAAATCATCATTTTCAAATAAGGGATAGCTTGCATATGCCATACCATAGGCAGCATTGATTTCACCTGCCTGAAGTGCAAATGCCAGTGTATCACCATCGGAAATGGTGCGGACGGTAATTTCATCTACGTTTACATCGCCATTCCAGTAGTTTTCATTTTTTACAAGATCAACATGATCGTCTGTTACAAGGTCTGTAGCCACATAAGGACCTGTACCGATTACAATGCCATTGTCGGTAATTCCCGCCTGCACATCAATAATACATCCATACGGGTCACACAGATAGTTGATCAATGCCGGTTTCGGCTCTTTGGTCTTAATGGTAACCACATTTCCCTCTGCCTCAATACTGTCAATGCAAAGGTCACCTGCTGCTCTTTCATGATTTTCAACCAGAGACTCCAGGCTTTCCTTTACCGCCTGTCCATCACAGACACGTCCATTGGAAAATACAACACCATCGTTCAAAGTAATTTTCCAGGTCAGCTCATCTACATTTTCATATTCTTTGGCAATCCATGGTTCAATTTCCATGGTATCAGAATAGCGGAACAGGGTTTCGCCGACACCATAGCGGATGCAGGCCCAGCCGGCGTAGGTGTTCTGTGGATTGATATCCGCTTCTTCATTCTCCGCATTAAAGGTGGTATCACCAAATACAAATGTTTTCTTATCTTCCGCCATTGCGGGCACTGTAGTTAATCCTATTGTCATACAGACAGCCAGTGCAATTCAAGAATCTTCTTTGTTTTCATTTACATTCCTCCTCGTGTTTATTCATACTCTTATATTTAACATGCTTTTTTCCAAATCTTACATATTTCATTTCCGCTTTGACAGCACAAAAGAGTCCAAAATTGTGTTTTGGAAGCCGCGTATTTCAGCCTCTGACTGTCTCGCATCACTTGATCCGGCTATTCTTCGGATCCAGGTAATCCCGGACGGTATCTCCCAGCAGATTAAAAATAACCACCGATATAAAAATCGCAATTCCCGGCGACAGAACCACCCATGGATATGTCTGGATCATACTTCGTCCACCGCTCATCATGCTTCCCCACTCAGCCATTGGAATCTGCGCTCCAAGACCCAGAAAGGAAAGTCCTGCAAGCTCCATCATCATGGTTCCAATATCCAGCATAGCTGTTACCAGAACCGGTCCGATCATACTTGGAAGAACATGTCTCACAAGAATCTGAGCGGAGCTGTCCCCGGCCAATATCGCCGCATGGATGTAAGGTTCCTCTTTCAAAGCCAGTGTCTGACTTCTGGCTATACGTGAATACTTTGGCCAGCTGACCACTGCCAGCGCAATAATAGCATTTTGGATACCTCCCCAAGAATGGCCGCGATCGCCATTGCAAACACCAACCCTGGAAATGCCAGACAGACATCAGAAATTCTCATCATAACAGAATCCAGAATTCCGCCATAATAGCCACAGCATAATCCCACAATCGTACAAAAATGGAAATCACAGCCACCAGTATAAAAGTGGAAAAAATACTGGCTCTTGCTCCGCTGATCACCCTGGACAGCATATCCCTGCCATAAGTATCTGTCCCCATTGGATGCTGAAGACTGGGTGCCTGAAGGGCGCTGGAAAGATCCTGGGCGTAAGGGTCATAAGGACAGAGATGGTCTGAAAAAAACTGCCAGGACTACAAGACAGACAGCCAGAACGCTGAAAATTATCAGCTTTTGTTTTATATGGATCTTTCTAATCCTCTGCACACGCACGGTTACGTGCTTTCCATTATCTGTGCTTTGCCCATTTTTCAGCACTACACTTTCTTTTTGACATCTACCTTGTTCTTTCTTACCCATCTTTGCCAGTATTTTACTTTCCGTTTTCTTTTCTGGCACTTCGTCCATTTTTTTTTACACTCACTGCTTCGCACCTCCCAGACGGATTCTCGGATCCAGGAACCGGTATGACAGATCTGTAAGCAGATTTACTACACATAGATGATCGCCATCCACATAACATAGGCCTGAATAATGGGATAATCGCGCATGGAAATAGCATCTACTGCCATTTTTCCAACACCGTCCCACATGAAGATGGACTCCACAATTGCCGTACCGCCAAAGGAGGTTTCCCACTGACAGCATTAACAGGGTAATGACCGTAACCAGGGATGCTTTCATAATACTTTTCCATAAGGTAACAGAAAACTTCACCCCACGGGCACGGGCGCCTGCTACATAATCCTTACTCAGCTCATCTAACACAGTAGCCCCTTACCTGCCGCAGATATTTCGCAGACATGGCAATGGCCAGGGTTATGGCCGGCATTGCAACACTTTTCAGACTCACATCCTTGGCAATAACAGGGAAAATCCGACCCGGATTGCAAGAAAATACATAAGCAAAAGTGATACAAAGAAATTAGGAAGACTGTTTCCTATAAAACTGCAGAAACGAATCAAGTAATCAGCAATTGTATTCTGCTTCACCGCAGACAAAATTCCCAAAGGAATCGAAATAATAATAGTAAGCAGAATGGAAGTAGCCGTAAGAAGCAGGGTTGCCGGCAGTTTTGATATAAAAGTATCAAAGACCGAAACTCCCTGATACATAGCTGTTTCCCATATCTCCATGAAGCAATTTCCCAAGCCACACAAAATACTGGGTCAAAAATGGTTTGTCCAGTCCCAGCTGTTCTCTTGCCGCATCCAGTGCAGCTTCTGACACTACCCCCTCCTGTATTCTCCATTTTCCGCGTTACAACATCACTTCCTGCAATACGCATCATTCCATAAGAAAGAAAAGTAATTGCAAACAGAATGGGAATCAGCTGAAGGATACGTTTGATTGCATATTTTTTCATTTAATTGTCTCCATTCCATACTGTACAAGTAGGTTTTTACTCATTCTTTCATTCCACGGTGTAGTTTAGCAAAATAAAAAACAGCCTACAACCCGCCGGGGGGTTATAAGCTATTCTTATTTGGAATATATTTTTCGATTTTCAGGAATACCTTTTCTCTATTTTCGAAGACCAGCGCACGTTCCTTTAGCCGATTCTGCTTCCGTTTTTCTTTTATCCCTTTCATATTCAGCTGCCATTCTCCAGCTTCAATTTTTCCCTTAAAAATCCCAGCAATTCCTCCATCAGCTCATCCGTCTCGTCATTCTTTCTTCTGATGTATCCGAAAACCACCTTATTCTTTTTGAATTCCAGCGGAATGCCTTTGTTTGCTGCCTTTTTATCATTGGAAAGATAACTGCCGCTGATATTGCAAAGTCCGGTCTCTTTCAACATCTTTTCCATAATGTAGTCGCTGTTTGTAATAATAGAAACATTCAGATTTTCCCAGCTGAACACACTACGTTTTTCTTTCTCTCCCAATTCCAGAAACTCATCACGGAAGTTCTGGATAAATCGGAAGTTCTTCATCGCTTCCATATTTACGGTCTGTGGTTTCTCTCTGTCAGCTGCTTCCTGATCCAATATATTCAACTTTCCCGGATAAAATGTCGCCGTACTTTCCTGCATAACGGTAAAAACCAGCTTGTTTTTCGCCAGCTCATACTGGAATTCCTTTTTTTTGCTGTTCCATCACGTATACAAAGCCAATGTCTGAAAGGTAATCCCGCACACGTTCCATGACCGTGCGCACACCGGCTGTATAGATTTCAAAATGATAATTTTTCTCATAAGTTTCGTTATAAAAATCCACAAACTGATTCGCAAACCAGGAACTGGGATTCAATGAAATCCGTAGATATTTTGCCATATTCCCATGGCTCATCTCTTCCAGTATCCGGGAATCATTTATGATCCTGCACGCATATCGGTATGCCTCCCGGCCTTTCGCCGTAAGCGCAATTCCCCTTGGCATACGCTCAAACAATACAATTCCCATTTCCTCCTCCAGTGCTTTGATTGCCTTGCTCACACTGGGCTGGGTTGTATAAAGCAGCTTGGCAGCCTCGCTGATAGAGCCAGTTTCCACACTATAAAATATTTCAGTTGCTTCAGATCTAACATAGCTATTCCCTCTCTGGCGAAAAAACTTCAGTCTTTTTACATCTGCTTTCGTTCTGTTTTTATGTTTCCTCATCTACATCCAGCGCAAATCTGCAAAAAATCCCCTCCACTGACTGCAAGATCAATGTCACTCGTCCTTTTGAAATCTCCACGCGCCCTTGCCCCAAAGAGAGAATTATCAAGCCTCACTCCCACCAGATTTCTTTCTTCCACTTTACCATATCTTCCTATTAAGTCAAGCTATGTACTTTCAATTTAAGCAGATTATAGGAATTCCCTATAGCCAGCTATCTTTATTTCATATTAGACAAGACCAGATTCCTATGCTATCATTCAATTCATATTAATCCTAGTTATTAAATAGGAAACAAAATAAGAGGAGGATACAATTATGAGAAAAAGCATATTGACTTTAGGAATTGCAGCAGTATTAACAGGAGTTCTGGCAACATGCAGTATGACTTATGCAGCTGATGACGAGCTTGCACAGATTCAGGAATCGAGGAAAACTGAAAGTCGGTGTGGAAGGAACCTATCCTCCATACACCTATCATGACGACAACGGAGAGCTTACCGGATTTGACGTGGAGGTAGCAAAGGCAATTGCAGACAAGCTTGGTGCGGAAGCAGATTTCACAGAATCTGACTGGGATTCCCTTCTTGCAGGAATCGACAGTGGACGTCTTGATACAGTTATCAATGCAGTAAGTATCACACCTGAGCGTGAAGAGAAATACGATTTCGCAGGACCATATTTCTACATCACACAGCAGATCGTAGTAGCTAAGGATAATGATGATATCGTAGATATGGCTTCCCTGGATGGCAAAAAAAGTAGCAAACACTGCCACAACCGCTTACCTTGATATTCTGGAAGACGCCGGTGCCTCTCTTGTACAGATCAGCACAGCTGACGAAGCGGTTTCCCGATTGAATCCGGACGTGCCGACTTCACAACCTTTAACTCTGTTGTATTCAATGAATACCTTCAGCAGCACCCGGATGCAAATCTGAAAGTTGCTTTCGTAATCCCGGACGTTGTGGATACCTACGCTGTCCCGATCAAGAAAGGGGAAACAGCTTTATATGATGCAGTTCAGAACGCTATCGACGAACTGAAAGAAGACGGAACTTTAAGCAAGCTTTCTGAGGATTACTTCGGCACAGACTTCACACAGCCGCAGGATGAAAATGCAGCAAATACAGACACCGCTTCTGAGGATGCAACAGCAGAAAGCACTGATGAAAACTAATTACTTTTTCCACAGCTGTTGTCCAGAACAACAGACAATCATCCAACAATTGAAAGTAAAAAGGAAACAATTATGAGTGAACGTTTAGCAGGGATTCTGGTATCTTCTTTCACCAGAATCCTCATACCCGGAATAAAAGTTACAATCCCCCTTACCTTATTATCCTTTGTTTTTGGCTGCATCATCGCCCTTTTTCTGGCCCTGGTACAGATTGCCAATGTAAAAGGACTGAAGCAGTTCGCAAGATTTTACATATGGGTCTTCCGCGGAACCCCACTTATTGTACAGCTGTTCATCATCTTCTTTGGCCTGCCGTCTGTAGGAATTATTCTGGACGCTTTTCCATCCGCTGTGATCGCCTTTGCCCTGAACCTTGGCGCTTACAACGCTGAGATTTTCCGATCTGCGATCCAGGCGGTACCAGAAGGACAGACAGAAGCAGCTTATATGGTGGGTCTGAGTTACCGCCAGACCATGACCAGGATTGTAATGCCCCAGGCATTCCGAATCGCTTTCCCACCACTGTTTAACTCACTGATCGGACTTACCAAGGACACTTCCCTTGCCTCCAGTATCACAGTTGTGGAGCTGTTCACCACCGCACAGCAGATTGCCGCCAGAACCTACGAGCCCTTCGCCCTGTACTGCGAGGCTGCTGTTATTTACCTTATAATCTGTACCGTCCTTACATGGGTACAAAACTATTTTGAAAAAAGCTGGTATGGAATGCTCCTGCGCCAGTGAAAGGAGAATAATCATGTCTTATATTTCAAAAATTGACCCGGAAACAGCAGGCGAAAAAAAGAGAAAGAAGTAATCAGGGACCATCTTGCACAAGGATACAGGCTCACTAATGAAAAAGCTTACTCTTCTCCATAATGCAGAAGCCTTCAAAGCCATCGAAGACAGCTCCTACTCCCTCGACCGGGAACTGCAGAGACTGATTGGAAAAAGAGCTGGTGACTTCTTTGAATATGCAATTTCCGAAGAAAATGACTGCCTGGTATGCAGTACTTATTTCAGAAAGCTTCTGAAAGATAATGGTATTGATTTCGACAATTTTCAATTTACAAAGAAGGAAGAATTACTTATTTCTTTTGGCCGCGCTCTTGCAAAAGATCCGAAAAACATTCCGGATGAAATCTATACTGAATTAAAAGAAGAATTTACAGAAGAAGAAATCGTAGTTATCACAGCTATGGGTGTGCTAATGGTTGCCAATAACTACTTTAATGATATTTTAAAGATCGAAGTATAATCAATGTCGCCTTCGGCAGCATCACCATATGTGAACAACTCGTATTTTATGATACCAGTGTCAAAAGGAAAAAGCCGTTCGTGTTTTAAGGCGTTTTGGGACACGCCAAATATGTTAGTAGCGATTTACGCAGTAAAAATTTCGAATATTTGGAGGATTATAAGTATCAAATGAGTGGCAAAAAGACCTTTTGACAAAAATATCATTTACTACAGAAGAAAGACTTTTTAAGCTTCTTCATAAACCCTGTTATCAATTACCAAATTTCTATATAAGAATGTGAGAAAAAAATATGCTGGAAGTAAAGAATATCCATAAAAAATTCGGGACAAACGAAGTATTAAAAGGTGTTGATTTCAAAGTTGAAAAAGGTTCTGTGATCGCAGTTCTAGGAAACAGCGGTTCTGGAAAGACAACCCTTCTCCGCTGTATCAGCTTTCTGGAGCAGGCAGATAAAGGAGAAATCACCTTCGATGATTTCCACAAAGATATCACTGCTGTTACCAGGAAAGAGATCCGGCAGTTACGAATGAAAATGGGCTTTGTCTTCCAGGGATACAATCTTTTCCGCAACAAAACAGCACTTGACAATGTACTGGAGGGTCTTACCATTGCCCGTAAGAATTCTCCGGAAGAAGCGAAGAAAAAGCTATGGAAATGCTGGAAAAAGTAGGCATGGCAGACCGCGCCAACTTCTATCCGGACCAGCTGTCCGGTGGGCAGCAGCAGCGTGTTGCTATCGCAAGAGCCATCGCCTACAATCCGGAAGTAGTTCTCTTTGATGAACCCACCTCCGCCCTTGACCCCAGACTTACCAGCGAGGTTCTGGATGTTATGAGAAAGCTTGCCGAAGAAGGAAGCACCATGGTCGTAGTCACCCACGAAATGGATTTTGCCAGAAAAGTTGCCAACTGGGTAGTCTACATGGAGGACGGTGTTATCGTAGAAGAGGGACCATCCAAAGAGTTCTTCTCACAGCCCAAGAGTGAGAAAACGATGGCATTCCTCCATATGACAAGTTCGGATTATGTGATTTGATAACTTTCTTTTTATTTTGATATCCCTTTTTCCCAAAAAATGTGCCTGGGAAATAAATTCCGGGCACATTTTTTATGTCACCATATATTTTTCAGGCTTGTATAACTATGATACCTGCGGATTGTTTCGTCCGTTGCACTCCCATAACCTACTCAATTCGCATATCGTGAAGCATACGCTCCGCTTTTTATGCTTTCTTTGCTGCAATGGCAAACATCGGAGTTGGATTATAAAATTCATCCTTCTCTTTATAAACCCGTCTGCTCAACCCCAGATCAATGGAAATCTGCTCCATTCCTGTTTTTCCAAGCTCTTCCACGTCCCAGGCCGGGCGGAGGTAAGAACTGATGGGCAGCTGACGTTTGATATCTTCGCACTCCTGCATCAGGGAATTTCCAAGCTGGTTGTGGGCGTGATTTTCCGGGAGATCGGAGGTTTCGGCGAAGTTTGTGGCGCCGTAGTTGGCATCAAAATTCAGGAGAAGTCCGCCTGGTTTTAATACTCTGGACCACTCTTTGTAAGCCTGGGCTGCTTCTGGTAAGGTCCAGGTCAGGTTTCGGGAAATGACTACGTCGAAGCTCTCGTCCTGGAAAGTTAAATGCTCCGCATCCATCACCTGGAAGTCACAGCTTACCCTGCTCTTCTTTGGCAAGAATCCGGGAGTTTGCAATCATGTCCGGAGTAAGATCGGTGCCGGTTACATGGTGCCCTGTTTTGCAAGAAGGATGGTAAAAAGCCGGTTCCGCAGCCCACATCTAAGATTCTAAGCTTACCATTATCAGTCTCTTTTTCCTTAATTTCTATGACTGCTTCTTTTCTTTCTTTGCTTTCATCCTCAATTACAGGTTCTGTATTTTTTCCGTTATTCAAATATTTTTTATCGGTAAGTTTCTGAGCTTTTTCTTCAGAACTTAACGCCTTTTGGGGCAGATATTTCTTCCAGCCATCTATCCAGCTAATGGACTATGTAATTCCGCTCTTCTCTGCTCCAGGAAACTGTCGCTTCGCTTTGTCCAGTAAGCTGCAATCTTCTCTTTTCGGTCGTCTTCCTCGTAGCTGATCCGACCGTAAGCTACCATCGGACCATCCTTAATCACCTGTAGGGAACCAGTCTGATACAGGATCACTCCGTCACCATAGGAGGTACAGGTTTCCAGAATATTGTCCTCATAATCCTTTACATATCCAAGGATTTCCCCTTCTGTAAACAGGTCTCCTGCCTTCTTCTGGGGATACCAGAGTCCCGTATAAAGAGGCGGATTGATACTGCACATCCGTTACGTTTAACGGATAATATTTCCGCATACTTCTATGTCCGTCATAAATACCGAGGAACCGTAAAATACTGCGTACATCACGCTTCATAGAACGCACTTCTTCTGTCTCCCAGGCTCCCACTCCGCCCCGCTCCAGAAGAACGGAAGGAATGCCGCAGGATGCTGCATAATTATAGCTTCCACCAGACGATACCTCAGATTTTACCATGTAAAGGAACATCCACCTGCTCTGCCATCTGACGGAAATTTTCATCACTTCCGGGGCTGCTTTGCCTGCATAATATACATAGGAGTCAGCTTCTCATAGTCATCACCACTGTGAAGATCAATATAAAAAATCTGCCACCTTCTGCAGCTCTTCAACTACTGCATAAGCCAGTTTTTTCGTATGTGGTACCTTCTTTTTTTCCTGGAAAAAGGCGGTTCAGATTCTCACCTGTCGCCCTGCAAAGAGAACCGTGACGGTTTTCAAATTCTTCTTTCGCCACTACCTTTACAATAATCACTGTTCCTGTCATTTTCTCAATTTTCAAATCTCTTCCAAGCTCTACGGCACTCTGGATTCCCACATATTCTCCAGCGTGGATACCAGCTGTGATAAGAGCTGTTTTACCTGGTTTTTCGCCCCTGACAATTGTTGCAGGGGAGAAAACTACCATTTCCAATGGAAATAAAACCATGGACACGCTGCCCTGGTGCCGCACTTAAGCCACCTATATTTATTATTTCACTCATTATTTTCTACCTTTTCCAATAATATCTTTACAAATAATTTTTCCTTACGATCCAATAAAAACTTATCCTATTTTTAAATACTCTAATACTTCATTCTTCCAACCAACACTGCTTTACTTATCTTTAAATTCGTACAAAGTTTCTGTATATCACTGATAATATCTTTTTCTATTTTACAGCCTCCACCATAAACATAGGTGTAGATCCATAATTCAGCTTCTCTTCTTCGCTCCACACCTGCTGCCATATATCCTCATTCACCTGAATCTGCGCTGCTCCAAGCGCTTCCAGTACCTTCACATCCCATCCCGGACGCTTGGTCTCCGACAACGGAACCTGCAGTGCAATTTTCTCCATTCGGTCAATATCTGTGCACAGATAATGGTCATCCAGGCTTCCTTTTTCCACATTTTGCGGTCGTTCTCGTAAGCCTCACGCTTCTTATCATCATAGAGATATCCATACCAGTTGGCATCAAAATTCAAAAGCTTTCCACCTTTTTTCAGCACCCGAAGCCACTCTTTATAAGCCATTTCCGGATGAGGCAGATTCCAGGTCAGGTTTCTGGAAATGATCACGTCAAAGCTCTCATCTTCAAACTCCAATGCCTGGGCATCCATTCTTTTTAAATTCAATATTCCGGCTCTTTTCTCCGATAAATTTCACTGCATTTTCTGCAGCCTTTTCCAACATTCCCGGAGTGTAATCTATGGCTGTTACATGATATCCTGCTTCCGCAAGGATCATAGGGAAAAAAAAAGCCTGGGCCAGTGCCGATATCCAGAATTCTTAGGTGGTCCTTATATTTGTCTGTATGTTGTTTTTTCAGAAAATTCTTCTTCGAAAACTTTTTTTCCACAGAATTGTTTTCTGAATCCTCATTTTTCCCAGACCTTTTTCCAAAAAATCCGCGTTCCAGAGTCTCCAGCCATGCCTTTTTTTCTGCATTCCCTTCAATTCTTTTTCATTCACCTCAGAATACCCTTCCGTCCGGGTGCTCCAATAGCTCTCTATTTCATCCAGTAATTTATCCAATTTCAAATCCTCCGCATTAAACTCAATGTTAAAATATTATCAAAACCAGTTTTTCTTCTGCAAGCCCCCGGGGATGGAACTCTATATAAAAAAAAGCAGACAAATCTGTATCTCTACAAACTCGCCTGCTCTCTTTTCTTTAAAAAGCTGTCTAAATTCAAGGGAATTTCAACTATTACAAGTGCTTCTCCAACAACACCAGCTGCACATCCGGTATCCCGTTAAATTCTGTAGGCACAATCCCGATTTCCTTATATCCAAGCTTCTTATACAGCCCTCTTGCAGCGGCATTTCTTGCATTAGTATCCATTCGAAGCTCCGGACAGCCATGGCTTAAAGCGTAATCCTCATAGAACTTTACAAACTTCTTTCCATAGCCTTTTCCAGAAGCGGAAGGGGAAACTACCAGAGTGTGAAGGACGCAAACCTCCTCATCCCTGGCTGCGAATTCCCAATCGCCTTCTGCATAAGAATCCACCTGCGCTTTATTGATTCTGGCCGCTCCCAGGAGCTTCCCTGCATCCTCCAGAACAAACAAGTCCTTGGCATCTAATGCAGCCTGTGCCGTAGCTCTTGTAGGATACACGCCACGGATCCAGCCAATGGTCTGCTGACCTGTTTCTTCTGCCGTATGAATGTCATTGTAAAGCTGTTCCACTGATACAAGGTCAGCCTGTGTTCCCTTTCGAATTATCATTTTTCTGTCCCTCGCCTTATGCAAAATATAATTGTTTTTCTTCGTCTCGTAAAAAGCCCTATCTGCTTCTTTTTAATACTGTTCATAGCTGTCAGGCTCCTGGATATATCTGGGATTTCATGATCATACTGGCTGTATTTTTTCAGCCGCAATTTCATCAATTCTCACAAGCTTCCTCCGTAAATGGTGCACAGTGGATTGCTTTTATGTTATCAAGGATCTGCTGTGGTCGTGATGCTCCAATGAGTACACTGATCACCTCCTGCTGTGCAAGCAGCCAGCCAAGAGCCATCTCCGAAAGCTTCTCGCCACGCCCTGCAGCCATATCATTCAGCTCCCGGATCTGTAGCACACGCTCTGGAGTCAGATTGCTTTCCTTCAAAAATCTGCCATCGGTACGGAATTCTGCTGTCCTCCGGAATTCCGTTCAGGTAGCGGTCTGTCAGCTGTCCCTGTGCAAGAGGGCTGAAGGTGATGAGGCCTTTTTTCAGAATTCCTGTGGTCTTTTTTTTAGTCCATTTTTTCTCCACAGTTCTGTCAAAAAAATAGAATAACGATTCTGATTAATTACAAAGGACAATGTATTTCCTGCAAAATCGACGCTGCCTGTGAAAGTGTTTTTCCATCGTAATTGGAAAGTCCCACATACAGGGCTTTTCCGCTCTGCACTGCACTGGCCAGCGCTCCCATGGTCTCTTCAGAGGAGTCTCAGGGTCCATTCTGTGATGGTAAAAAATATCCACATATTCCAGTCCCATGCGTTTCAGGCTCTGGTCAAGGCTCGCCAGAAGATACTTGCGGCTGCCCCAGTTCCCATAAGGGCCATCCCACATTTCATATCCTGCCTTGGTAGTAATAATCAGTTCGTCCCTGTATTTTCCCAGGTCTTCTTTTCAGAATCCTGCCGAAATTAATCTCTGCACTCCCCGGCTCCGGTCCATAATTATTCGCAAGGTCGAACTGTGTGATGCCGTTGTCAAAAGCTGTAAAGCACAGCTGTTTCATATTTTCATAATCCGAAGTATCTCCGAAATTATGCCATAATCCAAGAGATACCTTCGGAAGCATAAGTCCGCTGTCACCACAACGGTTGTATTCCATTATGGTGTATACTAC
>VOFF01000243.1_pt1 | contig 25078 bp, 35 predicted proteins | sample 5384061 | NCBI WGS metagenome assembly VOFF01 (sample SAMN12384725, study PRJNA508395) | human gut metagenome | isolation source: healthy gut E | host: Homo sapiens
TGTTCCACTCCACTCTAAAAATATCTTCCGACAGCAAATCTGCAACCTTTTCCAGAATCGGATCTGGCGGAACCTGCCACAGCTCTGTTTCGGCTTTTTCCAACTCCCAGACAAGACGTTCCATATTCTTTTTCAGAATCAGTCTTTGCTCCGGCTGATCTCTGCCTGACACTTCCAGTACCGCAGTATTTCCGGTGCGTTTTTCCTTTTGCAGAACAAAAGCTCCGTCGGCAGCGCCGAGCAATCCATTGGTTCCGGAAATCATATCAAACTTATCATCTGCCTGCTGTTTTCGGGTATGATGTACCAACAGCAGCGCAATGCCAGTCTGGTCGGCAAAGTGTTTTAGCTGACCAATAATTTCATAATCGCTTGCATAGCTGTATCTGTCTCCGCTGGCTTCTCTGATTTTCTGCAAAGTATCAATAATAATCAGTCGGGTGTCTCTGTGCTCTGATACAAAGCGAGCCAGCTGTTCATACAGCCCTGCACCAAACTGTTTGGCACAGGTTGCGAAGTGTAAGGTATCTGTACCAGCCACTCCAAACATACGATACAAACGCTCCTGCAAGCGTCTGTAGTCATCTTCCAATGCAAGGTACAGTACAGTGCCTCCATGGACAGAATAATTCCAAAGCGGAAGTCCTGTGCTGACATGATACGCAATCTGTGCCATCAGAAATGACTTGCCAACTTTGGGAGCACCTACAAACAAATAGGTGCCAGGGTAAAGCAGACCATCAATAATAGGCAGTCTGCTTTCGTATACAGTGTCATACAGCTGGCTCATAGTCATGGTAGCCAGATAGGACGGGTCTGACATTCTCTGCATCTGACGAAGCATCTCCTCCATACTTTCATCTATGGGATTGATTTCTTCGTTACCAGTTGTTATAATTTCATTTGTTACATAGGGAAAGCGACTGTTCCCCATCTGCGCCAACAGATGGAACCGGGACGGTCGTTTTTTCATTTTCCTGCATCAAGCGTTTTCACCTCCAATTTCCAGACCGTAAAACTTCTGCTTAAAGAACTGGATTGGGCATTTGCCTGCAATGGTATGATAGCCCATACTTTTCAGCTCCTTATTCAAATCTCTGATGATTTGATAAGATTTGCTGCGGCTTACATCAATACCTGCTGAACTTCTTCTGCTGTGATAAACTGTGCTCTCATGGTTTACCTCCTGTGTTCAAAAGTTGATTTGCGTATTTTTTATTCACTAATCTCCGATACGTTTTCTAAATACGCACTTTTAATACGCTTTCATTATACGAACAAAGGATGCTTTTTGTCAATACTTGCGGAATAAAAATATGTACTTGCAATTCGTATTTCTTTGTGATATGATAAATACGAGGTGAATCAACTATGGACAATTTCGATTATTCCGCAATCGGTCAGCGGATAAAAACACTGCGAAAACGCAAAGGGCTGAATCAGACACAACTGGCAAACCTAATCGGCAAATCTCTGCGCACCATGCAGAAGTATGAAACCGGAGAAATCGAGGTTTCCATTGATGTCGTCAATGCACTGGCAAAACATCTGGATACAACACCGACTTTTATTCTTGGCTATGAAACCAATACGGCGCCGATCAGAAGTCTTGCAGACATAATGAACTTCCTGTTTGAACTGAACAAAGGTATCCTCTCTTAAATTTGATGTGGATGTAAAAAAGCCCCCTCGCAGCAACGAGTGGACCTGCTCTATCCGCTTTAACGGAAAAAGAAATGGATGCTGACCATAACGCAGATATGTGTTTGTTCTTGGAACAATGGGAAGATATGCGTGAGGATGTGCGCAGCTACAACTGTTCTTGCAGCTGCATTACATAGCTGGCAAGAGCAGACCCTTGCGTACTATGCGGGGGCTTCCGTGGAATGTGTGGAACCGGAAGAACTTGACGAGGACGAGCGCTTGGCTCGTCGCAGAGCTTATCTGGAAAAGGAGTTTGGCTCTGAGAAATAATTAAGGTCTGACATTGGGATAGAAAAGGAGAATACAATGTCAGTAACAAGAGATAAGAACATAGGAAAATGGATGTCTCAAATCCGAGTAAAGGATTGGACAGGAAAGGAGATTCAAAAAAGAAAAAAGAGGCTTCAATACCAAGAAAGAAGCCTTGCAATGGGAACAGGATTTTATCAGTCAGGCCGATGGCAGCCTTGGCATGAAGTTCAAGGATTTTGTTGAAATCTATATGAAAGATGCAAATCCCCGTCTCAGAGAAACGACTTTAGCCAACAAGCACTACTTGTTTAATAAGAAAGTCCTCCCATACTTCGGCGAGATGCCTATCAGCGCCATCAAGCCAACTGATATTCGCAACTGGCAAAACGAGCTGATTAACTTCCGTCGTCCTAATGGCAGAGGCTATGCCCCAACCTATCTGCGAACCATCAACAATCAGCTTACCGCTGCGTTTAACTTCGCTGTAAAGTTCTATGGGCTGAGAGAAAATCCTTTGTCTCAAGGCAGGAACTATGGGTAAGAAAAACGCCGATGAAATGCTGTTCTGGACAGATGAAGAATTTCAGTCTTTTATTAAGGCGATGAAGGAAAGACCTGTTGGCTACACAATCTTTATGGTGATGTACTATACAGGACTTCGTGTTGGCGAGTTACTGGCTCTGACACCAGAGGATATCGACTTTGACAGACACATTATTTCTGTCAACAAAAACTATCAGCGTCTGAACGGAAAGGACTACATCTATCCGCCCAAGACGGAAGCTGGCTACCGTGAAGTGGTTATGCCGAGAGTACTGGAAGCCTGCCTGAAAGACTATCTGTCAAAACTCTATGATGCACAGCCTACAGACCGCATCTTTCCTTATGACAGAGGCTGGGTCGGCAGACAGATGAAATATGGCTGTGATCACCCGGAGCGCAGAAAATCAGGGTGCACGATGTGCGTCATACCCACGCCAGTCTGCTGATTGATATGGGCTGCACACCGCTTCTGGTTGCCAAACGTCTGGGGCATGAAAAGGTACAGACCACCATGGATACCTACAGTCACCTGTATCCGAACAAGCAAAGTGAAGTAGCCGATCAACTTGATGCGATGGCTGAAAAAGATGACGGCTACAAAAAGCTTGGCTAATGTAGCCATTTTGTAGCCAGTAAAAAACAAGAATCCCGAAAAAAACCCTGTGTTTTCAAGGTTTTTCGGGACTCAAAAAGCCTATTTTAATTTATTCCCATTCGTTGTTGGGCATCATATTTAACGGATTTTGCTTCATAAATTTGATACCTCATTTTTTTGATTATTTGATGTGTCCATATTATCCAGCCCTATACGATGGGCTGTTATCAAATTGTTATCGGTGGTGATAACGGGGGGTAGCAGGGTTGTTGTTTTCTCTGGTGGTTTACAACTACATTTTACCACGAAAGGCAGGGAAATGCAATAACCATCCTTGCTGTGGCGTATCAAGGAATCTTACTGAACATATGGCGCACCTTGTCCAGGCGGCTGTTTGGACGGCGGGGCTGGATGATTGGCTCGCCGACAGCGGCCTGATACCCTTTCAGTTCCGTCAGGCATACGCTCCGCCCGTTGGTGTAAAAGGCCAGATCAGTACGGTATGCCTGTATACAGCGGACGGGAATCTCGCCTATAAAGACAACTTCATCCTTTTTTACCTGGGCCGTTTCGATGGTGGCACAGTATTTCGGCGCATCGTGATAAGCCCTGGAAAGGTATTCCTGGGGCGCATAGAGGGTGAAGGAGAGATAAGGTTCCAGCAACTGCGTCCCAGATTTCTTCAATGCCTGTTCCAATACAATCGGGGCCAATGAGCGGAAGTCCGCCGGCGTACTGACCGGGCTATAGTAAAGTCCATATTCAAAGCAAATCTTACAGTCCGTTACGTTCCAGCCACACAAGCCTTGCTCCAGACCGTAACGGATACCATCCATGACAGCGTTTTGAAAACTCTGGTTCAAGTATCCCAGGGAAACCCGGCTCTCGTATTTTACACCGGAGCCAAGCGGGAGCGGCGTAACAGACAGTCCGATGGATGCCCAAAACGGGTTGGGCGGCACCTCGATATGGATAGTGTGGCTGGCCACTTTGAGCGGCCGCTCTAAATAAATGACGGTGGGTTCCTTCACCGCTGTTTCAATCTTGTACTTTTCCGCCAGCAAAGCGGAAACAACCTCCAACTGCACCCGGCCCAAAAAAAAAGACAGTATGATCTCATGGGTGATGGAATCCACCTCGTAGTGCAAAAGCGGGTCAGTATCCGCAATTTGCGTAAGAGCGTCCAGCAACCGGTCTCTTTGCTCTGCCGTTTTTGGCGTAATCGTCGTCCGCAGCATAGGGAAGGGAACATCACGCCACCTTTCACGAGGAAGCCGGGTGTTGTCCCCCAATACGTCGTTTAATCCCACGCTGTCGCTGGGAAGGATGACAATTTCGCCCTTATGGGCGGTATCTGTCCGAACAATCTCCCCTTTGGATGGAATACGCATCTCTGTGATTTTCAGCTTTTCTCTCCCGGCTAGGGCCACCGTATCCCGCAGGCGCAGCGTTCCGCTGTATAGCCGCAGATAGATGAGCCGCTGGCCGCAATCTGTATACTCCACCTTAAAAACTCTACCGCACAGGGCGGCGCTCCCCTGTTCCTTGGTCGATTGGAACAGCCCTATCACCGCATCCATCAACTGTTGAATGCCAAGGCCGTTTTTGGCGCTACCATGATAGACCGGGAGCAGGGAGGCGTCTTGAACTCGCCGCTGTTCTTCTTGCGCAAGTTCTTTCTGACTGATTGATTCTCCTGCGATATACTTTGCCAATAACTCATCGTTATTTTCGATGACCGAATCCCACACCTCTGCACTAGTGTTTTCTGTCAGAGTTATTTTCGAGGACAGCGACACTGTCTGCTTGATGATAATATCAGCGGAGAGCTTATCCCGAACAGACTGATATACGCTCTCCAAATCAATGCCAACCTGGTCGATCTTGTTGATAAAGATAATGGTGGGGATGTTCAATTTCCGTAGGGCATGGAACAGAACACGGGTCTGGGCCTGCACGCCATCCTTAGCGGAGAGCACCAAGATGGCCCCGTCCAAAACAGCCAGAGAGCGGTATACCTCTGCCAAAAATCCATGTGGCCGGGAGTATCCACAATATTGACTTTACAACTGTGCCACTGGAAAGAAGTGACTGCCGTTTGAATGGTAATTCCACGCTGCCGCTCCAAAAACATAGTGTCCGTTCTCGTTGTCCCTTTTCGACGCTCCCCGGCTCTGAAATGGTTCCGCTGGCATACAGCAGGCTTTCTGTCAGTGTCGTCTTGCCCGCATCTACATGGGCAAGAATCCCGATATTGATAATGTTCATGTCTATCCTCCATACAAGGCCCAAAAGGGCGCAAAAATCCCCAGCGGCTAATACTTTTACCGCTGGGGATCATGACTTCGGATACACAGAAACGCATTCAGCTAACATGAGCCGTTATCCGTCACGATATTTGATAAAAAGGCAAAAGCATTCTTAAATTGGGTACAAAAACCAAGCCCCTGCAAGGGGCAATTATTTTTGTGCCCATTATCAAATTTTATTTAAGAATACCTTGCCGCATGTTGAATAGACTCCTCAAATCAGGATGACAGCAGTATAGCATAGCACACTCTAAAATGCAAGAAGTTTTTACCCGCTGTCCCAAATAAATCAGGAGGGCATTCACCGGGACACCCTCCGATTTTGGGGCCTCATGCGCAAATAATTTCTGTGTCCACGATTTCCGCCGCACACGCCCGGATATTGTTAGTTCCTCTGCAACTCATACCACAGACCGTTGCCCTCGTCAAAGATGTACTTTTCCATGAAATTACCTCCATTTTTTGTGATTATCGTGCGCCTACCCTTGTTTTTTGCCTTGCGGCCCGTTTCCGTTTCTTTTCAGCCTGTTCCTGCTGGTAAGCGGCCTCCAATATTCTGTCCGCCTGTTCCGGGCCAATGGCCCGTCTGACCCGCTCATAGTCCCTGACTTGCCCTTTCAAGCCGTCCCTCTCGGCACAAACCTCATAAATCCTGGCTGACAGGGAGCCGTTCTTACTGACCTCACGATCATAGGCGCTCTGCAACCGCTCAAACTTGCTCTTGAGGTCGCAGTAGGCCCGATAGACAGAGCGCAGCACCTTGACGATCTTCTCCCAAAGGGGCTTGGCCTTTTTCTCCCGGTAAGACTTGGCCGATTCCAGCGGCCCCGCCTCCGGCAGCGTCCGCTCCGGGTCTTCGGAGAAGTCTGCTGCCAGCTTCTCCATGCCCTTGAGTAAGGGAGCTACATCGTCCAGCTTAGCCCTGGCCTGGGCCGCTTTCTTCTCGGCTGCTGCCGCCTCTTTATTCTTTTTTGTCGGCCTCGACCTGGGCCAGCGCCGACGCCTCTTGAAGCTGTGCAAGCCGTTCCTGCTCACGCTCCGTCTTGAACTGCGTAACAGTCAAATGCTCCTCGGAACTACCACGTTCCCCACGCTCTACATCGTCATAACCAGCGGAGCGCATCTGCTGAAAAAAATCATCCTGCAAGATGCTGTACGACTTTCTCAGCACAGGCTTGCCCTTTGCTGTTCGTAACGGTTCCCCGGTAGTTTCGTCCAGAATGGGCTTGGACGCCCACTTCTTGCTCATGCTCACCTGCATGATCGTTTCCTTGACCTTGCCCACCAGGGATTTGTCCTTGCACCGCTTTGTCCATCGTATCTCCTTCTCCACCACCGGGATATAGACCACATGGAGGTGGTAGTGGTACACGTCCTCCCCCAGCGCCTCGGACATGGCCCGGTTGCGCTCGTCGGCGTGCATGACCGCCGACAAAATATACTGCTCTCCGCCTACGATTTTGATTGCGGCTTTGTATGCGTCGGTGTAAAATTGTTTTGCGAAGTCATAGCCGCCGTGATTGTAGAAGTAGGCGGAGTTCACGTCAAAGACCAGCTCACCATATCGAAATGCGTCCGCCTTAATACCACGGGTGGAGATCACACCATCGGCCTCCATTTGGGAGAACATCTCCCGATACCCGGCAGACGGGGTTTTGAAATGGACATTGAGCGGCGTCCGCTCTGGTACAATGTCCTGGTTGACATAGGAATCCTTCTCGCGCTCATTGTGCTGCTGGGTGTTGCCGATTTTAGCAGCGGTCAGCCTCATATTTCTTGCGTTGGTGCGGTCAATGCCGTCGCCTCTCGCCATAGGCAAAAATCCTCCCATTTCAGATGTTGGGTTGTTGAAAGAGGACGGGGGTTCGGGGAAGGCACTTCCTGCGGGAAGTGTAATAACCCACTATGACACTTTCATCCCTTCGGTCTGCAAAGTGTCGTGGGCTCTCCGAGGGGGTGTGGGGGGCTTTGCCCCCCGGCAACTGCGGTTGCCTCCCCCAGCAGGGCCGCCCTTTGAAAAAGGGCACCCTGCACCCCGCCTAAACTTTGCTGCTCCCTGACAGCCGTGACGACCGTGACGATGTTTCAGACACCGCCGCCACTCTCAAAAAAGCCGTCACAGCCGTCACGGTCGTCACGCCTGGGGCGGTTCCAGCGTCAGGCTGATACTTCTCCCGGCGTGGCTCCTGCTGTTCTCATAGCGGATATGGTAGTCTATCAGCAGCTTCCCGGCCCGGACGTTCAGCCGCATAGCCAGGGCGTTGGGCTTCATGTCGGTTTGGAGAGCCGCCGCCAGCTCCGTGGCCGTACCGCCCCAGGCCGGCCTTTCCGCCGTCACAAGGGCGGCTACGGCCTCCAGCACCGGGTCGGGCGGCTCTGTCCATGCCTCCGTTTCCGTACGCTCCAGCGTCCATATCAGCCGTTCCTTGTCCCTGGTAAGATAGAATCGCTGGTCTTGCTGGTCACGTCCGGCCACATCCAGAATGGCGCTGCCGTCCGTCCGCTTTTCCTTCTGAAGAAGAAAGGCCCCGTCCGCCGCTCCTAACAGGCCGTTGGTGCCGGAAATCATATCAAACTTATCATCGGCCTGTTGCTTGCGGGTGTGGTGTACCAGCAGGAGACAGACACCGCAATCATCGGCAAGGCGTTTCAGCTTGCCCACCACCTCGTAATCGTTGGCATAGCTGTACTTGTCCCCGCCGGCCTCCCGGATTTTCTGGAGGGTGTCAATGATAATCAGCTTGGTGTCGGGGTGTTCCCGGACGAACTTCTTTAGCTGTTCCTCCAGGCCAACGCCAAGCTGTTTGGCGTAGACCGCAAAGAGCAGATTGTCGGTGCCCTCTGTGCCGAACATCCGGTAAAGCCGCCCCTGCAAGCGGCGGTGGTCGTCCTCCAACGCCAGATAGAGGACAGTCCCCTTGTGAACGGGATAGCCCCACAGGGGGAGGCCCATGCTGACATGGTAGGCAAGCTGGGCCATCAGGAACGACTTGCCCACCTTGGGCGCTCCCGCAAAGAGGTACGTCCCAGGGTAGAGCAGACCGTCAATGACGGGCGGTCTGCTCTGGTAGATGTTCTGGTAAAGGTCGTTCATAGAAACCGTGTGGAGGTAGGCCGGGTCGCTCATGCGCCGCATATCTCGGAGCATTTCCTCTAAATCTTTCTCTTGGGGGTTGTTTTCAGCCGTTTCCTCTGCTATACTTTGGGTAGTTGTTTGTGAATTGGGCTGTTCCCCGTCTGCGCCAACAGACGGAACCGGGACAGTCCTTTTCGTTTCTCTGGAATCCATCAATCTATCAATCCTCCTTCATGCCGCCCAGCGTCACGGTGATAAGGCGGATGGTGGCGAGCAGTTCATCATCCACGCCGCCCCCGGCCTCCATGCGCCGTAGCTCCCCCAGGACGGCGGCGAGCTGGTCACGCAGGGCCTTGTAGACCCTGGGATTGCCCTGCACCACCACGGCCCGGTCTAAGAGCCGCCGGGTGATGTAGTCCTGCTTCGTCAGGCCAGAGAGCCGCACAGCGGCGTCAATCTGCTTGTTTTCCTCCGGGGATACCCGGAAGGCCACGGTCTTGTTCCTCCAGCGGTTGTGAGTGTCCAAATTCTTAGCTGACATTACGCTCCCATCCTTTCAAAGTCAATTTGTCTGCCATTTCCGTCTGCTTGGACGGAAACAGGTGGGCATAGCGATAGGTGATCTCGATACTCTCATGCCCCACACGGTCAGCAATCGCCACAGCGGAGAAGCCCATGTCAATCAGAAGTGCGATGTGCGAATGCCGGAGGTCGTGGATTCTGATACGCTTGACCCCTGCCGACTTCGCCCCTCTGTCCATCTCATGGTGGAGATAGCTTTTCGTGATGGTGAAAATGCGCTCCTTCTTCTTGATACCGTAGAGCATCCCCAGGTAATCCTTCATCTCGTCACAGAGGAAGTTGGGCATTTTAATGGTGCGGTTGCTTTTCTTCGTCTTTGGCGTGGTAATGACGTCCTTGCCGTGGAGCCGCTGATAGGACTTGCTGATTTTCACCGTCCCGGCCTCAAAGTCAAAGTCTGCCGGGGTCAGGGCCAGCAGTTCCCCCTCCCGAATACCACACCAGTAGAGCATTTCAAAGGCGTAGTAGGAAACGGGCTTGTCCATCATGGCATCTGCAAACTTCTGGTACTCCGCTTTCGTCCAGAACAGCATTTCCTTCCGTTCCTCTGACCCCATGTTTCCAGCCTTGGCGGCGGGATTGGAGCGCAGCTCATAGAAGCGGACGGCGTGATTGAAGATGGCGCTAAGCTGGTTGTGCAGGGTTTTGAGATAGGTAGCCGAGTAGGGCTTGCGCTTCTCGTCCCGGTAGGCCAGCAACTCGTTCTGCCATGCGATCACGTCCTTGGTGGTGATCTCGCTAATCTTCCGCTTGCCAAAGTAGGGCAGAATTTTCTTCTGGATGATGTTCTCCTTGGTCAGCCAGGTGTTCTCCTTGAGCCGGGGTTTCATATCCTTGGTGTAAAAAGCTCGGTAAAAGGCTTCAAAGGTCATATCCATGTCGGCGGCGGTCTGCATTTGAAAGCTGCGCTCCCAGTCCTGGGCCTCCCGCTTGGTGGGAAAGCCCCGCTTGCACTTCTGCTTGCGCTCCCCCCGTCCAGTCCCGATACCGCACCATGACGTACCATGTTCCTCTTGCTTCGTCCTTAAAGACCGGCATTTCGTTCACTTCCTTTCCGGCCCCGTAGAGCCGTTCGTTGAAATACTGGCGGTTGACCCGCCCCGCAATGGTGATGAAGCCCTTGCCCTTCAATTCTTCGTTGAGCTGCCGGATGAGTTTATAGGCGTAGGGCTTCGATACACCCAGCTCGTCCGCAACTTCTTCCGCCCGGATGAATCTGTTCTCCATATGGATTCCTCCTTTCTTTTTGATTTAACGCTATTTGCTTAACGTAGTCCTATTATACTAACTCTATTCCGTTATGTCAAGACCTTCCAACGAGAAAATATAAACAAATTTATTTATTTTTCTCTTGACTGGTCTAAACATATCTGTTATACTTCAAGTGTCCCCATTACATAGATTGGAGTTGGCAGTTATGGCGATTGGTGAACGTATTCGCTTTTTCCGCAATAAGAAAGGTGTCACACAGAAGTATCTCGGTCAGGTGGTGGGGTTCCCCGAACGTTCCGCCGATGTGCGTATGGCGCAGTATGAAACCGGGAGCCGTACCCCCAAGGCCGACCTGACCAGGACGCTGGCGGGCTTCTTTGAAGTCTCCACCGATGCCTTGACCGTCCCTGACATAGACAGCGATATTGGCCTCATGCACACCCTCTTTGCCCTGGAGGACATTCGGGGCCTTACCATCGGAGAGATTGACGGCGAAATCTGTTTGAGTCTGGACAAGTCCAAAGGCAAGACCTATGTTGATATGCTTGAAATGCTGTCCGCCTGGGCGGAGCAGGCCAAGAAGCTGGAGGCCGGGGAGATCACCAGGGAGGACTACGACCGCTGGCGCTACAACTACCCCAAGTACGACACCACCCTGCGGTGGGCAAAAGTTCCCTCACAGGAATTGAGTGATTTCCTGGTGGATGCACTCAAAGATAGCCCCGATACTGATGAATAGACAGCAAAAAAGCCCTTACCGACGTTGCCATCGGTAAGGGCTTTCTAATATGGTTGTCCTCACTTATAAGCCGCAAAAGAACATTCTTTACCCGCAATCCACTGGGGATACAGAATGATACGGCCTATGGGGAGCGTTATCAAATCGTTATCAAAAGAGAGATATAAAACCGCAAAATCGTTGTGCCGCAACGGGTTCGGAGTTTCAAAAACTCACTCCCACTCAATAGTCCCCGTGGGCTTCGGGGGGTGAGGTCGTCACACGCGGTTGATGCCGGGCACCTCGGTGATGATGCGCTTTGTCACGCGGCGCAGCACGTCGTAGGGTATTTCCTCTATTTCCGCCGTCATGGCGTCCACGGTGTTCACGGCGCGGATGATGGCGGGCCATTCCTCGCAGCGCGCGTTGCCGCGCACGCCCACGCTCTTCATATCGGGCACGATGGTGAAATACTGCCACACCTTTTTATCCAGCCCCGCGGCGGCAAACTCTTCGCGCAAAATGGCGTCGCTCTCGCGCAGCGCCTCGAGGCGCTGCCTGGTAATGGCCCCAAGGCAGCGCACGCCAAAGCCCCGGGCCGGGAACGGCTGGCGGTACACCATGTCGTACGGCAGGCCCAGCGCCGCGCCGCACGCGCGCACTTCGTCCTTGAACAGTTGGCGCACAGGCTCTACCAATTCGAATTTTAAATAGTCCGGCAGGCCGCCCACGTTGTGGTGGCTCTTTACCATCTTGGCGGTCTTGGTGCCGCTCTCAACGATATCGGGATAGATGGTGCCCTGCGCGAGGAACTCGATGCCGTCCAGCTTGCGCGCCTCTTCTTCAAACACGCGAATGAACTCGGCGCCGATAATCCTGCGCTTTTGCTCAGGGTCTGCCACGCCGGCCAGCTTGCCCAAAAAGCGCTCCTGTGCGTCCACATACACAAGGTTCGCGCCCAAATTATCGCGGAACACGCGCACCACCTGCTCAGGTTCGCCCTTGCGCAGCAGGCCGTGGTTCACATGCACGCAGGTGAGCTGCTTGCCAATGGCCTCTGAAAGCAGCGCCGCCACCACAGAGGAATCTACCCCGCCGGAAAGCGCCAGCAGCACCTTTCTGCCGCCCACCTGGCGGCGGATATGCTCTACCTGGGCGGCAATGAAGCTCTCCATATCCCATTCGCCGCGCACATGACATTCGTCGAAGAGGAAGCCGTGCAGCAGCGCGGTGCTGGCCTGTTCATCCGCCGGCAAGGCGTCGATGTGCCGCGCGGCTGGGGCGCCATCGAAATCAATGGCCAGCATGGGCAGCCCGCAGGCCAGCACCTCGGGCAGCGGCGCCACGGCCTCGCCCGCCAGCATGCGGTTGGGCCCGCCGTTCAGGATGAGCGCGCACGCACATTGCCCAGTGCAGACAGCTGCTGCATGGTAATGTCGTGCGGGTGTATCTCGCTGTACACGCCAAGGCTGCGCACCTCGCGCGCCACGCGGTCGCTCTCCTCGCTGCCAAGGTCTAATATAACAACCATGTCCTGTGTCATAAACTACACGCTCCCTTTTTCATCTCTGCGGCTGGGCGCCCGGCGTCTCTGCGCGCCCGTGTGCGGAGGCAGGCGCCGTTTCTGCCCGTTTTTTCTATTATACATGCTTTTTTTCACCAACACAACGCCCCGGCCGGGCTTTTTGTGCCCATGCCGCGGCATTTTGCGCCGCCATACACCGCGCCGTGGCGGTGCACAGCAGGCTTCCCTCACAAGGAAAACCGCATGCCGCAGCCTTTGACGCACAGACGCCTTTGGCAACGCCGTGCGGGCTCAAGCAATAACTTCGCAGGCGATATTCCCGACGCCCGGCGCATGGCCGGCGCCCCAGCTCTGGCCCGCCTGCTTCCGGGCCGGTGCAGGCCGCACGCGGCAGCCTTATCAGAACCCGCCGCCTTTGCGCGGCGCGAAATGCAGCCCCCCACTCCCGCTTTGCCTGCGGCAAGGCCGCTGCGCTATTCCTGCGGCGTCTGGGGCCAGGCCGCGAAGGCACGGCCAGCGCCCTCCAGGGCGGGCAGCATGTAGCCGCGGTTGAACTGCGTCACCGGCACGCGCTCAGCGGCCTCCATCTTCATGTGGTCCAGCGTTTCTTCCATGCGGGCAAGGCAGGGCACAGCCCCAAGGCCGCTGCCGCCCGCGCAGGCCACCAGCAGGCACTGCATGCCGCGCAGGGCGTGGCTGTGGGCCGTCTCGCATCGGCGCAGCCTGTCCAGAAACGCCTTCAGCCCCTCGGCCATGTCGTGCCAGTACACAGGCGTCACCAGCACAAAGGCCCTGCGCCGCGCGCAGCCTTTCATACAGCGCGGCAAAATCGTCCTTCAGCACACAGCGGCCTTCTGCGCGGCACAGCCCCAGCCATCACCGCAGGCCATGCACCGCTGCATAGCACAGCGGTTCAGCCAAACCTCGTCCGCCCTTGCGCCGCCGGCCACCAGCCCGCGCAGCACGGCGTTTTTGGCCGCGGCCGTCAGGCCGTCCCGGTTGGGGCTGGCCCATATCAGCAAAAACGTGTTCCATATGTATTTTTCCCCTTTCCGCGCGCTTTCAGGAAAGCGCCTTCACCAGCAGGCGCATATACACCTTGATGAAGGTGAAGTAATCCTCCAGGCAGAGCTTTTCATTCTCGTGGGTAGATTCCGCCTCTTCGTCGCCCGCGCCGAAATTCGGCATGGGCAGGCCCGCCTTTTCCACAATGTCCGACGCGTCCGAGCCGCCGCCGCCGGTATACGGCTGTGCCTTTGCCCGTCACCTCGCGGTATGCCTCCAGGCACATGCGCACAATGGGCTCGTTTTCGTCCACCACAAGGCACGGGTATTCGCCCAGCACCTCGTATTCGTAGCTGTAATCTGCCTGCGGGTGGGCGCGGCGCAGGCCGTCCAGCACCTCGCGTATCTGGCGGTGGCCCTCGGCCGTCGTCTCGCCGGGCACAAGGCGGCGGTCTATCACCAGATGCCCCTCCGACGGATACATGTTCACCGTATTACCGCTTTCTATCATTGTCACCGAAAGCTTGCTCCACGCGCCAAGCTCTTCGCTGTAACGGCTTATGCGGCGGCCAAGCGCCATCAGCGCGGCGGCGGCCTTCACCGTTTTTCTCCAGCGCGTCTGCGCCCTCCGGGTGTGGAATGGACGTATGCCCCGCGGCCGAGCGGTAGGTTACCTTCACATTCAGCCCGCCGCAGTGGCTCACCAGCACCTGCCCGTGCGTCGGCTCAGGGTCTATGCCAAAATCGCCGGAAATGAGCCTCTGCTCCAGCAGGTATTTGGTGCCAAGCCCGCCGGTGTTTTCCTCGTCCGACACCCAGGTCATCAGCACGCTGCCTGCGGGGGAAAAGCCCATCCGCTTCAGAAAGGCCGTGGCCATAATGGCCGCGCACACGCCGCCCTTCATATCCACACTGCCGCGCCCATAAAGATAACCGTCCGCCACCTTGCCGCCCACGGGCCGTACAGCCGGGCTGCCCGCCACCGGCGGGAACACATCCAAATGGCCGTTCCCACAAAGCGGGGGCCGGGCCGCCGCGCCCTTCCACTCGGCTACAATATTGGGCCTGCCCGGCTCTTTTCATACACCTGCGGCGCAAAGCCCTGCCGCGCCAAAACTGCCGCACCCCCGCCCATGGCAGCCTCACTGCCCGTCACGCTGGGCGTGCGCACGCACTGCTGGAAAAAAGGCCAGCGTCTCTTCACGGTTCGCGTCTACCATGGCCGCAATATCCTGCACGGAAAGCATGCCGTCCGCCTCTTTCTTTTTGCAAACGGCCGGGCCCGTTTTTTTCCATTTTACCGCACACAGGGCGGGCGCGTCTGTCTCAAAAGCTACACAGCGCGGGCTTTTTGCACGGCTGGCCCTGCTCCGGGGCACGCTGGCCGCTTCGACGCATCACAAAAAACAGGCAGGGGCCGTGCTAACGCCACATAAGGAAGCAATTTGACAAGTCAATACAATATTAATTGTTTTTGAGAAAGATTATATCAAACCCGCCTGTATACTATATACAGGCGGGTTTCTTTTGTATATGGAAAAAGAAAAAACTCCCTTTGCTATACTGGGAGTGCGGTCTGGCAACTGCACAAGCAAGCAAAGGGAGGTCATTGAAAAAATGAACGACGTAAATAGTTTATCGCATACCAGTTGGAATTGCAAATATCATGTGGTGTTCGCACCAAAATACAGGAGGAGAGTGTTCTTTCGGAGAGAAAAGAAGAGAAATTGGAAGCATCCTGAGAACGCTATGTAATTGGGAAGGGATCAAGATCATCGAAGCGGAGGTGTGCCCGGACCACATCCACATGCTGATTGAGATACCGCCAAAGATAGCGGTAGCAAGTTTCATGGGGTACCTAAAAGGAAAGAGTAGCCTGATGCTGTACGAGAAGTTTTGGAGCTAAAATATAAAATACCGGAACCGGGAATTCTGGTGCCGCGGGTACTATGTGGACACCGCAGGGAAAAATGCAAAGAAGATACAGGAGTACATCCAACGACAATACGAGCAGGACAAAGCAGGAGAGCAACTAACCATGCCGAACTTCTAAAGTGCCCGTTTACGGGCGGCAAGTAACAGAACTTTTGCGGCTGGCAGACCGTACTTGCGCGCGACGTGACACGCATGCTAGTATTCTAGGGCTATGCCCGCATATGAAAAACCCCGGCTTTGCCGGGGGATATTTATTGTAATGACTCGCTATATATTGTGTGTTTTTCGGTGGCATCATGCACTACAGCTTTCGTTCCTGTCGCTTGTTTGTCGCTTAAATCTGCAAGGCGATATTAAACGATAATGGGCGATGAGCGACTATTATTTATTGCCCTTGGCCCCTGTTATGGGTCTTACAAAGCATTTGACAGTTTGAAATATCGGTTGCGCCGCCATTGCTCCATGCGGTAACATGGTCAGCGTCCATTTCTGAAAACTTGTAAATACGCTTCGCATTATTATCGGTTCCCAGCGCGCAAAGCGGGCAGTTCGATTTGCCACATTCTTTGGCTGCGTCTGTTTGCTGCGTGTAAACGGCCTTCTTTGTACTTTCTTCAAACACACGAATTTCAAGCAGTCGGGGGGCGGTACAGCCACCTAAAATATACTCAAATATTCCGGCTCTTTTCTTTACAGCGCCGTCAGCGTACAGTTCATGTACCTTTGCGGAAACAGCGGCGGGGTCGTATGGCGTAGTATGATAGGCTTCAAACAGTCTGCCCCATTCCAGCCCCCGCATTTCGCTTTCCACATCAGTAAAAAACACCGCTAATCCAGTCAATAACGCTGTTAAAGTAGGTTTCCAGTTCAGCAATATTGGTATCAAAGCGGTGTTTGCTCATATAAGCATCAATGTCATCATGGTCACTACTTTTTGCAACCCACTCCAACGCTATGCGCAAAAAGTCTTGTCAGCTGACAGTACCCTTAATATAGCAACTCCATTTTTGAATGTTGGAATTTGAACTGTTACTGAATACCTCTTTTGCCCTTTGTTACAAATGGCACAGAATAGACAGCGTTTGAAACTTCCTGACGATCAGCGGAATGCCGGCAATGTTTATTGTCTTGAACCATGCTTTGATTTCGCTTTTTCTTCGCCCTCGCAAATGTAAATGGTCAGCTTGGTTTCTCGGATTTTCTTTTGTTGGCCTGCAGGCATTCTGGTGAAGTAATGCGGCATACCATTTTCGTCGAACAACGGGAATTTGTTAGTCATAAAGCGGCCCAAGCTGGTGATACGCTGCTGTCCATCTAACACTTCGTATTTGTTGTCACTAATCTTATTGAAGTACAGCAGGCCCAACGGATAACCACTTAAAACGGAACGAATAACTGCTTCTTCCATTTTTTGTTCAGCATACAGATAATTACGCTGATACTCCGGCTGAATAACTAACTTGCCAGACCATCTAAACAGTCCCTTGCCCTCTAATTCGCTATATACAAAGCCGCTGCAGATTTTTTTCAACCGTAACATCAATAAGTAATGTCGTTTTCATTGATTGTCCCTCTTTTCCGCAAAATCCTCCGGGTGCTCGTCAATCCATTGCTGCGTATATCGGATGAGAATACGAGAAAAAGGGATTTTTGCCTTACCTTCATCAGTAAATAAGCAAAGCATTTTCATTCCCTTTGTGTAATGTCCACGTCCACCTTGGTTTCTGTACTCTGCCAGGAAAGATTCAGGCATGTTTGTGATGCCGACTTGAATATTTTCGTCCTCACGCTCATATCCCAGTATTTCAAATTGTTCAGGGGCAATGCTGTTCCATAAAAGATTTAGGAACACCCATAATACCGGGATAATCCCTCGGTATTGCATCTGTAAAGGGAACATCAATGCCATCGAATGTAACATATTTCATATATTCGTGGCCTCGGATTTCCTTATGCTTACTAAACTTTTTGTTGTCTGCCATTGTCATTAGCTCAAGGGGTTTATGGTGCCTACCGTGTTCAATGTTTGTGAACCAAATGACACCTGAAACCCGAATCATGCCATCTTTGTGGTCGCCCGCAGTAGCATAGTCAGTATAATACTTGTTAATAAAATGACCCGCCATTCCCTTGAAGCCTTTTTCCGAGCCAGATTTTGTTAGCTCTCAACAAAAGAAAAACTTCTTTATATGTTATGGCGTTAAGACTTCCGATAACGAGAAACTGTTTTCTGCTTCAACAACCCACGGTAAAAATTCAGTGAACAAAGAGAACGGCGGATTTGTAACGATAATGTCAGCTTCATCCCGTAATGCTTTAACCTCATCACTGCGAAAATCTCCGTCGCCCTCTAAATAGTGCCATTCAAGATCATCGATATCGACGGCACCGGAAGAGTGCATATCCCTTGTCAGCGTGAAAATTTTACCTCTTGACATAGTTATGCTTGCATCATATTGTGGGGACATCATCTCAAAAATGGTCAGTTGCTGCCAGTCGCCGTGTTCTTCGTAACCATATTTTTTTCTTTCTTTGCATTTGCAGCAAAACTGGTGGAAATCAGCTTCTTCAAGCCCAATGCTTCAAAATTTTGAGCAAAGAAACGGGTGAAGTTACTCCATTCAGGGTCGTCACAAGGCAATAATACAACCTTATCCAAGAAAGTATCTGGGTTGTATTCCAGGTATGCGTTTACCTCTCTCTGTATATCTTCATATTGGGTATAAAACTCATCTTTTTTTGCATCCTTTGCGGCTGCTAACTTTTTATTAGCCACTTTTTATTCACCCTCTTTTTGGATTTCCACAATATCGTCAAGCCCACATTCAAGAGCAGTTGCAATTTTTTGCTAAATGTCCATTGCCACGGGTTCGTCTTTCCCCATTTCAGCAAGTAAGTTTGTGCTGATACCCGCCGCCTTGTGCGTGACTACAAATACCATTAAAAAAATATAGCATAGCGGGGTAATTATTTCAATTAACTATGTCTCATACTATAACAAGCAGGAAACTGTATTGACAGTTTCCAACAGCAAGAAAACGGCATTGTATCCATTGAAGACTTCGCCATTTTTCTTTGAAATACTTCTTTATCTGGAGTTGCCGCATGCCCTGCCTGTTTTTCTTTGCCCATTGTGCCCCGCCTGCCGGGGCGTGTTGACGCGGGAATCCATTGCCCCTGAAACAGAAATTCGGGCGCATTGCCTCGTCAACGCGCCTTTGAAGCACCGTTTTTCAGCCGGGCCCTGCCCCTTTGTCCCGCCTGCCCGCCGGGGCCCGCGCGGGCCAAAGCGCCAAAAGGCCCGCCGCGCGGGAAGCGTGTTCCCCGCGCGGCGGGCCCTGGCGGAATGCCGCAACGCAAAAAGCCGGGGCACACCGGCCCCCGCAAGCGCAGGGCGCCCGGTGCCGTGCCCGGCTTTTTCAAAGGGCAAAGGGCTAAAACCCCGTTCCCCTCAAAGCCGCCCTCAGCCCATGGTGCACTGCGGCTTTTTGAATGTTTATCTGGTGCCCGGAATAGTTGCCCGGCACCTTTTCGCGCAGATATTTCGCCGTCTGCAGCAGCTTTTCGAAATCGACGCCCGTCTCGATGCCCATTTTTTCCGCCATGTACACACGAAGTCTTCGCTGGCCGTGTTGCCGTATGCGCCGGGCGCGAACGGGCAGCCGCCAAAGCCCGCCCACCGTGGTGGAGACGCGCGTCAGCCCGCACTGCAGCGCCACAAGGCTGCACGCCATGCCCATGTTGCGCGTGTCGTGGATGTGCACGCCGAAGGTGATGTCCGGGAATTTTTTCGCGCAGGGCCAGAATGGTGTTTTCCACCTGCACGGGCGTAGCCACGCCGATGGTGTCGCACAGGTCAATGTCGCGAATGCCCAGCGCGTACGCCTTTTCCACATAGTCCATCACCTGCTGCAGCGTCACCTCGCCGTCGAACGGGCAGCCGAACGTGGTGGCCGCGTCCAGCACTACCTTCATGTCCGGGTATGTGGCGAGGATGGTGCCCAGCTCTGCGAACGATTCGTCCAGCGTGCGGCGCACGTTTGCCATGTTGTGCCCCGGGCTTACAGAGATGACATAGCTTATCTCGCGCAGGCCGGCCTCGTAGGCGTTCTGCGCGCCGCGCAGGTTGGGCACAAGGGCGTAGGCGCGCAGAGCCGGGTATTTTTCCAGCACATACTGCGCCACCTCTTTCGCGTCCTGCATCTGTGGGATGGCCTTGGGGTGCACGAAGCTGGTCACCTGCACAGTGGTGCAGCCCGCGGCCACAAGGCGGTCGATAATCTCTTTTTTTCAGCTCGGTGGGGATGAACTCCTTGATGCTTTGAAAGCCGTCGCGCGGGCCAATTTCCACCAGCTCTACCTTTTTTCGGATATGTGTTCACTGTAAAACACCTCCTGTTATTGTGCGCAGCACAGGGCGGCCCGGCAAACGGCTGCCGGCCGCCCTGTGTGCAAAAGTGCCTTTTCTGTGCCGCGCGTGTTCCCCGCAGGGCGCACGCGGCCAAACCGGCGTTTTTTACAGCACGCCGTCCTCTTTCAGCTGGGCCACCTGCTCGGGCGTATAGCCCAGCTTTTCGCCCAGTATCTCTTCGTTGTGCTGGCCCAGCAGCGGCGCGCGGGGCGGTCTATCTTCACCTTTTTGTTGGTGAATTTAATCTGGTTGCCCGTCACCTTCATTTTGCCCGCCTTGGGGTGCTCCAGCTCTACAAACATTTCGCGGGCGCCGGCGATGTGCGGGTCTGCCACCACGCGGTCGATGGTGTTGATGGGCCCCGCCGGGATGCCCACGGCCAAAAAGCATATCCACTGTTTCGTCAATGGTCTTATCCTTCAGCCACTCTTCAATTATGGGCTTGAGCTCGGCGTGGTTCAAAACGCGCTCGTTGTTGTCGGCAAAGTGCGGGTTTTCCAGAAGCTCGGGCATGTTCATCACGCCCACCAGCAGTTCGAACAGCTTGTTGTTGCCGCAGGCGATGATGACGTGGCCGTCCTTGGCCTTGAAGGAATCGTAGGGGTAAATGGCCTCGTAGCGGTTGCCGATGCGGCTGGGCACGCGGCCCGTGCACAGGTAAATGATGTTGATGATTTCCAAAGCGGACACCATGGAATCCACCAGCGCCACGTCCACCTTTTTCGCCCTCGCCCGTCTTCAGGCGGTTGATGTACGCTGCCAGCACGCCCACGCAGCAGCTTATGCCGCCCATCACGTCCGAAATAGCCGTGCCCGTGCGGGTAGGCGGCGTGTCGGGCCAGCCGGTGGTGCTCATCAGGCCGCTCATCGCCTGACCGATGATGTCGTAGCCCGCACGCTTGGAATACGGGCCGTAGTGCCCGAAGCCGGAAACCGCGCCGTAGATGATGGCGGGGTTTATCTTTTTCAAATCTTCATAGCCGAGGCCCAGCTTTTCCATCACGCCGGGGCGGTAGTTCTCCAGTACAATGTCCGACTGCTTCACAAGCTCGCGGAAAATCTCTTTGCCCTTTTCGCTCTTCAGGTTCAGCGTCATGCCGCGCTTGTTGCGGTTCAGGTTCATGAAGTAGGCGCTTTCGCCGTTCACGATGGGAAGTTGCGGCGCGAATCGTCGCCGCGGCCCGGCAGCTCTATCTTCGTCACCTCGGCTCCCATGTCTGCCAGCATCATGCCGCAGTAGGGGCCCGCCAGCACACGCGTAAGGTCCAGCACTTTTACTCCGTCCAACAAACCTGCCATGATAAGGTTCCTCCATTCTTTTCTGCCGCCGCAGTGCGGCGGGGGTGCTGATGCGGCGCGCCGTGCGCCGCGCACTGCCTGCGGGCAGCCCGCCTGCACGGGCCGCCCTGCCCGCAGGCCGCCGCAGCGCAGGCCCGCGCGTGTGCGCGGCGCCCGTGCGGGGCAGGCGGGGCTTTGTTTTATTCACAGCCGGGCGGCACGCGCCCGGCGCCTGTTTTCTTCTCTACATTGTGCGCCGCACTGCGGGCCCTGCGGGCGCGCGCGGCTGCCGCGCCTTTTCGGGGGGCAGGCGTGTGCGCCCTTTTTGTGATGCAGCTTTCACCTTCCCGGTTCAAAAACGTTTTTGTGCCGTGCACCGCGCGGCTTCAGGAGTGGTGCGGCGGGCGAGGCCTGCCCGCCCGCCGCTGTTCCGGATGACAGGGGCGCCGGTGCAGGCGCTGCGGGCGGCCGCAGCGCCTGCCCGGGCGCCGGGCCGCGCCGTGCGGCGGCCGTGCCCAACGTTAGGAGGGTACATGCGCAGGAGGGCCGTATGGCCCCGGCCCCCTGCGCGGGACAAACACTTTTATTTTGCTGCTTCGGCCCTGATCTCCTCTTTGGCATAAGCGCCCTCTTCCGCCTCTTTCGAGAACAAATCGTCCACGAACTCCTTCGGCAGGGGCTTTGTGAATTTGCTTACTGCAAAGAACACAATAATGGCCACGATGGTGCCGGAAACGAACGGCGGGCAGCCCAGAATGTAGTTGCCGCCGGGCTTCACCATGTAGAAGAACAGCGTGCCAAGCCCGCCTGCCAGCATGGAGGCCACGCAGCCCGCGGTGGTGCCCTTCTTCGAATACACACCCGCGAACACAGGCACCACCAGTGTGCCGGCGATGACGCTGAACGCGTAAGAGTTCAGGTAAGAAAGCATGGGCAGCTCCATGAACGAGCCCACAATAACCACGGCGATGATGACAAACATGGTGATGTTGGACACCATGATGGTCTGCTTTTTCACTGGCGTCCTTCTTGATGAACTTTTTGTAAATATCCACGCCGAAGGCGCTGCCGCTGGTCATCAGCACGCCGTCAATGGTGCTCATGGCCGCCGCAATAACGGCCACAATCACAATGGCGCCCAGCACGTTCGGGAAGAAGGTAAGCACCAGGTTCGGGAACACGAGGTCGGGGTTGTCGAGGAACTGGTCGCCGAAATAGGCGCGGCCCATGTTGCCGATAATCATGCTGCCGATGAGGATGGCGCCCAGCCAGATGGACAGCACGATGGAAGAAACGTAAACCGTCTTTTTGTCCTTGATGGTGAAGTTCGTCTGCACAAGCTGCGGCAGGCCCCACGGGGTGAGGGCATACACGGCCGAGAACAGGAACAGGTTGCTCCAGCCCATCGGGCCCGGCGTCTCAAGCAGGGCCGGGTCAGATGCAGCAACGCCTGCGGCGATTTCGGTGGGGCCGCCGATAATGAAGAAGCCCGCCACCAGCACGGCCAGCATGCCGAAGGCCATCATGACGCCCTGAATAACGTCTGTGTAGCAGCGCGCCATATAGCCTCCGAAAATAAGGTATACGCACGCAACGCCCGCCACCAGGAACACGGCCACCTCATAGCTCAAGCCCAGCAGGCTGGCCAGCGAAAGCGCACCGCCCTTGATGACGCCCACCATGTAGGGAACCATGAAAAATGATGATGACCACGGAGGCTATCATGCTTGCCGCATTGCTGTGGAAGCGCTTGCTGATATACTCCGGCAGCGTCATGGCGTTCAGGCGCACAGACACCCTGCGCAGGCCGTGCGAGAACAGGATAAGCCCAATGGGAAGCAGCACCACCTGCGCCACAGGCATCATCAGATAGGCCATGCCGGCCTTGTAAGCCGTGCCGGTATTACCGATGAACGTAGAAGCACTAAGATAAGTGGAGCCGTAGGTCAAGGCAAATACCCACGGGCCCAGGTTACGGCCGCCCGTCAGGAAGCCGCTGAGGTTGTTTGCGTACTTTTTGTTGCAATACACACCAATGCCCAGCATGCCGATGATGTAAATGCCCAGCACGATAAGGCCTGTTGTTGCAAGAGAGCCAGTTAACATGATTCCATCTCCTTTTTTTCGCATTCGCACGAGTGGAGGGCACGCCCGCATTGCCGCGCGGAAGATACCCGCATTGCAGTACCGCCGCAAGGCGGCCCATTCGAACCTCAGCTCAGTTACCCGTCTTCAGGTATTTTACATACCGGTAGATGCAGTAACCCGCAGTAAGCACCGTCAAAGCAGGGCCCACAAACCAGCCAAGATAAGTCGGGAAAGGCAGACCTAAAATCATAATCGTTCCTCCCTGTTACAGTTCATCACGGTGAATTCTCATACACGGTTTCTTGGTTTTCCTTTTTCACAAACGCTCTGTAAACGTTTACACAAGAGCGGAACACCGCATGCGCGCCCCTTTGGCCCGCCCCGGGCGGGCTGCAGCGGACGGCATGCCGCCGTTCCATTCTGGGAAAGGCGCGGCCGCGCGGCGCGGCGGCAGGGGCTTTGCCGCGCGGCACAGCGCCGGAAAAAGGGCTTTGCTTGCGGGCAAGCGCCCGCAGGCCGCAAGAAGAAAGCTTATTTCTTCTTCATCAGCAGCGCCAGCACGGCCTTCTGCGCATGCAGGCGGTTTTCGGCCTGGTCGTACACGATGGAGTGCTCGCCATCGATCACGGCGTCCGTCTCGCCGCGGGCGGCGGGCAGCGGATGCATGTAGTAGGAAACGGGCTTGGCAAGCTTGAAGTGCTCGTCAGAGATGCACCAGTCCTTCTCGAACTGCTTGCGGTACTCTTTGTCCTCTTCCTTGCTCATGCCGTGGGTGCTGCCCCAGCTCTTGGCATAGATGACATCGGCGTCGGTGGCGGCCTCGTAAATGTCGTTGGTGATGGTCAGCTTGCCGCCCGTCTTTTTGTAGGCGTTGTTGGCGAACGCCATGTAGTCGTCGTCCAGCTCGTAGCCCTTCGGGTAGGCCAGCGTCAGGTCTGCGCCCAGCAGGCTGCACGCAATCAGCATGGCCTGCGGCACGCCCGGAGATTTCACGCGGTCGGAATACGCCCAGCTCATCACAATTTTTTTTTCTTCTTCCAGCCCGTGCCCAGCTTCTCCTGCAGGGTCATCAGGTCGCCCATGCACTGGCAGGGGTGCTCTTTGTCGTCCAGGCCGTTGATGACGGGGATGGTGGTGGCCTTGCGAATCTCGTTCATGATGTCGCGGGCCATGCCGTACTTCTCAAGGTCGTACAGGCGCACCATCAAAGCGTCCAGATAGCGGCTCAGCACAAGGCCGGTGTCCTCCCAGGTCTCTTTGTTCTTGCGCTGCATGTTGTCCTCGCTGTAATACTGCGCGTGGCCGCCCAGCTGCGTCATGCCCGTCTCGAAGGAGACGCGCGTGCGGGTGGAGGGCTGCGCAAAAATCATGCCCAGCGTCTTGTTTTTCAGCAGCTCGTGCTCGGCGCCCATGGCGTTCTGGCGCTTTAAGTCGAACGCCACATCCAGAATGGTCTGCAGCTCTTCGCCCGTGTAGTCCATCAGGGTAACAAAGTCTTTTCCGCGCATATCGGTTCTCATAAATGCTTTACCTCCTGTTTTGTGAAAAAATATCTATCTGGCAGGGCTGACGAATGTTCCCCAGCCTTGCTTACCGGTAATGCGGCCCTCCGCATACACCGCCTGCCCGCGCACATAGGTGCGCGCACGGTAGTGCATGGGAATGCCCTCGTACAGTGCGGCGCTGCCGCGCGCCTTGGTGAACAGCCTTGACGTGTCCAACGGCACGGGCACCTCGTTTTTCGCCACCAGCACCATGTCCGCGTCCGCCCCGGCCTCAATGCGGCCCTTTTGGGCGCAAGGCCCAGCATTTGAGCGGTGCTTTCGGCCGTGGCTTTTTGCAATG
>VOFF01000491.1_pt1 | contig 24628 bp, 35 predicted proteins | sample 5384061 | NCBI WGS metagenome assembly VOFF01 (sample SAMN12384725, study PRJNA508395) | human gut metagenome | isolation source: healthy gut E | host: Homo sapiens
ATCCATACCCATAACGGTGTCGCCCAGATCGAGCAGAGCGAAGTAAACCGCAAGGTTGGCCTGTGCACCGGAGTGCGGCTGAACATTCGCATACTTTGCACCGAACAGCTCACATGCGCGCTCGATTGCGATGCGCTCTACCTTGTCAACAAATTCACAGCCGCCGTAGTAGCGCTTGCCGGGAAGACCCTCAGCGTACTTATTGGTCAGCACGCTGCCCATAGCAGCCATAACGCCGGGAGAAACGATATTTTCGCTGGCGATCAGCTCGATATTCTGGCGCTGACGGTGCAGCTCCTCGTTCATCGCACTGCCCAGCTCGGGGTCGATCGACTGGATCATACCGATGGAATCCATCATTTCTTTGTACATTTGAACTACCTCCAAGCTTTAGTAGTATAAAGTTCTCTTTGACTATACCATTGCCTTCCTAAAAAAGCAAGTCGATTTTACGAAAAATATAACCAAAAAATGAAGGATTGTAAAAAGCCTCCTGCAAAAAATTAAAAAAGGCAGGTTACCCTGCCTTTGCTCAGATGTTCTGATAGAACAGTCCGTCCCTCGTGCAGTACCACAGCAGCATGCCGTGCCGAATATAGGGCAGACGCACGTCTAATCCCCATTCCGGGTACTGCTTTTTTGACGATCATCGTGTCTCCGGTGAGAAATGCAACGAACGAGATATAGTGCTCGCGGTGCATTTCATGCGGTGCGGTGATATACCATTCGCCGTCGCTGTGCTCAATTTGCAGTGCATTTTCCTCGTCCGGTTTGTGCATAACAAGGTTGGTCAATTTTGCACCGCAGCAGGTCACATCTGCGTCATCGGTCGAGAACAGCAGGTTGCCGCAGGCCGGACAGCGGTAAAAACCGCATTTTTCTTCATATTGCCGTTAGTCATATCGTTTTCCTCCAGATCGCCTCTCAGCAGGGCTTCGGTGTCCACGCCGAGGGCCTGTGATAACAATGGGAGGAGCGAGATATCGGGAGCACCGCCGCCGCGCTCCCATTTGATACCGCCTTGTCGCTGACGCCAAGCTGTTCAGCCAGCGCAAGCTGTGTCAGTCCCAGCTTTGCCCGCATTGTACGGATTAGTCTGCCGGTTTTTACCTGATCCATTCGGATCACCTCCCTTGCGTTCTATTATACGGAAAACGGAGGAGAATACAATGAACGCTCCGTAGAGTTGCGGAAAATTGAGAATTAACGTAAGAGCGAACCTGAGGCATGCTGCTCTCAAAGCGGGCGCACTGCAAGCATAAGGCGAAAGCGGCGGCTCCCTTTATGCGGCATTGCCATAAAAAATCCTGCGTGAAATTCAACGCGGATTTGCTGTTTTATCGGAAGACAGACTGCGGAAACGCTTCCGGATCGGCTGCCTTTGCGGCGGCATCGTCGAGGCGGACCTCGCCGCTGCGGACGAGTTCACCGAGCGAATCGTCCATCAGCATCATGCCCTGATTGCGGCTGGTCTGCATGGCGCTGATCAGCTGATACGACTTGTTCTGACGAATCAGGTTGCGCACGGCAGGGGTGCCGGTCAGAATCTCAAATGCGGCTATGCGGCCGCCCATGGTGCGCGGTACGAGCGTCTGACAGACAATGCACTCGAGCACCTCGGCAAGCTGAATGCGAATCTGCTCCCTGCTGCTCCGGCGGGAATACGTCTACGATACGGTCGATCGTACCGGCAGCACCCTTGGTGTGCAGTGTGCCGAATACAAGGTGACCGGTCTCAGCAGCCGTGATAGCGGTCGAAATGGTCTCCAGATCGCGCATCTCACCGACGAGAATAACGTCCGGATCCTGCCGCAGAGCCGCCCGCAGACCGCTTGCGAAGCTGTCCGTGTCCGCGCCGATTTCGCGCTGGTTGATCATTGAGCGGATGCGCGGGTGTACATACTCGATCGGGTTTTCGAGCGTGATGATATGGCGTGCCGCGGTGCGGTTGACGTGGTCGATCAGTGCCGCCAGTGTGGAACTTTTGCCGGAGCCGGTGGGACCGGTCACGATAACCAGTCCGCGCGGCTTTTCGGCCTGCTGTATAATAATATCCGGCAGGCGAAGCTGCTCCGCAGTCGGGATTTCCATCGGCAGCAGACGCAGCGCCAGCGCTGTGTGGTGTTGCTGGCGAAACAGATTGCAGCGCATGCGCACGGAATCGGCAAACGTCACTGCAAAGTCGGACTCGCCGATGGTTTTCAGCTCGTTCAGCTGATGCTCATCCGCAAGCTGCTGCGCCGCATCCTGCACATCCTGCTCGGTCAGAGGTACGTCACCGTGGGTACGCAGCTCACCGTCGATACGCAGCATCGGCGGAAGACCAACGGTTAAATGCACATCGGAGGTGTTTTTCTCCTTGGCGTAAAAAAATCAGAGTTTGTAAATCGTACAAGGCGTGTCTCTCTCCTTGGTGTCCCAAAGCAGGGGACAGAGTTTATATGGGTATTGTACCGCAAATTGCCTGCCGCTGCAAGTAAGGATAAATGAAAACGGCTTCGGAAATCCGAAGCCGTTGAGATTGTTGGAACACTTCGTTCTTCTTTTGTTTGCGCGTGTTATTTCGGCGGGTCGTTTCCTTTATTTGAGCTGCAGTGCGCTATGACTTCGTTCAGATAGACCGACATGCCCGCACACAGGACACCCTGCACCACACCTTCAAACAGAGCGGCTGCCCAGTTGCCGTAGCTGGCATAGCGCGATACGACCGACAGACAGGCCAGTCCAATCCCGCAGAACGTGAGTGCCAGAGGGATAAATTGATTGGGAAAACGCTGTATTGCCTTGAGTCCGCGTCCGATGCAGTATAAAACCGCCACCAGAACCGCGAAATCCGCCTTGATATACTGCGTCAGTTCTTCCATGGGTTCACCTCCCCTTAACAGCCTATGCGGAAAGAGAACGATGTTTGCCAAGGCATATCGCAGGGCAGCATGACCTCATGCCGCCGTTCGCAACGATCTGCACATACTTACAGGCGGCGGACCAGGGTCAGCCCACCCTGCATGATACGTTTATCGCTATCTACTCCTCACTCTCTGCAAGCTGGACTTGCAGATTTTAGTTTGCTGCTGTATAATACAATAGATTAGGAATGTTTACCGCCAAATAAAAGGCTGGAAAATATGGGAGATACGAAGATGAATACTGCTTCTATTCTGGGCGTGCAATTTCACGCTGTTACCAAGCAGCAGGCTGTTGAGCTTGCAATGAGCAAGATCCGTTCCCGGCAGAAGGGCTACGTTGTTACCCCGAATCCGGAGATCGTCGATCTCTGCCGCCATGACGAAAAATTCATGGGCGTTGTCAACCATGCGACGCTTGTCCTGCCGGACGGCATCGGCATTATCTATGCTGCGAAGATCCTCGGTGAAAAGCTGCACGGCAAGGTAGCCGGCATTGAATTTGCCGAGAGCCTTGTTGCCGCGATGGCCAAGGAGAACATGCGCCTGTATCTGCTGGGCGCGAAGCCCGGTGTTGCCGAAAAGGCAGGTGCAAACCTGTGTGCGAAGTATCCGGGACTGGTGCTCGCCGGCACGCATGACGGCTATTTCTCCGACCCGCAGGAGGTTGTTGACAGCATCAACGCCGCAGGCGGTGCGGATGTTGTGTTCGTTTGTCTGGGTGCGCCCAAGCAGGAGAAATTCATTGCGGACAACATGGACGATATCCACAGCACACTGTTCTGCGGTCTCGGCGGTTCGCTGGATGTGTTTGCAGGCGTTGCCAAGCGTGCGCCGGATATCTTCATCAGGCTGGGTCTGGAGTGGTTTTATCGTCTGCTCAAGCAGCCCAGCCGTATCGGCCGTATGATGAAGCTGCCGAAATTTCTGCTCATCGTTATCAAGGAGCGGCTTTTCGGCAGGAAGGGAAAGTGATAAGAATGAAAGTAAAACTGCTTGCTTACACGCCGGACCCGGAAAAAGCTGGTCGCGGCTGCAGCAAAGAACTGCTATTCCTCCACGGACGTGGACAGCGTGCTGGATGGTCTGACCGAGGAAAAGACCGAGAGCTTTGTCAACATGCTTTCCGAGATCGGCCACGAAAGCCCGATCGAGCATGTGTCGTTCACCTTTGCAATCGAGGGTGTATCGCGTTCTCTGCTGGCGCAGATCACGCGCCACCGCATTGCATCGTTCTCGGTACAGAGCCAGCGCTATGTGCGTGAGAAGGGCTTCGAGTATGTTGTTCCGCCGGAGATTGATAAAATTCCGGCTGCCCGGGCAAAATTCATTCAGGCGATGGAGGACGACCAGCGCACCTACGAGGAACTGACGGCCGTGCTGATGGAAGGCTACCTCAAGGAGCTGCTCGAGCAGGGCGTTCCGGAGAAGGCTGCCCGCAGCAAGGCTGAAAAAGCACGCCATTGAGGACGCACGCTACGTTCTGCCGAACGCCTGCGCGACCCGCATCGTCATGACGGCGAACGCCCGCAGCCTGAAGAACTTTTTTTCCGCCTGCGCTGCTGCAATCGCGCTCAGTGGGAGATCCGTGCGCTTGCCGAGAAGATGTACAAGCAGGTATACGCTGTTGCGCCGACGCTGTTTGGTCACTGCGGACCGGCCTGCGTGGACGGTGTCTGCACAGAGGGCAAAATGTCCTGCGGCAAGGCTGCAGAGGTGCGCGCGCACTATCAGACGCTGCGCGAGGGCAAGTAACCCTCAATCAATCTTGCGAAAGGAATTATATGTTACCGTTTAGAGAAATTACCTTAGAAGATAAACCAATGGTCGAGCACTGCGGCTCGCATTACAACTATCATCTGTGTGAGCGCTGCTTTGTCGATCTTTTCATGTGGCGCAGCCACTACAATACGCAGATCTGCTTCAAAGACGGCTTTATGCTGGTGAAAATGTCTCCGCTAGACGGCGGACACGACTGCTATCTTGCGCCTGTCGGTCAGGGCGACCTCGGCGCTGTGCTGGATGCGCTCGAGCAGGATGCCGCTGAACGCGGTCTTCCGTTCGTCATCGTCTCGGTCGCTGAGCCGATGATCGAGCGTATCGAAGCCGTTCGTCCGGGCAAGTTCACGTTCTCGCACGACAGCGAGGACGGCGACGATTATATCTACCTCGCGGACAAGCTGCGCACGCTCTCCGGTAAGAAATTGCAGAGCAAGCGCAACCTCGTCAACCGCTTCAAGGCTGCCTACGAGGGCCGCTGGAGCTACGAGGATATGACCAGGGAAAACATCAAGGACGCATTCGCGTTCCACATCCACTGGTGCAACCTGAACGGCTGTGCACGCGAGCGCGACTTTGAGGGCGAGACCTGCGCGATCGTGCAGGCGCTAAGCACAATTTCGACTACCTGAATCTGCGCGGTGGACTGCTTCGCTTGGACGGCGAGGTTATCGCGTTCACGTTCGGCTGCAAGGCTACGCCGGATATGTATGTAGTACAGATCGAAAAGGCCGACCACACGATTCCGGGCGCTTACCAGATGATCAACCAGCAGTTCGTACAGCGCAACTGCAATGATGTGGAATACGTCAACCGCGAGGAGGATCTGGGACTCGAGGGTCTGCGCAAGGCGAAGAAGTCCTATTATCCAGTCATGCGCGGCGTGAAAATGTGGCAACACCGAAAGGTTGATTGAAATGATGCGATTTGCCGAAAAAAGAAGATTTTCCTGCCGTTCGCGCCCTCTGGGAAACCTGTTTTCCAGATGAGGGCGGCTTCAATGACTACTTCTTCGCGCACTTCTATAAAGAGAAATATACGCTGCTGTATCTCGAGGGTGAAACGCTCGTGGCGATGGTGCAGATGCTCCCGTACCGGATGACGGTAGGCGGCGTATCCCGCGAGGTGACGTATATCTACGGCGCGTGTACCGACCCGGCGCACCGCCGCAAAGGGGTATATGGCGCGGCTGCTCGAGCGCTCGTTCGAGCTGGACAGGGAAGCGGGGCGCATTGCGTCCGTGCTCATTCCGGCAGAAAAGTGGCTGTTTGATTTTTACAAACCGTTCGGCTACGAGCCGTTCTTCCATATTTCCCGCCGGGAGATTACCTGCACGGCAGGGGAGCGCGAAGCACCTCGGCGGCTGACCTCGGCGGATGTGCCTGCACTGGCGGCGCTGTATGACAATCTGGTGCCGAAATGCCGCATCGAGCGGGACACGGCGTACTGGAACGCACAGCTTGCGCTGTTCGACACGCTCGGCGCGGGCGTGTATGGCTGGTTCGAGGACGAAACGCTCACCGGCTATGCGTTCTGCTGGGAGGACAATGTGCAGGAGCTGCTCGGCGCAGATGACGCGCAACTGCAGGGTCTGCTGGACGTGCTGCGGCGCGATATGCTCGCCGTGACGGAAACCGGCAGCGAAATTGCACTCGGTGTATGCAAATGGCATGAGAAAGCGGATGAAACCGCTGGATATATGAATTTAATGCTCAACTGAAAGGTGTGACAAACATGGTATATGTATTACTGGCAGAGGGCTTCGAGGAAGTCGAGGCGTTGACTCCGGTCGATCTTCTGCGCCGCGCAGGCGTGGAGACCAGGCTGGTCGGTGTGACCGGTGCAACCGTGTGCGGTGCACGCGGCATCAATGTCGTAACCGACCTGTCCATGGACGAGGTCGACCTTGCAACGGCCGATATGCTCGTTCTGCCGGGCGGAATGCCGGGCACGACCAATCTGTATGCGGACAAGCGCGTCACCGATGCGGTTCGCACGATGGCAGATGCAGGCAAGTACGTTGCGGCAATCTGCGCGGCTCCGTCCATCATTCTGGGCGGCATGGGTCTGCTCGAGGGCAAGAAAGCCACTTGCTATCCGGGCATGGAGGACGGCATGACGGGCGCGACCCCGGTCAAGGCGAACGCCGTCACCGACGGGAAGGTCATCACCGGCGGCGGTGTAGGCGGCGCACTGGATTTCGCGTGCGAGCTGATTACCGCGCTGTGCGGCAAGGCCAAGGCGGACGAGATCGCAGAGTCGGTCGTACATCATGTGTACGGATAAGAAAACGCTGCGGGGGCGCTATCTTGCGGAACGGGCAAGCCTGTCCGCTGAGGAAAAGCAGGCGATTGATCGCGGTATTGCACAGAACATTCTGCAAAGTGAGTTCTATCGGCAGGCAGACTGCATTTTCTGCTATGTTTCGACTGCTGAGGAGATTGATACCCGTACGGTGCTCGAAAACGCGCTTGCGTCCGGCAGGACGGTCTGCGTGCCGCTGTGCGGCAAGGGCGGCAGCATGACCGCGCGGAAAATCACCGCGCTCTCCGAGCTGCAGGCCGGTCACTACGGTATCCTGGAGCCGTCCGACACGGCGCCCGAGATTGCACCGGAGAACATCGACCTGATTCTTGCGCCTGCGCTCTCGTGCGACAGAAAAGGGTACCGTCTCGGCTACGGCGGCGGCTATTATGATCGGTTTCTCAGCCGGACAAACGCGGTCTGTGCGGCGCTGTGTGCATCGCAGCGCATGAGCGCAGCCCTGCCGCACGAGGCGTTCGACCGCTGCTGTCATTACATTATCACCGAAAGAGAGGTGCTGCGCACCGATGAATCAAGATAAACGCACACTGCTGCCGGGTCTCAGCCTGTTTGTGTGCTTCTGCCTGCTGACAGGCATGGAAAAGCTGATCACGCACTTCAATCTGCCGCCGTCGCTGATGGCGCTCGGTGAGATCGTGTGCTTCGGTCTGGCGCTTGCAATGGCGCTGCCCGGTATGGATCGGGAGCGCTTTAAGCAGCGTCTTGCATTCAAAATGCCGCGTAAGGGCGGCTGGCTGCTCATTTTGTTTATGGGCGCGGCGACCGCATTTGCCGCCCTCAGCCTGAACATGCTGGAATATCGTCTGCTGGCGCATACCGGTCTCCGGCTGACGATTGCATCCCTGCCGATGCCGCTCGGCGGTATGTCGTTTGCATGGCGGCTGCTGATCGGCGTTGTGATAGCAGCTCTGGTCGAGGAGATCTATTTACGCGGTGCACTGTTCAGCGTGTACGGTGAAGAAGTCGGTACCTCGGCGTGCCTGCTGTTCGGCGGCATCGTGTTCGCACTGCTGCACGGCAGTCCGCTTGATCTGGCGGCAGGCTTCTGCGCCGGACTGGCGTTTACCTATCTGACCTATGTGTTTGATACCGTATGGGCGGCGGTGCTTTTCCCATGCTGCGGCGGCATTTGTCACCGTGGTGATGCAGTGGATAGCAGATACCTATGCACCGTTCGGCATTTGGAACATCCTGCTGCCGCTGACTGTGCTCTTTTTCCTGCTGTTCGCGTTCTTAACGCTGGACACACTGGGAAAAATGCTGGCGCGCGGTTCCATTCCGCACTTTGAGGTCAGCGCCGGCTGGTACGACCTGTGGCTGCTGGTGAAAGAGCCCGGATTTATTGTGTTCGCGCTGGCATTTGCCGGTAAAATCATTTTGAATTACTGGATCGGCTGAGGCTGATCCGCAGAGAGGTGAATTATGGATAATCATTTTAACAACGATGAAACGCGGCGCGTACCGCTGCCGGGTTCGGAATCGCCGGTGCCTGAGCAGTTCACGCCGGAGCATTTCGATGACGATCGGGAGCCGGAGCAGCCGCAGAAGCAGCCCAAACGCCGCCGCAGCCGCCGCCAGATGAACGCAGGCTGTGCAGGCTCGATGGTGTACATGATCGCAGTAGTCGGCGTTTCGCTGGTGCTGTCGATTGCAGCGCTGTTCATGGCAAACGACATTTTTGCCTTTGTCAAGGCGGATGCGGTCAAGGAGATCACGGTTTCTGAGAACACCTCGGTATCCTCGCTCGCCAAGGAGCTGGACGACCAGGGCGTTATCAATTATCATTCGGTGTTTAAGCTGTATCTGACGCTCAAGCACCAGACCGATACCTCGGTTCTGGCAGGCGCCTATCAGCTGAACCCGTCGATGGACTACGGTCAGATTGTAGATGCGCTGGCCAACACCGCAAGCACGGAGACCGTGCAGATTACCATTCCGGAGGGTTATTCCATCTCGCAGATCCGTCAGGTGCTGCTGGACAACCATATCTGCACCGAGGATGCGCTGGATGAGGTGCTGAATGACTATTCCTTCAAGCACGATTTCCTTGAGGATGAAAAACCGGCCGCGGAAGGCTGGCTGGAAGGCTATCTGTTCCCGGATACCTATGAGGTATACAAAGGGCAACGCTGCGGTTGTCGATACCATCAACAAGATGCTCAACAACTTCGGCAACAAGTATGACGCGGACATCAAGTCCGGCGCGGAGAATCTCGGCCGCTCGATGCACGATATTGTCACGATCGCCTCTCTCGTTGAGCGTGAGGCACAGCGCGACGATGAGCGCGCACGCATTGCGGGCGTTATCTACAACCGTCTGAACAATTCCTCCGAGTTCCCGTATCTGCAGGTGGACGCATCCGTTCTGTATGGTCTGGGACGCACCGGCGGCAAGCTGAGTGACGAGGATCTCAAATCGGATTCCGAGTACAACCTTTATAACCACAAGGGTCTGCCGCCCGGACCGATCTGCAACCCGGGTTATGCTTCGCTGTACGCAGCAAGCCATCCGGAGGACAACAATTACTACTATTACGTTGCTATGCCGGACGGCTCGCACCTGTTTGCAAGCAGCTATGAGGAGCACGAGCGCAACATCGAGGCTTCCAATCAGGCACAGGCGCAGGCTGCAAGCGCTTCGGCAAACACGACAACAACGGAGGCAACCGGTGAATAACACACCTGAATTACTGTCGCCCGCAGGCGATCTGGACAAAATGCGGTTTGGCATTGCCTACGGCGCGGATGCGGTCTATATGGCCGGAACGCGCTTCGGTATGCGTGCCGCTGCAACCAACTTTGACGATAACGCGCTGCGCGAGGGCATTGCCTACGCGCACGCGCACGGCGTCAAGTGCTACATTACAGTCAATATTATGCCGTCCAACCGCGACCTTCCGGCGCTTCCGGCCTATCTGGAGCTGCTGCAGGAGGACGCAGGTGCGGACGCACTCATCATCGCGGATGTAGGCGTGCTGCGCATGGCGCGCAGATACGCGCCCAAGGTTCCGGTGCACATCTCGACCCAGACCAGCATCCTTAACCACGAGGCGGCAAACTACTGGGCGGATGAAGGCGCCGAGCGTATCGTGCTCGCGCGTGAGCTTTCCCTTGAGGAGATCGCCGAAATCCGTGCCAAAACCCCGAAGGAACTCGAGATTGAGGCCTTTGTTCATGGTGCCATGTGCATTTCGTACTCCGGCCGCTGCCTGATCTCGCAGTACATGACCGGCCGCGACGCCAACCATGGTGCCTGTGCACAGCCGTGCCGCTGGAATTATTCTCTGATGGAGGAGAAGCGTCCGGGGCAGTTCTTCCCGGTCGAGGAGGACGGACGCGGCACCTACCTGTATAACTCAAGGATATGTGCATGATCGAGCACGTTCCGGAGCTGATCGAGGCCGGTATTACCTCGTTCAAGATTGAGGGCCGCAACAAAACTGCGTACTATGCAGCCTGTGTCACCGGTGCATACCGTGCCGCGATCGACACCTATAAAAGGACCCGGAAACCTTCGTTTTGCCGCAGTTCTGCCGCGATGAGGTCAATAAGGTCAGCCACCGCGAGTATTACACCGGCTTCTACTTCGGCAATCAGGAAAACGGACAGCATTACGGCGACAGCCAGTATATCCGCGAGTACGAGGTTGTCGGCATGCCGGTCGAGTGTGACGACAGCGGCAAAGCCGTGTTCGCACTCAAGAACCGCTTTTTCGATGGGGAAGAGCTGGAGCTGATCCAGCCGGGCCAGGCGCCGTATGTGTTCCGCGCGGAGAACGTCACTGATGACGAGGGCACGAAGCGCGAGCTGTTCAACGTGCCGCAGATGCGCGTACACTTTGCGTTCCCGTTCAAGGTCAGTGAGTGGGCCATTTTGCGGAAGGTCAAGGAACGGCCAGAATAGTTTTAATAGAGTGAGGAGTGGAGATTGGAGAGTGAAGAGATTCTCTGAGGCTTCACTTGCCGTAGGGGGCGGACCAGCGTGTCCGCCCTTTCTTTTTGTGAGTGCGAGGAGAAAACAGGTACACGCAAACAACAAACGCTCTCCACTCTCCACTCTCTTAAAAGCTCTCCACTCTTCACTCCTCACTCTTCACTCTTTTTTGAACGGTTGCAACCTTTCCTAAAGTGTGGTATCATTACAATTAAGTATGGAAACCTTTCGGGGTGAATTGAACCGAAAAATTCTAAGCAAAAGGGAAGTATATACATGAGCGATAACCAGAAAAAAACGATTTTCTCCGGCGTGCAGCCGTCCGGCAAGCTGACGCTGGGTAACTATTTGGGTGCTATCCGCAATTTCCCGATCCTGCAGGAGCAGTACAACTGCATTTACTGCGTGGTCGATCAGCACGCCATCACGGTCCGGCAGGAGCCTGCGGCGCTCCGCCGTGCAACGCTTGAGCTGATCGCGCAGTACATTGCCTGCGGTCTGGACCCGGAAAAGAGCATTCTGTTCATCCAGAGCCATGTGCCCGCGCATGCGGAGCTGGCGTGGGTGCTCAACTGCTTCACCATGTTCGGCGAGGCTTCCCGCATGACCCAGTTCAAGGACAAATCCGCCAAGCACGCGGACAACATCAATGTCGGTCTGTTCACCTATCCGGTTCTGATGGCGGCTGACATTCTGCTGTACCAGACCGACCTCGTTCCGGTTGGCGTGGATCAGAGCCAGCACATCGAGATCTGCCGCGACATTGCAAACCGCTTCAACAATCTGCATCCAAATACCTTTACCATTCCGGAGGGCTACTACCCGAAGGTTGGCGAGGGTGCCAAGATTACCAGCCTGGTTGACCCGAACAGCAAAATGAGCAAGTCCGACCCGAACCCGAACGGCTATATCCTGCTGATGGACAAGCCGGAGGATATTATGCGCAAGTTCAAGCGTGCGGTTACCGACTCGGATTCCCGCATCATCTTTGACCCGCAGAACAAGCCGGGTGTTTCCAACCTGCTGCAGATTTACGCTCTGGCGACCGGCAAGACCATCGAACAGGAGGCAGCCGAGTTTGACGGCAAGGGCTACGGTGAGTTCAAGCCCGCAGTCGGCGAGGTCGTTGTCGAGCTGCTGCGTCCGATTCGTGAAAAGACCACCGATCTGTTGAACAACAAGGATTATCTGGAGCAGGTCTACAAGGAGGGCGCACAGAAGGCCTCCTATCTGGCGCGCAAAACGCTGGATAAGGTTTATCGAAAGGTAGGCTTTGTCGCACGCTGAGCCAAAAGGGAGTAAACCATGTCTGAATATATTGTTATCGGCACGATCATTGCAGCGTTTGCCGTAGCTGCCGTGCTGAGCTATTTTTTCACACCGCCGGTCAAGAACTTTGCACACAAGGTCGGCGCGATCGACGTGCCGAAGGATGCACGCCGCATGCACAAAAAGCCCATCCCGCGGCTGGGCGGTCTGGCCATTTACGGCGGCTTCCTGTGTTCGATTCTGATTTTCGGGCAGCTTGATGAGACCATGTTGTGCGTCCTGCTCGGAGCGGCCATCATTGTCGCACTCGGCATTTTCGATGATGTGCTGGCGCTCGGCGCCAAGCTCAAATTCGTGGTGCAGATTGTGGCGGCAGCCATTCCGGTCTGTATCGGCGATCTGCAGATTGGTCTGTTCACCAATCTGAATCCGCTGTCGGATACGCCATTTGTCCATCTCGGCATTCTGGCAGTGCCGGTCACGATTATCTGGATTGTCGGCATCACGAATGCGGTAAACCTGATTGACGGTCTGGACGGACTTGCGGTCGGTGTTTCGTCTATCGCGGCGATTACCATGCTTGCCGTTGCACTGCTGACCGGCAACATGCCGATTGCCATCACGATGGCGGCGCTCGCCGGCGCGTGCATCGGCTTTATGCCGTACAACCTCAATCCGGCAAAGATCTTCATGGGCGACACCGGCTCGACATTCCTCGGCTACATGCTGGCGACCGTGTCCATCATGGGTCTGTTCAAATTCTACGCAGTCATCTCGTTTGCGGTGCCGTTCCTGATTCTCGGCCTGCCGATTTTCGATACAGCCAACGCCATCATCCGTCGTGTGGCGGCAGGCAGAAGTCCGATGAGCCCGGACCGCGGCCATGTGCATCACAAGCTGATCGACATGGGCTTCAACCAGAAGCAGGCGGTTGCTATTCTGTACGCTATCAGCGCAACACTCGGCCTGACCGCCGTGGTGCTCACCTCGTCCGGCGAGGTTAAGGCGATCGTGCTGCTGCTGGCAGTGCTGGCTGCAATTCTGGTAGGTGCATGGATTATTTACGGTGCGGAACACTGGAGCAAACACGCATCCGAAAAACAAGGAGGATAAAGACGATGAATGAAATCAAAGGTAATGACGGTTTTCGGCACCCGCCCGGAGGCCATTAAGATGGCGCCGCTGGTGCACGCGCTCGAGCAGAATGAAAACACCGAATCCATTGTGTGTGTTACCGCGCAGCACCGTGAGATGCTCGATCAGGTGCTCGATATTTTTCGATATTAAGCCGGATTACGACCTGAACATCATGCAGCCGCGTCAGACGCTGGCGACCATCACCGAGAAGAGCCTGCACGGTCTGGATGAGGTGCTCGAAAAGGCACAGCCGGACATCGTGCTCGTCCACGGTGATACCTCGACCACCTTTGCTGGTGCGCTTGCGGCATTCTACCACAAGGTGCCGGTCGGCCATGTAGAGGCCGGTCTGCGTACCTACGATAAGTACAGCCCGTTCCCGGAGGAAATGAACCGCAAACTGACCGGTCAGATTGCAACGCTGCACTTTGCGCCGACTCCGCGCAACCGCGATAATCTTGCAAAAGGAAGGTATCACAGACGGCGTGTTTGTCATGGGCAACACGGTTGTTGACGCAATCCACATGACCGTAAAGCCGGATTTCGAGTTCCGCGATGAGCAGCTCAAAACGCTGGACTTCGAGAACAACCGCGTTGTCCTCGTTACCGCGCACCGCCGCGAGAACTACGGCGAGCCGATGGAGAACATCTGCCGCGCCATTGCCGAGCTGAGCGAAGCATATCCGGATGTACACTTCGTTTATCCGGTGCACCTCAGCCCGTATGTCCGCGAAACCGCGGAGAAGTTCCTCGGCGGCAACGACAGGATCCACCTCATCCATCCGCTGGCCGTGGACGAGATGCACAACCTGATGGCACGCTGCTATCTCATCATGACCGACTCCGGCGGACTGCAGGAGGAGGCGCCCAGCCTTGGTAAGCCGGTTCTGGTGCTGCGCCGCGAGACCGAACGTCCGGAGGCCATCGAGGCCGGTACGGTCAAGCTGGCAGGCGTGGAGCAGGCCAATATCGTTAAGCTCGCGCGTGAGCTGTTTGACGATGAAGACGCTTACGCAAAAATGGCGCACGCTGTCAATCCGTACGGCGACGGAAAGACCTCGCAGCGTATTGTGCAGGCGATCGAGCAGTATTTTGGTCTGCGCGAGGACGGTCCGGCTCCGTTTAACCCGTGAAACCCGTAAAAAAGAGAAGCATACGCCGAAACACTATCTGCCGGACACTACGCCGAAGATTGCGGCTGCGGGCGCTACCGTGCTCGTGCTGCTGGTGGTGCTCAGCTTTGTGTTGTCCTCCGGCTGGATGCACGGCAGCAGCACCGGCATTATCCTGCCCGGCAGTGAGGGCGATTCGCCAACGGTTGGCACAGGCAGTGCGCTGCTCACCGGGCAGAGCGTGGATGATATTACCATTGATGTCAATAACGCCAAGACCGTTATTGCGACGCTCGCACGTCCGGCGGCATACAGCAGCAGAATTGAGAACACGATCTACTATGATGGCGGCTCGGCGGCTCTGTACTGCCATCGCTATGTGCGGGATAATGTGATGCGCACGGATACACTCGGCAGTGACAATCAGGTGCAGTCTACGCTGATTCGCGTTCCGGACAGCAAGGTGTACGCGTGGAATGCAGGGGACAGCACTGCTTATCAGGGGGCAAAGCCGGCGATTTTACCGATGACGCAGCTGCTATGCTGCCGACATACGAGGATGTTCTGGCTGACGAAGTACAGCTGACTGCTGCCGGCCGGCAGGATATTAACGGTGAACCGTGTATTGCCGTTACGTTTGAGCAGGACGGCTACCGCTGCGTATATGCCGTTTCAACGGTCAGCGGTCTGCTGGCGCAGGCGTCGTTCTATGACGGCGATACGCTGACGCGCAAAGTCACCGTCAGCGAGCTCAGCACGGAAACGCCGGACAGTGAATTGTTTACGCTGCCGGACGGCGAAAGCGTTATATAGAAAAGTGGAGAGTGGAGATTGCAGAGTGGAGAGACAGCGAAACCGTTTCGTTATCTTCGCTCTTAACTCTCCACTCTTCACTCTGATAGAAGGAGATTACACATAAATGTCTGAATATATTAAGATTTCACCGGAGATTCGTGCGCTCGGCCTTGAGGCTGAACGCGAGATCCGTCCGTATTTCGAGCGCCTCGAGGAGATCTGTGACCGCAACACCGAGAAGGTGCTGGCGGCATTTGCGAAGAACCGAGTATCCGACAATCTGTTTGCCGGTACGACCGGTTACGGCTACGATGACTACGGCCGCGACACGCTCGACAAGATCTACGCCGATATTTTTCGGCACCGAGGCCGCACTCGTGCGTATCGGCTTTGTAAACGGCACACACGCGCTGTCCTGCGCGATGTTTTCCGCCGTCAAGACCGGCGACATCGTGCTGTCTGTCACCGGACCGGCGTATGACACGCTGCAGAACACCATCACCGGCGATTACTGCGGCAGCATGAAGAGCTACGGCATCGGCTACAGGCAGGTTGATCTCAAGGACGGCGAGCCTGACCTGCCTGCCATCAAGGCAGCGGCGGCAGATGAGAATATCAAGCTGGTATTCATCCAGCGCAGCCGCGGCTACGGCGTCCGCAAGACGCTTTCTGTCGAGGAAATCGGCGAAATCTGCAAGGCCGTGCGTGAGGTCAATACGACTGCAGCGATCATGGTCGATAACTGCTACGGTGAATTCACTGAGGAGATCGAGCCGACGCAGGTCGGTGCAGACATCATCGCAGGCTCGCTCATCAAGAATCCGGGCGGCGGCCTTGCGCCGACAGGCGGCTACATCGCGGGCCGCGCGGACTTGGTCGAGAACGCCTCCTACAAGCTGACCGCACCCGGCATCGGCGGCGAATGCGGCTGTACGATGGGTCAGAACCGCCTGCTGTATCAGGGCCTGTTCATGGCGCCGCATGTCACCATGCAGGCCATCAAGACCGCGATGTTCTGCGCAAAGGTCATGGAAAAGCTTGGTTACGAGGTAAGCCCGAAGGCAGAGGAGCCGCGTTACGACATCATCCAGACCATCGCGTTCGGTGCGCCTGATCCGCTGCGCCGCTTCTGTGAGGGTATTCAGGCCGGTGCGCCTGTCGATTCCTATGTAACGCCGGAGCCGTGGGCAATGCCGGGTTACGACGATCAGGTTATCATGGCTGCAGGTGCGTTTGTGCAGGGCGCGTCCATTGAGCTTTCCGCCGATGCACCGATGCGTGAGCCGTATGTCTGCTATATGCAGGGCGGCCTGACATATGAATCCGGCAAGCTGGGCATTTTGCTTGCTGCAGATAAGATTACCAAGGCAAAGGCACAGTAATGGTGAATGAAAAATAGAGGATGATGGTATCCTGCATTTTTCAATTCTTCATTTTTCGTGCGAAATCGGTTGACAAAGTGCGGATATGAGCGTTATAATAAATCTGTATTTATTAAGTTATAGGCAATGACGGAAATCCTGTTTTCCGAAAAGCATTTGGCAGAGAGCGTGCGCCACGGCTGCAAGCACACGCAATGCGGAGAAAACAGTACCGATTCCCGAGCCGCACAGCGGAAAACCGCAGTATGCTGTGCCGTGTCGTTCGCGTTAAGAACTCCGAGCGGCAGTCCTGCAAGGGCTGCAAGCAGGGTGGAACCGTGGGCAAGCGCTCACCCCTGAGAGATACAGGGTGAGCGCTTTTTTGTTACTCTGCAGTAATGGAAAATTGAAAATGGAGAGTTGAGAATTGTGGTTACGCGCAAAGCGCGTCATAAAATTCCGTCCCGTGGATGGATACCTTCATTTTCCATTCCCCATTATCAATTACTCCACTCGTTATGATTTTACAAGAAAGGTCTGAATAAAAGTGTCCGAAGAAAACAAGTACACGTTTGAGAACAAGGAATACCGCGACACCTACCGTCACACGGTATCGCACATTCTCGCACAGGCAGTAAAACGCCTGTATCCGGAGGTCAAGCTGGCCATCGGCCCCTCCATCGACAACGGCTTCTACTACGATTTTGATGCGCCGTTCTCCTTCACGCAGGAGCACCTCGATGCTCTCGAGGCAGAGATGCGCAAGATCTGCAAGGAGAAGGAGAAGCTCGAGCGCTTCGAGCTGCCGCGCGCAGAGGCCATCAAGTTCATGGAAGAGCGCGAGGAGCCGTACAAGGTAAGAGCTGATTAACGATCTGCCGGAAGACGCTACCATTTCCTTCTACAAGCAGGGCGAGTTCACTGACCTGTGCGCAGGACCGCATCTGGACTCCACCGGCCGCGTAAAGGGCAACGGCATCAAGCTGATGAACGTCACCGGCGCTTACTGGCGCGGCGATTCCTCCAAGAAGATGCTCCAGCGTATTTACGGCACCGCATTCCCGAAGAAGGACGAACTCGACCAGTACCTCAACATGCTGGAAGAGGCCAAAAAGCGCGATCACCGCAAGCTGGGCAAGGAGCTCGGCCTGTTCAGGCTGACCGAGGAAGGCCCGGGCTTCCCGTTCTTCCTGCCCAACGGCATGGTGCTCAAGAACACCCTGCTCGAATACTGGCGCGAGGTGCACAAGCGCTACGGTTATGTGGAAATCTCCACCCCGATGATCCTCAACCGTAAGCTGTGGGAGCGCTCCGGTCACTGGGATCACTACAAAGAAAACATGTATACCACCGTCATCGACGATGAAGATTATGCAATCAAACCGATGAACTGCCCGGGCGGAATGCTGGTCTATAAGACCGAGCCGCACTCCTATCGTGACCTGCCGCTGCGTGTCGGCGAGCTCGGCATCGTGCACCGCCATGAGCTTTCGGGCGCCCTGCATGGCCTGTTCCGCGTCCGCTGCTTCACGCAGGACGATGCGCACATCTTTATGACCTGGGATCAGATGAAGGACGAGATCAAGAACGTTGTCCGTCTGTTCGACGAGGTATATTCTACCTTCGGTCTGACCTACCAGATTGAGCTGTCCACCATGCCGGAAGACCACATGGGCGACCGGACGGACTGGCAGTTTGCTGAGAAGACCCTTGCAGAAGCGATTACCGAGATCGGCAAGGACTACGTTGTCAACGAGGGCGACGGCGCATTCTACGGCCCCAAGCTGGACTTCCATCTGGCGGATTCCATCGGTCGTACCTGGCAGTGCGGCACCATCCAGCTGGATATGCAGATGCCAGAGCGTTTCGAGTTGGAGTACACCGGCGCAGACGGCGAGAAGCATCGCCCGGTCATGATCCACCGCGTTGTTCTGGGCTCCATCGAGCGCTTCATCGGCATCCTCACCGAGCACTTTGCCGGCGCGTTCCCGACGTGGCTCGCACCGAGCAGGTTCGCATCATGCCGATGACCGACCGCACGAACATCCCGTGCGCCAAGGAACGTTGCAGCAGAAGTCTGACCGAGGGCGGCTTCCGCGTAACCATGGACGAGCGCAACGAGAAGATCGGCTATAAGATCCGCGAGGCACAGGTGCATAAGGTGCCGTATATGATCGTCATCGGCGACAAGGACGAGGAAAAAGGGTGTTATCTCGGTTCGTACCCGCAAAACCGGCGAGACCACCGCTATGGAGACCGGCGAGTTTATCGAGAAGCTCGCGTATGAGGTTGAGAATAAGCTGAAGTAAGCAGCAAAACGGAGAGCGGAAGCGATATTCCGTTCTCCGTCACAATAGAATAAAAGGTTCATAGAGTTTTTGTCATGTATGCAGGGAGGGTGCGGCATGAAAAAATTTGTTTCCGCGTGTCTGATGGCAGGTCTGCTGACTTGTGCCGCCGGTGCGGCACAGGTCGGTACGATCGACAACAACTATCCCGGCGATACCGAAGCGCAGGCGCAGATGCTTTATGATCTCGGACTGTTCAAAGGCACCGACAAGGGCTTTGCGCTGGAGAAATCCATGACCCGCGCAGAGGCCTCGGTGATGCTGACCCGTCTGCTTGGCGCAGAAAAAGACCGCGCTGGCAGGAAACTGGAAGCATCCGTTTACCGATGTGCCGCAGTGGGCGGACAAATACGTCGGCTGGCTGTATCAGAATGGTTTGACCAAAGGGTGTTTCCGCGACACTGTACGGCTCGCAGCGCAATGTCACCTGCGGCCAGTATTGCATTTTTCTGACCCGGGCACATTTGGATGCGGACAGCTATCAGGGTACGGCTTTTGTCGATAACGATGAGGTACGGCAGACGGACGAGGAGGGCTTTATCCGCGGAGATGCGGTTTCGCTCTCGGCGCGGCTGCTCAGTACGAACTACGCGAAAAATGGCGATGAAAGCGACCGCAGTGTGGCGGAAAAAGCTGATCGACGACGGCGTTTTCACGGTGGAACAGTTCAAAAATGCGGCATGGGACGTTCTGCCGCGTGATTACAGCAATGATTACCAGTACGATGGCAAATGGAACCTGATTGCTTCGCCGTTCGTCTGCCAGATCGCAGATGTGACAGTGGCGCAGTGTCCGATTGACGGAGTGCAGCCTGTCAGCGGTACAGACCGTTATGCGCAGAGCGATATGGAGCAGTCGGATTTTATCCTGTACCGCATGGACAGCAAGACGATGAAACTGACGCAAGTGCTCTCGCTGCCGCAGGAAAGTTCTGTGGAATATCTCGGCCGTGCCGGAGAAACCGATTATCTGCTGGTGTACGACCGGAAAACGGAAACGTATTCGCTGTGCTCAGTGCACGGCGATACGGTCAAAACCGAACTGACCCTGACCGAAGCACAGCAGCAGGCAGCACGCACTGTTTATCAGAGCGTACGCGGCTGCATCATCTGCACGGACGAGACGACCGGTTATAAGCTCACGGAAACAGGCGTGGAGCCGTTGGGCATGGCAGCGGGTATCTGCCGGCTGACCGAGGACGGCATGATTATTACGCAGAACTGTACGGCGGACGAAACTGTGCTGACGGCGTATGACTGGAACGGTCAAAAGACAGACAGCTATACCATCTCGAATGCGTATCAGTCGGATGATGCTGAGGTGCGCAAGCATTGTGCGCCGCAGATAATTGGCAGTGACGGTGCGCTGCTCTGGGGGCACAGCCGGGCTGTACCGCGAAGAGAACGGCCGTCTGGTGCAGGTGACAGACGCTCCGGTCATCAGCGTAAAGCAGGATGCGGATAGGGCCTATTATGCTGTTTCCTGCGATAAGTCTGAGCGGACGGAATACTATTCGGATGGTATCGGATACATGGCGGGTGATATGCTCGTGCGTATCGCGCCGGACGGAACGCAGACCACGCTTACAACACTCGATGGCATTCTGATCGACGAGGTAAAGACGGTCAAAAGCGGTGCTGTTCGCTTCGCAATCGCTATTCCGACAGAGGGGCCATAGAAGCGGACACTATACCTGCCTGTTGAAAGACGGAAGGATTACCGTCCGGTCTGCAACTGATGATGTATTCTACATCTGGGGCAATGCGCTGGAAAACGAACAGAACAAAATAGATAAATTATTGCGAACCAGAAAGGTGAAGAATAATGGCAGAAAAGAAAAAGCTGGTCAGTGAGATCACGTCTATGGACGTGGACTTCGCGCAGTGGTACACAGATATTGTTAAAAGGCTGAAATGGCCGATTATTCGTCCGTAAAGGGGCTGTATCATCATGCGCCCGTACGCACAGGCGCTGTGGGGAGAACATCCAGCACACGCTGGACGGCATGTGCAAGGAGACCGGTCACGAGAATGTAGCAATGCCGATCTTCATTCCGGAAAGCCTGCTGCAGAAGGAAGCCGACCACGTTGAGGGCTTCGCGCCGGGTGTGCATGGGTAACGCACGGCGGCAACGACAAGCTGGAGGAGCGTCTGTGCGTTCGTCCGACTTCGGAGACGCTGTTCTGCGAGCATTACGCAAAGATCGTTCGCTCCTGGCGCGATCTGCCGAAGCTGTACAACCAGTGGTGCTCGGTTGTCCGTTGGGAAAAGACCACCCGTCCGTTCCTGCGCAGCCGTGAGTTCTGGTGGCAGGAGGGTCACACCGTTCATGCTACCGCCGAGGAGGCTATGGAAGAGACTCTGCGCATGCTGAACATCTACGCGAAGTTCTTCGAGGAATGGCTGGCCATTCCGGTCGTTAAGGGGCGAAAAGACCGAGAAGGAGCGCTTCGCCGGTGCAGAGAACACCTACACCATCGAGGCTATGATGCACGACTGTAAGGCTCTGCAGTCCGGTACATCGCACTACTTCGGTGACGGCTTTGCACGCGCATTCGGCATGCAGTACACCGATAAGAACAACACCCTGCAGTATATGTATCAGACATCCTGGGGCGTTTCCACCCGCATGATCGGCGCCATCATCATGACGCACGGTGATAACGAGGGGCCTGGTTCTGCCGCCGCGCATCGCTCCGACCCAGCTGGTTGTTATTCCGGTTGCGGCTCACAAAGGAAGGCGTTAAGGAGAAGGCAACCGAGCTGTACGAGCAGGTCAAGGCAGCGGGCATCCGTGCCAAGATCGACCTGAGCGACAATACCCCGGGCTGGAAGTTCGCCGAGTACGAGATGAAGGGCATTCCGCTTCGTCTGGAGGTTGGTCCGCGCGATATCGCTGAGGGTCAGTGCGTACTGGTTCGTCGCGACACCCGCGAAAAGACCGTTGTTAAGTTCGAGGATCTCGAAAAGACCATTCCGGCACTGCTGGAGGATATCCAGAAGTCGCTGTATGAAGGCGCTCGCAAACCGCGAGGCGCATACCTATACCGCAAAGTCTCTTGACGAGATGAAGTCCATCCTTGCTGAGCACACCGGCTTTATCAAGTCCATGTGGTGCGGCGACCTCGCCTGCGAGGAGAAGGTCAAGGGAAGAGACCGGTATGCCGAGCCGCTGCATGCCGTTCGAGCAGGAGCACATCGCAGATACCTGTCCGGTCTGCGGCAAGCCTGCAAACAAGATGGTTGTCTGGGGCATCGCGTACTAAGCGAAGTCTCAGAACCAAAAAAAACTGCACAAGCAAAAAGTCCCTCATCAGTCGATGAGGGACTTTTTTGCGCCAATAGAGAAACTTTTTTCAGCAGATTGAACGGTCTGTGCGACAGTGATCAGATACCGGTTGCAAAGATGCCGATCAGGAAGCCGCCGTCTGTATTCTTAACGAGAATGAAGAATGAAGCAGTGGCATCCTTCAGGTCATAGATCGAATTTGCCGACGGCTTCATTTTAAACGGACAGTCGAAAAACATCGGCTTGCCGTCATACAGAAACGGCGAATTGACAGTCGGCTGGGGAGCAAATACTCCCAGCCAACTGCGTGTAAACGGGTAGATAGATTATCTGCAGGAATTATTGCCGCTGCAGGAATTGTTATTGCCGCAGCCGCAGCCGCTGCGATTGTCATTTACGCCGGCACTGCCGGTGAACAGACAGCCTGCCTTGTCGCTCTGCGGCGGGAAAAAAGGCGTCGATGGGGAAGTCGAAGCTCGAGAAGATCTCGCACGGGTCCTGCTCACCGCCGACACCGCTGTTCGAGCAGTCGCGCCGCGGCAGACATACGTCGTAAGCGGGCATGAGCAGCTGAATGTCGCGCTCGAGCCGGATGATCGAGAACTGACCGAGGGTTACGAACAGCTGATAGCCATCGTTGCTGAGCACGAGATCGTCACCGCCGAAGCACGAGCAGATTGAACGGGGTACTTCATGCAGCGCGCAGCAGCAGCAGTTGCAGCTGGTTTCCGGCGCAACCACACGCGCGTCCAGCATGATCGGATCAACGACCTCTACGACCGCAGTCGGCTTGTTGCTGTCAGGCCGCAGCTGCACATCGCGGCCGTCCTCGATATACTGCGAGGAAAGATGCGCGCGCCGCCTTCGCCGCCGAACAGTACAACACGTTTGTCAAATACCGCCAGTCCGTCCACGATACGCGGACGACCGATTACGCAGCTGATTTCACATTCAATGCGATAGAAAAAGCGGATATCAACGCTGTAGAAACCTCGATTAAACTGAATCCGCTCAACATCAATAGAAACACAGAGCAGTTCCGCTTCACGCGGCTTCACAGATGCAATGCCACCGGCATTGATCAGCTCCCTGCGCATCGCGGGTGAGATACACGCGAATGTCACGCAGGCACTCCTTGCTGCGGCAGGAGTCGTAAACCTTTTTGGTGTGGACGCAGACCGCTTCGCGGAAGCCGCCTGCACTGTTGCCGTTATTGCCGCCGATCGGACCCGGGCAGCAAACTTTTTCAGCCATGTATATTACCTCCAAACAAAAATTGAAGCAACTTCAGTATCAATCTATTCGGAGATTTTCCGGGGTGTTACATTAAGAAGTCCCTCTGTACCTTCAATACAGGGGGGACTTCCGTCAAAGAGGGATGGGACTGCTTTTATACGTCCATCCAGACGCCTCCGGCCGTATGGCTGCGCACACAGGCCTCGACAAAGCGAACGCCGAGCACGCCGTCCTCCACAGTCGGAAAGGTGTCGGTCGTGTTCTCACGACCTGCCTTGCGATCCGGAGAGCACATTACAGAACGAACGGTAAATATTGAGAACGCCTCGATAAAGCCTTCATTATGGCCTGCACCGACGCGGGAAAGCCGCGTGCTGGCATCGAGCAGATAGTCTGCACCGGCGGACAGCCGCTGACTCGGCTGGCTGCGCGGCGTGTAGATCAGGTGATCGCAGTCGGTCGCAGTCCATTCGAGCGAGCCTTCGGTGCCGATGACGTAGATACCGCTGTCACACTCGTGTCCAATCGCAATCTGGGATGCCCAGAGCGTACCGGTTACGCCGCCCCGAAATCCATCAGCACGTTTACATTGGTATCGAGCGGCAGATCACGCGGATAGGTATCCATCATCGCCAGCACGCGCTTGACGTGCAGAACCGGTAAACTGCGTTACCATCTGCTCTGCATGTGTGCCGAGATCGTTTGCACACAGCGAGGAACCGACCTTTTTCGGCTGAAAACGCCATGCCGAGGTGTCCACCTTTGCCGTCAACCGCACCGGAAATGACCCAGTCCTCCGGATGCTGCACGCGGACGTGCAGAATATCGCCGATTACACCTGCGCGAATCATCTCACGCGCCTGACGGATGAGCGCATAGCCGGTGTACGAATACGTTATGCCGAACAGCAGACCGCGCTCCTCTCTGCAATGCGGGCAAGTTCCTCGGCTTCCTCAGTGCGGAGCGCAAGCGGCTTGTCGCATATAACGTGGATGTCATGCTCAAGAAAGCACTTTGCAATCTCGTAATGCGTATCGTTTGCCGTCATGATGGAGACAAAATCAATACCGTCCTCGCGCGTGGACTCCTTTGTCTGCCATTTCGCGGAAATCCGCATACACGCGGCTGGTGTCAGGCAGGT
>VOFF01000365.1_pt1 | contig 24525 bp, 30 predicted proteins | sample 5384061 | NCBI WGS metagenome assembly VOFF01 (sample SAMN12384725, study PRJNA508395) | human gut metagenome | isolation source: healthy gut E | host: Homo sapiens
ATCGACTTTTTCTGATGATTCGTAGATGCCGTTGGCTTCGTCAAAGACTTTGTCGAATACATCTATGGCCGTTTCCGGGATTTGGAAAGCTTCCGTGCCCACGTTGGTTTTCGGTATCCATGCTGCCGGCTTCCTCTAATTTGGCATGGAGTGCTTCTTTGGCTTTGGCAGAAGCTTCTGCGTCAGTCAGTTTGGAGAGGTATTGCAGTTGGATGTTGGTGATTCCGGTCCAATTCGCATCTGTTGTGTTCAAGCCGACAGTCAGTTTGCCTTCGTCCACGATGACATCTTCTATCGTAGGATTCGTGAACAAGGCAGTGCTGTTGTCCATTTTCACTTCCTTGTCGTTGCTCGTGAAACTAGTGTTTCCATTAACCGTAGTGAAGGCGTATGCTGAAACCTTATAGTGTCCGTTGGGGAGCTCGTTGCGTGTATAGGTGATAGTGGCCGTGTAATTTTTGCCGTCCCAAGCTTCCATGAATCCAGTTTTCTGCAAGTCGCCGTTGTTTTTTTCTGCCGAGTTCTTGTATGTGAAATTCTGGATGTTGCCTTCGGTTACGTTTTTGCTCCATCCGTTGTCCGAGTTGTTGGCCTCGTTCATGAGAAAGGTGTAGTCGAAAGGATAACCCGTTTCAGGTTCTGCACTCAGTACGTAGGTTTCACATGCTGTCTGCAAGGCCTGGGTGGCTTCTTGGATGGCTTCAGCCGTGGTGGCCGCATCTAAGGCTGCCTGGGCATCGCTCATGGCCTTTTTGGAATGCCTGTTTTACACTTTCTTCTGCGCTTGAGTGTCCGGCATAGCCTTGGCAGGTTGCCATGAGGGTTTTGAATGCTTCGGTGGCCGGTGCTGTTTCTTCTGCCAACGCAATGGCTTGGGTCAGTGCGGCAATGGCTGCGTTCAGGCTTTCTTCCGTGGGTTGGGCATTATCCCCCTGGGTGATGGCTGCATTTACGATGGCTGCAATGCCTTTGGGGCAGTTCTCCACGTATGCCTTAGCCTCCTCTATCTTTTTCTTTTAGTGTGGCTTTGCAGTTGTTCTATGCTGGCAGCTCCCAAGTACTGCAATTTGAAATTCTTGAAAGACACCCAGTTGAAATTGGCGTTGGCCACTTTTATACCGAAAGTCAGTACGCCGTCTGTCCCTACCGTGCCTTTCACTGTATATGTACCGTAAACGCCGTTAGTACAGGGATTTCCGTTGCAAGCATTCGTGCTACCTTCGTTGGCATAAAGTGTGGCTCCGGATGGGGTATCTCCTCCGGCTTCGTTCAGTACACGAATCAAGCCGCTTACTTCGTAAATACCCGGTATCAGATGGTTGACTGTATGGCTGATGGTGGCGTTTGCAGCCTTGTTTTTCTTTTCCTACGTGGTCTTGGATGAAAGGAGTCGTCATGCCGCTTCCGTCTTTTTCACCTTCTGTAGACCAAGTGTTGACTTGGAATGTGTTTCCTCCTTCGATATTCCAACCACCGAGGGCATAATAGTTGGAAGTGGTAATCAGACCGCTCACATCCATGGGCTTGTTTTCGCTTACGTTCTCTATTTGATAGAGGCGCAGGTTGTCCCAAGCGATGTCCGAACGTCCGTTGTTTCTCATATTCTGTACAAGAGAAATGGTTACGGTGGTGGGTTCCGTCACGGTGAACATCGTGCCTAATTCATTCCATGCAGCGTTGACCATATAGGCATCGCTCTCCGGATTAGAACCCCCATTTGCCATGGAATAAGCCCGTCTGACGGCAGGATTTTCACCCAAAAGGTTCGAGGCGGCATCATTGACTTTGATACCTATGGTCGTACCGTTAGTGTTCGCATTGTTGTTGTTGGAATAGTCTGCCGCTTTATAGTCGATGACGGCATAATAAGTTCCGGCAGGCAATTCTTTCGAAGTGGTGGTTTTCAATTCAGAGTCCTTATTGCCCCAACCTTGGCGGTTGAAGTAATAATAGGTGCCTTCTGTCGGTTTGATTTTGCCTGAGCCGTCGGCGGGGAAACCCGTGGAAGAACCGCTTGCCTCGCTTTCCACTTGATAATGACTCATTGCCACGACTTCCCATCCTTGCAGGCCGTTTTCAAGCGTGGTCTTTACCGTCACGTCGGTTGTTCCGTCCGCAGCTTTTAAAGTCTCAAAAGACGGATTGACGAGATACTCCCTTAGTGACATCAGTTTGGGCTTGTGCGATGCCCAATGCAGAGCAAAAAGCCAATGCACTTAGTACTTGTTTTTTCATTTGATTTAGAAATTAGTTAATGTTTTTATATGAAACTCTCTATAGGTATTCGTTTTAGGTTGTGATGAGGCTGTTTTCCGGCGTGTTTTTTCAGTCGCTCTCTTAGGGAGAGATAAACCGATATTGGCAAAGAATTTAAGTGTCACCGCTGCAAATGTATGGATTTACAATGATATAAGCAATAAATCTGGACATTTTTTCGTATTTCTCCTCATAATTTTGTTTTCGTTTGCGTACACAATGTTTGATGATACAATACTCTCTTCTTTATAATTCATTATATATAAACATACCTAACACAGACGGTTTATCTCTCCCTAAAGAGATAAACCGTTTTCATCTCCGCTTGAAAATATTTAGCCATGTAGGGGCATGTTCACGAAATGAAATGTCTTCTTTCGGCTATTGAATACCGTTTTTAGAGAGTAGGCGATAAGTCCGGGATTTACAAATTGACAGAATGTTAAAGAGGCAGGTGCGAGATTCGCGTATTTGTGGACAAGGTGGAGGGAGCGCGGAAAACACGAGTATTTCGGGGGGGCGGGGTATTGACATTCGGAACAGTTTCGGTCATAATGGCTTACAAGGTACGGGGCAGTATGCGGTACACGGTTTACAAAACTGACTCTCAAGTTAGTGCAGTGAGGAAAACGCTTACTTTTTGATTTCGGTTTTAACGTTTCGGGAATGGAGCAACGGGAAAGAAAAAGCCGTTCTCGGCGGGCAGGACAGACACTTTCAGGGTGTTTTCAGGGCAAAAAAACAGGGGCTGAAAAAATCGTTCGCCGTAGATTGAATTTTTTCAGCCCAACGAAAAAATTATTCGGCTGAGAAAAATCAGGGGAAAATGGGGTAGAAATGATTCCATATGGCAGTTCCGTCAATTCCTTTTTAAGGAATACCGTTCTAAATAGTCCATTCCATCTGTCTTTGCCGTAAGGATAAAACATCTGAAAACTATCATTTTGCACGGTGTTACGGGAATGTATAATCAAAAATGAATGTTTAGGTTTGTTTTTCACGTAGCTCGGTTATTAAGTCGTTGACAATATAAGTATCGCTCATCAGATGCAAACCGTAATGCTCATCGTGCAACATACGACATACGTCAGATTCGTAAAACAATTCTAAAGCACGGTCATAATCTACGTCCAATGTTTCAGCAAGTTGGTCGATGACCCTTGCTATTTTGTTCCAAAAAGTAAGAAGTCCAGCATGTCCGGTTCAAATTAGTTTCTCGTTAGTGATATACTGCAAGTTGGCATTTAAAATGTCTTGTGAAAGAATACAAACTTGGAAGTTCGGCTTTTGGTAAGCCAGTTTGGATAACGTATGTGCCACGTCGGCATAACCATTGATATATGCTTCAACGGCATCAATCACACGGTCATTGGCTATACCCCCTTCTACGATGTCGAATCCTTTCCATGGCATTTCTCCTTTTCGGCTTGCCACTATGAAGTCTAACCATTCTTTGTCATAAGCGGAAAAGACTTTTTTTATACATTTGTCTGGTTCGTGGAAGAGATAAGTATTGAGATACGCATGGGACGTGTTTTTGATGGTTCGGATGCGCAATGCCCATCGTTCGGCCTGTTCACGTAAAGGGGTCAGGTAAAATCCCGGACCAAAATCCAAATCCCGACGGCCTATGCTTGCCAAAGGTTGTTCTACGATAACGGAAGAACCGTGATAAAGTGTCCTATCCATCATTATTCCCTCCGGTCCTTTTCACGGTTTAACAATGCCTCTACGACATCTTCGGCCACGGCTTTCCGGCTTTCGGTATGCAAAGTGTCGTAGCAATCCCGGATGAGGTCTTTCATCAATCCGGTACGCTCCAGTCTCCGTCGCATTTCCGTAGCGGTGACACCTAATTTTTCTGCGGAGACTTCGATGGCCAGTACCGTGAAAGCCAGCTTGTCGAATTCCGGAGTGCGTGGTTTCATCTCCATAGCTTTCTTGTTTGAATATGGTTAGTATCGTGACAAAGATAGGTGTTTTTTGTGTTTTCTACGTGATTAGGTTGGAAAAAATAACGAAAGATAATAATGAGGTGGAATGGCAAAAAGGTGCGGATGACTGCCCTATGGTGCAGGGCAACCATCCGCGTGGAACGTCCGTTTGCGGGAAAATCCCGGACGGGGGTTAGCAATACATATTCACGATGGCCTCGTAGAGTTCCTGCTTACCGCTGGTCTGGGCCGGTTCGCCTTGGGTTTTTGGCGTATGCCACTACGTCTTCGAGCGAAAGCTTACCTTCTTCGAACTCCTTGCCCTTGCCGGCATCGAAGCTGGCATAACGGTCGGTTACCATTTGTTTGATGGGTGATTTCTCCAACAGTTCGGCGGCGTTCTCCAAGGCACGTGCCATGGCATCCATACCGGCGATGTGGGCGATGAAGATGTCTTCCAAGTCGGTAGAGTTACGACGGGTCTTGGCGTCGAAGTTCGTACCGCCGTTACCAAAGCCGCCGTTGCGGATGATTTGCATCATGGCTTGGATGAGTTCGTAGTTGTCGATGGGGAACTGGTCGGTATCCCATCCGTTCTGGTAGTCACCACGGTTGGCGTCAATGGAACCCAACATGCCTGCGTCTACGGCGCAAGCCAGTTCGTGTTCGAACGTGTGCCCGGCCAATGTGGCATGGTTCACCTCGATGTTCACCTTGAAGTCCTTCTCCAAGCCGTGTGCACGCAAGAAACCGATAACCGTTTCCGTGTCCACATCGTACTGGTGCTTGGTCGGTTCCATCGGTTTCGGCTCGATGAGGAACGTGCCTTTGAAGCCTTTGGCGCGGGCGTAGTCGCGGGCGGCCTTCAGCATCTGTGCCAGATGTTCCTTTTCACGCTTCATGTCGGTGTTCAGCAAGCTCATGTAGCCTTCGCGTCCGCCCCAGAACACGTAGTTGCTTCCGCCCAGTTCGATGGTGGCGTCGATGGCGTTCTTGATTTGTACGGCTGCGCGTGCCACCACGTTGAAATCCGGGTTGGTGGCTGCACCGTTCATATAGCGTTCGTGTCCGAATACGTTGGCCGTACCCCAAAGGTTCTTGATGCCCGTAGCCTGCATCTTTTCCTTGATATAAGCCACGATGGCCTTCATGTTGGCTTCATATTCCTCGATGGAATTGCCTTCGGAGATGAGGTCCACGTCGTGGAAGCAGAAATATTCGATACCCAGTTTCTCCATGATTTCAAAACCGGCGTCAGCCTTCTGTTTGGCAACGGTCAGGGCATCGGCGCCCTGGTTCCAGGGGAACGTCTTCGTGCCGCCACCGAACTGGTCGCCGCCTTCTGCGCAAAGGGTGTGCCACCAAGCCATGGCAAATTTCAACCAGTCTTTCATCTTCTTACCCATGATGACCTTTTTCGGCATCATAATAGCGGTATGCCAATGGTGTTTTTGCTCTCTTTTCCTTCGAATTTAATCTTTCCGATACTCGGAAAATACTCTTTCTGTGCCATAATTTTCTTCGTTTAAAATAAGGTTTATGAAAATAATTTTGAATTTAATGGATTTGTTCGATGCTTCGGAGTACGTTTAACCAACGTTGGTAAGCCTCTTCGTAGGCCGGTTGCAAGGCGGTATCCGGATCGATGACCTTCAGCCGTTCGAGCGAGGAGAACGCTTCGCGGTTGTCTTTATAGATACCTGCGCCTATGCCCGCTCCTTTGGCCGCACCTACGGAGCCGTCTGTCTCATACAGCTCGATGATGGCACCCGTCACTCCTGCCAATGTGTTGCGGAAGAGGGGGCTGAGGAACATATTGGCTTGTCCGGCGTGGATTTTGTTCACATCCATGCCCATGCCTTTCATCACGTCGATGCCGTAGCGGAAAGAGAAGACAATGCCTTCCTGGGCGGCGCGCACGATGTGGTTGCGGCCATGGATATTGAAATTGATACCATGCACGGCGCAGCCCGTTTCCCTTGTTTTGCATGACACGTTCGGCTCCGTTGCCGAAAGGAATGATGCTGAGGCCTTCGCTGCCCACGGGCACGTTCTCGGCCATGCGGTTCATCTCTTCGTAGCTGCATCCTTCGGGTACGACATTACGGCGCACCCATGAATTCAGGATACCGGTGCCGTTGATGCAAAGCAATACGCCGAGGCGCGTCTGTTCCGTGGCGGGGAATGCCGCGCGGTTGTAAGTCCCTGCGGCGTGGTTGACGTGGGCGAAAGTGTTGACACGCGAGAGCGGGTCGTAATTCACCGTTCCGTTCACGCCATACACTACGCCCGAAGTGCCGGCCGTAGAAGCGATTTCACCGGGATTGAACACGTTGAGCGAAAGGGCATTGTTTGGTTGGTCGCCCGCACGGTAAGTCACGGGTATGCCGGCCTTGATGCCTAACTCTTCGGCTACGGTCTCCGTCACCCGTCCCTGTTCGCTGAAGGTGGGGCGTATTTCGGGAATCAGGTCCATGCTGAAGCCGTAGTATTCCATCAGCTCCTTGCAGACGCAGTTGTGCTTGAAGTCCCAGAACATGCCTTCCGAGAGCCCGGAGACGGTGGTGCACGCCGTACCCGTCAGCCTCATGGCAATGTAGTCGCCGGGCAGCATGACCTTGTCTATTTTCTCATATACCTCCGGTTCGTGTTCCTTCACCCATGCCAGTTTGCTGGCGGTGAAGTTGCCCGGTGAGTTCAGCAGGTGGCTCAGGCAAAAGTCTGCGCCCAACGTTTCCATGGCTTTTTTGCCCGTAGGGGACAGCCCGGGAGTCGCACCAGATGATGGCCGGGCGCAGGGCTTTTTGTGTGCGGTCTACACATACCAAGCCGTGCATCTGGTAACTGATACCGATGGCGGCCAGCCCTTCTTTCAGGGCGGATACCGGCCGGCCGGCCTTTTCGGCGGTAGCGGCCATGGCTTCGGCCGTGGCACTTTTCAGGTAGTTCCACCACGATTCGGGTTCTTGTTCCGCCCACCCGGCCTTCAGGCTCAGGATGGGAGCTTCCTGCTTGGGGTAAAAGGCTGTGCTCAACGTCTTTCCGGTTTGCGCGTCCACCACACAAGCCTTGACCGAAGAGCTGCCTATGTCATATCCTATCAAATACATAACAACAGATGTGTTTTTGTTTAACGGTATTGTTGATAGGTGCAAATATAAGTGAGTTTTCCGTCGGCGGTTCGTCCGGAGGTTAAAAAAATCTTGTGTCGGGACGGGAAAAGCGGTTTTTCTGATTTATATCAGATTTATAGGCTTCGGGCGTTTTGTACTTGAATGAAAAAACCGTATCTTCGTCATACGGATTGTAAAGATGCAGAGCTGGATATGGAAAAGGGTTTGACCGCAGACAAGATACCGTCTTTTGCCACATTGTCCGACGAGGAACGCCGGGCGTTGTCGGATATTCTGGTCGTGCAGAAAGTCCGGAAGAAACAGATGGTAGTGAAAGACGGGCAGGTATGTCATTACATGTTTTATGTGTGCAAAGGATTGTTGCGCCAGTTCTATTTCAAAAACGGGCGTGAAATCACGGAGCATTTCACTTGCGAGGGGCAACATTGCCTATTGTATAGAAAGCATTTTCAAGAACAAACCGTCGCACTTGATGATGGAAGCATTGGAAAACAGCGAGTTGTGCCTCATACCGTACGCCGGTCTGGTGGAGCTTTCCTTATTATATAAAGGTATAGCCGAATGGTTGCGTCATTTTCTGGAAAACAATCTGATTCTGCATCAGGTGAAAGCCGATTCATGGCGTTTCGAATCGGCCCGCGAACGCTACGAACGCTTTTTGAGAGAATTCCCTACGGTGGCAGGCAGGGCCTCGGTCAACGACATGGCGTCTTACCTGCTGATGACTCCCGAGTCATTGAGCCGGGTACGTTCGGCGGTGTCGAATGTGGCAGGGAAAAAATCGGGTTATATTCAAAAAATAGAAGAAGAATGAAAAGAACATTTGAAGAGGCGTTGGAGCATCGCCGTAGTTATTACTCCATAGGAAGCAGTTCGCCCGTGTCGGACGAAGAGCTCATACGTGTGGTCCGTCAGGCAGTGAAACACGTTCCGTCGGCATTCAACTCACAATCGACGAGAATCGTGTTGTTGTTGGGCGACGAGCACAAAAAACTTTGGGATATCGTGAAAGATACCTTGAAAGCGCGTATTCTGGCCGAGGCTTTTGTCAAGACGGAGGCTAAGATTGACGGTTGTTTTGCCAGTGGCCACGGTACGGTGTTATATTTTGAAGACATGTCTGTGGTAAGAGGGTTGCAGGATGCTTTTCCTTCTTACAAGGATAATTTTCCGACGTGGGCCCAACATACTTCTGCAATGCACCAGTTTGCCATTTGGGCGATGTTGGAAGAACGGGGATTGGGAGCTTCCCTTCAACATTATAATCCTTTGATAGACGAGGAAGTCCGCCGTACATGGGAGTTGCCTGAAGATTGGATGCTGATAGCGGAAATGCCTTTCGGGGTCCCGACCGGTGAACCGGGAGACAAGGATTTTGGAGACGTGGACAAGCGCATGAAGGTTTTCCGCTGAGGAGGCCTTCTACAGCGGTCTGTAATTTACCATAATCGTTGTTTTCCATCTACCATTTCAAAGATTCGTTCATCATTTCCACGTGAATGGTTACGAAGATAGAGTAATGCTCCTTCGGGAGCATTATAAGATAAGGAGTCCGATGTTGCGGTTTGTTTTCCTAAAGATTCCCAACCGTTTGTTTGGGCGTAGAATAATTCATATAGGTCTCCTTTACGGATAAAATTGTCTCGGTTGCGTGGAGAAAAGGTTATTTTCTGAATCTGTACAGGGTGGCCGGAATCCAATCCGACCCAACCGCCTGACGGCTCACGGTAATCCATGGATGTATACGGGTCGCCATCAAATACATTTTGGAATTGGTTAACGATATTTCCGGCTACTGCCCCGGGGGCTTATCAGTATGCCTTGTAATGCGGAGGTGTCTGACGCTGTTTGATAGAACGCCAGTTCTGAAATATTGCAATGGCGTGTTGGAGGACCGTAATATCGGACATAACGGTATGGTTTGCTTTTGGGAAGTCGGGCGGTATTGATTAAACGTGGAGGGCGTTCAGTAATGATGTGGATTGTGTCCTTCCCTCTGAAATTCGGGTGATTGCTTGCCTCGAATATTCCTCCTACCATATGGGCTTGGAAGTCCTCTTTAAATTTTTGTAATAATGTGATGGAGTGTTTTTTACCAGAAGGTCGAAAAAAACGTATGTTACCGCTATACTTTTCGAGTAGAAATGGCAAGGAAATAAAAAGGGGCTTTTGATTCCTACATACAGCCAATTTGAAAATGACAGATCCTTCGACATTGTTAATGCGTATGGTGTCGTGTTCAAAACGTCCATACGCAACGGCAACCAGTGCATTTGTGAACTCATACATAAATAGACCGTTTCTCCATCCTGAGGCTTGACAGTAAGGCTATCAGCACTGATTCGTAACAGGTGGTTAATTTTATTTGCGTAAATAGCTGTCACATCACGCATTAATGGCTTGCGGAAATTTTTAGGTACATTCAGCATATCGAACTTCAAATCTTGTTGAATGTTCCGGTTCAGGCTGAACGTTTCCCTATAAACTTTGCCTTTTGGATCCCAATAAGTCTCAGCCTTTTCTAAATTTTTGGAATTTTGTCCGATGGATGTGAAGTAGGTACTGTCGTTCTCATCTAAAATGAAATTCCAATAGTGGGGTACATTCTTATCTCCCCGTACCAACATTTTATCGCAACCACCTGGTAGTCCCAATGCTCGAAATACATATATAACCAAATCTGTTAGTTCTCGGCAATTTCCGGCACGCCATCTCACCAAATTGGGGCCGACGTTGGGACCATCTGGAAATATGCCAGTGAAGAAAATGGGAGCATTCGATAGGGAATCCATTAGAATCTGGGTTACGGCTCGGATATCGCTTCCGTACGGTGTGTTTCGAATACTATCCAACATCGGGTTGTATCGTTTGTATATTTCCTCACGCCATTCCATCAGTTCTTCATTGCCGATTCGGTATGGCAGAATATATTCCAGAAAGTTTTCGAACGTTACATATTTGCCCCAAGGCTGTTCGCGCCATACTTTGAAAGAAAAGTCTATATTGTGTATCAGATAATCTGCTTTCACGGAAGTTATGTCGTAAACAGCATCCAAGGCTTTGAAATTGAATTTTCCATCTTTTTGGATGATGGAGTCACGTACGAAAGTAGGACCCCTCCATGCGCTTACGGAGAAACGTTCAAAGTATTGGAAATATTTTTTTCAATTCTTCTCCTTGATAGGAATAATGATAGGGCATATTTTCTATCAGGAACTGGGCTGCCCGTAGTTTTAAGCTGTCGTTTTGATAATATTCCAGTACTTTTTCAAGTTCCTTACGGTTCTTTCCGGCTTGTATCAAGGCTTGTTCCAACGGGTTTTTGTGCATGCGGCCAAAATACATAAGGCCGCCATGCACATTAATGGCCAGATATGGTTTCTGTATTTCATTCTTGTGTGTACGGACTGTTATTCTTTCTCTATTAATCCTTCGTCCTCCAAAATCTTCTTATATTGGTAATAATCATATAATTTCTGTTTCCAAATCTCCGAGTCATCTTCATTTTCATTCGTAGGGGAGATAGTACACTCCTTTTCCCGTATGACGTGCGATGGGGCATCGACTTCTTCAGGTGTGATTTCTATGACTTCGATTTCCACTTCATCTCCTACATGGATGTCTCCTCCGTGCCAACTCCAATGCTCACTTTCGTTGGTATATCCGGACGGACACCATATCGCTCCCCACCAACGGGAAAACTCAAAGGAAATGGTACATCCTTCAGGCAAACCGACTTTGTGGGTTTGATAGCCCCATGTACTGCTTTTTATGATAAAACCTTTCATTCCTCCTTTATTTTATAAGTCCTTTCTCTTTTTAACTCATCTTTAAGCTGCTCGTAGCGTGCTTTCATCTTTTTCCTATCACTTTGTTGAGTGATAAGTGGTTGTGATGTTTGCTTCGTTTCTACGATGCGTATTTTGATTTTATCTCCTATTTGCAAAGGGCGGTCCATCCAAGTATACCTCTCTTTGAAGCTACTACCGGCTGCTACCATCCAGTCACCAGTTTTGCTTCCGCATGATACGAAGATATAAGCGAAATTGTAAGTGCCGATAGTGACGGATTCTTTTTCGTTAAAAATGATTTCTGCTCCTATCATAGTAATAGTCTTTATATCAACCCTTCGTCTTCCAAAACTTTTTTAAGTTTTTGGTAAGTCTTTAACTTGAATTGCCAATTCTCAGGAGAATCATCCTTTTCTTGGGAGTTCGGACAGGAATGGGGCTTTTTGAGTACAGGTGGTGTCGCCTCATCAAATTCCGCAAACTCTATTTCTATTTTGTCCCCTACATGGAGTTCTCCACCTTTCCAAATCCAATGCATTTCTTCTTTGGGATTGTAACCTCCAATGCTCCAATAGCAATATTTGTCTCGTTCCATGGCATTAACCGCGATACCGACTCCCCCCTCTGACATACCTATTTTACAGGTTTCACCGTTCCAAGTAGTGCTTTTTACAATCAATCCTTTCATTGTTTCAGTCTTCTTTTGCGATTAAACCTTTTTCTTCCAGTTCCTTTTTAAGTTGTTCGTAGCGTGCCAACATCTCTTTGCGCTCCTGTTTCTCGGTTTTGTATAGTGGGAGATGGGGTTAAGGTTTCCACGATTTGGATTTTCACTTTGTCTCCCTTGGTGCGGAACGGTACTGAGCCAATGGTAACTGTTGGAGTAATCAAGTCCATGTGCATAGATATAACCCGTGTCGTACGGCCTCATTGCCGTATCAAGCAGAACAAAAGAAAAATTTTCTGCCGCGACCGTGACCGGTACTTCATCGTTGATTTGAATTTTCAGACCTTTCATGTCTTATTTTGTTACAGGGCACTTCCAATATCCGTTAGCTTTACATTGTTCCCAACAATTGTAACACTCAGAGAATCCCCATCCTCCAGAATGCTTATCGTTCCAATCATTTTTTCCATTCATACATTCTATATATTTCTTATAACAAAAATCCAACTCAGAAGAACCGTTAACTTCTTCATGACTATCGTTGTAATCTCTTACACATGTAACTACATGATATAAAAGTGCACCCGTTAAAGTCACAACAGTTGTTACGGAAGCAACAATTTCTCCACCAGGTGTAGGTTCTCCAACTGCAATACTCCATATAGGGACTAAAAAGGAAGAGCATCCAGCCATAACATTCCCTGTATCGGGATCATTGTCTTCTTTATTTTCATTATTATTGTCTAACCATTCATCGAACCATCCATTTTCTTCATCTGTATTATGACTTCCACTTCCTTCACTTGAGTTTCTGAGTCTTGGGAATGAGCTTGTGTTGTTAGTCGTTTTCAATGTCATTCCTTGTGCAGCGAGGTGGTTGAGTTCTTGTATGCTGTAAAAAAGTACAGATATGACGTTCAGTAAACGCTCTTGTTCGATTTGTGGGACTTCAGCGTAGATTTCATCACGTAAACTTATCAAACGAACCAATAAGTCATGGTCGGATGTACTCCTATCGCACTCTTCTATGATTTTATGGACGAATTTGATTTGTGTTTCAGTCAACGAAGCATATCCTTCTGCAAATTGTTCAGGAGATATTGTCGGCAATGTGGTTTCTCCCCGTAAACGTTTCTTGGCCAAATTGGGATTGGCTTGGCAGAAATCATTGTAAAACCTGTCGTGGAATTCTTTTGAGCCGTTGGCATCCGAATAGTCCACATTCATTTCCACCAGTTTCTTCACGGTCACTTCAATTTCATCGGCTACGGCCTGTCCAAAATCATCAGAGGATTTGGGCAGTTCGATTTTCATGTCTTGTACTTCGTCCTTCGGTGAGGTGAACTCAGTCCATTCTTCATTTAGCGTGCATCCCCAAAGACAGACCCCTGTTGAGAATACATAAATTAACCATTTTTTCATGATACTTTTGTTTTTAGAATTGTGAATGTTTATTGTACTTCTGCTAATACTTCCAAATAAAGTATAGGGTTGTTGATTGCATTAGATGTGATAAAAATATCTCGTATGAATTCTCCTTTTTCTGCTGAATTGAAAACAAAGTCTATTTGCACTGAATCTTCTGGAGCTATGGTAAACTCTCCCTGATGGCTTTTTTAATTCTAAACAAGAACAACTTTTTGAATATTTTAGAAACATTCAAAGGACGTTTTCCATCATTAAAAATAGAAATTGTGAACGGCTTTTCTATTCCCGGTAAACAGTTGGATAGCAAAATACGTGTAGGATGGATTCGGACAGTTGCCTCGTCTTTTACGTTGAAGTGCGGATTAATCGTTTTCTTGGCCATAATGAATTCATCCCGAAATATTTCCATATAATAAGGATTTTCCAAATCTGTCATAGAACGTGCCAAGGCTAAGGCGGCTATCGTATCATTTTCGGCCAATGCCCCTACAAGACCTATATAATATGGATATGGATAAGGTAGAGAGTCATAAATATGCCCTAATTCTTCTTTTAAATATATGCCTTCTTTCAATCCTGTATTACAGTCTAGAATCCTATCAAATAAAGGGATAAGTTTCTTTTTAGGCATGCTGAATCTATTAGGATAATGATATTCTGTCATCTGTAAATCAGTGAGGGCTTTTTGAACATAGAGAAAACTTTCTTTTGCTGCACCTGGAATAAGGTCCACAAGATGTCCATCGGATGTGAATACACAGGTTAGTGGCAGGGAAACTGGTACGAGCCATTTTGTATACCATTTGTTTTGGGGTAGATTGATGTCTACAATATTGTATGATGCTGTCGGACAAATCCATCCTCCACATTTTAGCCTTTCTATAAATTTTTGGGACAGGGCTTGTGTAGAGTCTACCAAGGTTATGCAGAACGGTTTATTGCCGTTTGTTTGTTTGATGATACTAAAAGTTTCATTATGGGTTACGTTGAACTGTCTTGTTTTCGATTGGCGGCAAGCCAAAAGCAAGCAAGATAATAATAAGCCTAAAATACCATGTTTTTAATATATCCATCGTATTTATAATTTTATTAGGTCATTGTGTGGGCAAAGTTAATGGATATATTGAGAGCCTGTTTAAATTTTATTTAATAACATCCTAATGGATGCCAGTTTTACCATTTCCTCTGCCGAATCGAAAGTTAGCTCATAGTTTCGGCATAGCCTTCTATAATTGTCAAACCATGAAAAGGTTCTTTCCACAATCCATCTTTTACCTATTGGTCTAAAGCCTTTTAGAGCCTGTTTAAATTTTATTTAATAACATCCTAATGGATGCCAGTTTTACCATTTCCTCTGCCGAATCGAAAGTTAGCTCATAGTTTCGGCATAGCCTTCTATAATTGTCAAACCATGAAAAGGTTCTTTCCACAATCCATCTTTTACCTATTGGTCTAAAGCCTTTTAGCTTATCACCACTGACGACAACTTCAAGAATGTATCCAAAAGCATTTTTTAATCTTCTCAGCTATTTCTCCACGATATCCGGAATCTGCCAATATGACTTTGATGTTGCAAGAGAGTTCCCTCAGACACCTTGCCAACAGATAAGCCGCCTTGCTGTCATGCACACAGGCAATCGTCACCATGACTGCAAGCAGGAATCCATTTTTATCTACCACCACATGACGTTTAACGCATTTTACTTTTTTGTTCCCGTCAATGCCATTAAGAGAACGATTATCACCCCAACGTACACTTTGACTATCCATGATACCCAAACTTGCTTCTGCTTTTTTGACCCATTTTCACACGTACTTTTCTCGTAAGTTGTTCAATAATAAATCAAATTCACCCAAAGAAGACCATTTGCGATAATAGTAGTAAACCAACTCCCAAGGAGCGAAGTCTGAGGGGAAGCATACGCCATTGGCAACCGGTTTTGACTACATAGAAAATGGCATTCCATATTTCACGCAAATCATATTTTCGTTTCCTTTCTTGCACGTTCAAGATTTTCTTGATAACTTGCCACTGTGTTTCTTCTAAATCCGTCGAATACATAATTATTTGAAGATTGGTAACTAAAAATAATCATTTTCGAGGAAAGAAGAAGCACTCTTTTATTTCAAACAGGAAAATTTAAACAGGCTCTTAGCTTATCACCACTGACGACAACTTCAAGAATGTATACAAAAGCATTTTTAATCTTCTCAGCTATTTCTCCACGATATCCGGAATCTGCCAATATGACTTTGATGTTGCAAGAGAGTTCCCTCAGACACCTTGCCAACAGATAAGCCGCCTTGCTGTCATGCACACAGGCAATCGTCACCATGACTGCAAGCAGGAATCCATTTTTATCTACCACCACATGACGTTTAACGCCTTTTACTTTTTTTGTTCCCGTCAATGCCATTAAGAGAACGATTATCACCCCAACGTACACTTTGACTATCCATGATACCCAAACTTGCTTCTGCTTTTTGACCCATTTTCACACGTACTTTTTCTCGTAAGTTGTTCAATAATAAATCAAATTCACCTGAAGAAGACCATTTGCGATAATAGTAGTAAACCAACTCCCAAGGAGCGAAGTCTGAGGGAAGCATACGCCATTGGCAACCGGTTTTGACTACATAGAAAATGGCATTCCATATTTCACGCAAATCATATTTTCGTTTCCTTTCTTGCACGTTCAAGATTTTCTTGATAACTTGCCACTGTGTTTCTTCTAAATCCGTCGAATACATAATTATTTGAAGATTGGTAACTAAAAATAATCATTTTCGAGGAAAGAAGAAGCACTCTTTTATTTCAAACAGGAAAATTTAAACAGGCTCTGAAATAATATTTTTTCCGTTGTTACATGTTTTTGTTTTGATGTAACAGTTAAATTTCTGGATTTTATGGCATGTCGTTTAAAATATAAATTATAGAATTTAGTAATTTACAGAAAACTAATAATATCTCTTTGCTGTTTATTTAATAATAGCCGTTTGCGGATTACGTACTCCTTTGGCTTCCGTGAGGGAAAGCTTTGGCGCTTCCGAAACGTAAGTACATGTCCAGGCGTACGGGCAAGTGGTTTTTGTCGTCGGTGATGTAGAATGTGACCACTTCTTTTTCTTTTCCGTCTTTATACTCCACAAATGAGAATACGAGGCAGCAGTATTTGGTTTTACTTTCTTCCATTTTGAAATTCTTTTTCCCACGGTAGATGAGTGTTTGTTCTTCCACCTTACCACCGTCGGCCATAGGGAATTTGATTTTCTGTCCTACTTTGTAGTCGGAGGCATCGAATGAGCGAGCCCGGAGCATCATGCTGAGCATGTCGTAGACGCATACGTTGCTTTTCTGGTCGTTCAGACGGATTTCATCTTTGTGGGTTTTGAAGCGTTGCTTGATGTGATTCTTGCCGTCGGGGTAACTGTACCATGCTTCGTCTACTGTGTAGCGGTCGCCTTCCAATGCTCCTTTTTACGGTAGTAAAAAGGAACCAACTCGTCATTGACAATACTGACCAAGGTGTCGCGTAGTACAAAGAGTTTGTCTGCCATTTTATTACCTTTTGTGATGAGATGGCAGCGATAAGCTTCTTGGCCTTGGTAGCTTGTGTTTTTAATGCTCATATTGGCTGTTCCGACAGTCACCCAAATGAATTTCCAGTTGAAATATAATTTGTATGAAAGGTCCTCTCCCGCAGAGAATGCGTTATTCTCTGCGGTGCATTGTGCGCTAGCCGGAAGTGCTATGATTCCCATCAAAGAGAATAGTAGCCATAGTATGGTTGTTTTTTTCATTGTTTCCTATTTTTATCTGTTTCGTTCTCTTTCAGCTTCACGTAGTTTGGCCGTTTTGTCTGCATCCGGTTTTTGTTTGGTGATGGCTTCCGGCTTCTGTTTGTTCAATGGAATGCCTCTCACGTCCCAGTCTTGTTCTACTTCCCAACGGGCTCTTAGCGTCAAAGGCTTGGGGAAGTAGAAAACTTCTTCCGGCTGACGGTTTGCGGTATAGTCTCCGGTGGTCCATTTTCCGTCGTTGTTTCGGTCTATGAAAAGGCGCAGGTAATATTCGCCCGGTTTCAGATAGAAGAAGTCTGCCCGGTTGTTTACGGCTTTGGCGCTTCGTACTACCTTGTCGCTGTTGTCCATGAGTTGTACGATAGCGGCAGTGTCTGGCAGGATAAGACGGATGAACAGCGAGCTGAATTCTTCTTCCGGAGTAACGGGGATTTCTTTTTTATGGCTGTACTGACTTTTCCCAAAACACTCGTTACTGCGTTGCTGTCCGCCTCGAACTTGTATTTGTCTCCGGGGTGCCACTCTGCGTACAGCATATAGCTGCGCATGTCTCCTTCCACCGGAAGAAAGAGGTAAGGCTCTTCAAGCCATAAACTGTCTTTTTGTTTATAGAAATGCAGTGCGGTGGTGTCTATCCCGGCTATCGGCTCGGCAAATGTGAACTTGATGTTTTGTGTAGGGGCAATACCGCCCGTCGGCTGCATTTTGTAAGTGAGGTCTTCACGTAAGAACGGATTGGGTTTGGCAACATACTTCTCCTTCTGACGACGTTTGGCCTTCTTTTGCTGGTCTTCCCATTCCTCGATTTTCTTTTGTCGTTCTTTGACCTGTTGCGTACGGGTAACCTTGGGTATCAAATCAAGCGTATCCGTGCGGTAAGTTAATTGTCCCAAAGTATCGGTATCCAGATAGGTCAGGCTAAAAGTGAGTGTATCTTTATTGGAAACCAAAGTATCCGTAATCCAATAGGTCAATGTGTCATTGTTTGAGGAACGTTCCAGTATCATATCTTCCGTGCCTTCGAAATTCAATCCTTTCAAAGTCGGCAGGATGTCTGAAGGGCTGGTAAAATAGATGGTGAACATATCCGGAATGGGACGTTCTGTCTTTAAAAGATGTAAATCCTGATAGTCTTCCGTGAATCCCCGGAGAATGACATTGTCCGGATAGAAGTGGGTGTAAGGTATGGTCTTGATGGTGTCGATGTGCGTGCTATCTATCCAGACCGTGTCCTGACGCGTATCGGGAGCACATGTCGGTTCGATGATGACGGAATCGAAAGCAATCTTTTCGGCCTTTTGGCTGAAACGGAAATCTCCGTCCATATCCTGCAGGCCGTAGATACGATATTTTCCCGGTGCGACGCCTTTGATGGTGAATTGCCCGCGGCTGTTGGTGCGGGACACGCGAGTGAAGGATTGTGTCGTAAAAGCACTGTCGGATAAATCGGCATACAATCCCACCAACATGCCTTTGATAGGCTCAAGGTTTTCGGCTTCCAACAATGTACCGGAGACTTCCATCGTATCGATTTCCGTACCGGTGGAGAAAGCGTATGTAAAGTTACCCATGGGATTCCCCTCATTGTTGTCTACGATGGCATCGGAGAAGTCTACCGTATAAGTCGTGTTCTTTTTCAGACTGTCGTTCAGGGTTATGTGTATCCTCTTTCCCGAAGTCCTGATTTCCGGCATTTCTTTTTGGGGAGGAGATACCACAACCTTCTCCGAAGCATTCTCAAGCACGATAAACTCGTCGAATGTGAGCGTCAGTTTCTTATCCTGGTTGTTTACCGACATATTGGCCGGTTGGCACTTGACAACCTTGGGAGGGGTGAAGTCACGTGGGCCTCCGTCCGGGCTTCCGATGCTGGCGCAAGCGGCCAGAATGAGGATGCAGAGGAGAGCGATGAGGGGGTATGGTGTGAGTCTTTTTTGCATATTACGCTTCTTTTGAGTTTTTAAAAATCTTCCGGTTTTGCGGAATCATTCATGGATAACATTTCGTCGATGTATGTGCGTGTATTGCTCAGGCGCGGAATCTTATGCTGTCCTCCCAATTTGCCTTTGGATTTCAGCCAGTCATCGAAGAGGTGCTTACGCGCCGGGATAATTTCCAGATGCTGTAGCGTGATGTCTTTGTAACGTTTGGCCTCATAGTCGGAGTTGATTTCTTGTAATTTCAAATCCAGAATGTGTGCAAAGTCAGTGAGTGATTCCGGTTCTTTCGCAAATTCTATCAGCCATTGGTGTCGGCATTTACCGTGGGCATCCATATAAACGGGGGCTGCCGTATATTCCCGTATTTGCGCACTGGTGGCTTCGCAAGCAGCTTTCAATCCATTTTCGGCATTGTCTACGATCAGCTCTTCACCGAAAGCGTTGATAAAGAATTTTGTACGTCCGGTGATGATGAACTTATAAGGGTTCTTCTGCGTGAATTTCACGGTATCGCCAATCATGTACCTCCATAGACCGGCCGAAGTGCTGATGACCACGGCATAGTTCTTGCCGGTTTCAACTCCCCATAACGGTACAACGTTCGGAGTTTCGCGGTCGATTTCGTCCATCGGGATGAACTCATAGAAGATACCGTAATCAATCATCAAGAGCATGGCACGGTCCTGTAAATCCGTTTGCAGTCCGAAAAATCCCTCGCTGGCATTGTAGGTTTCCATGTAGTGCATGCCGGGCTGCGTGATGAGTTGCCGGTATTGTTCACGGTAAGGCGTGAAAGATACACCTCCATGAAAGAATACTTCAATGCCCGGCCATACGTCCTCCAGATGGGTCTTGCCGGAAATGTCCATGACGCGAGTCAATACGGACAACATCCACGACGGAACACCACTCAGGTTCGTTACGTTTTCTCTGATGGCAGCCCGGGCTATCTTTTCACGTTTCTCTTCGAAGTCTCCTAATAATGCGATTTCTTTGGAGGGAATACGGAAATGGTTGACAAACGGACTGACGTTTTCGATTAATATGGCACTTAGGTCTCCCACCAAGCTATGGGGGAGATTGTAATTGGGCGAATGGCTGCCTCCAAGTATTAATGCCTTGCCGTCGAACATCCTGCTCCGGGGATTCTGGCCCAGATATAAGGCTACGGCATCCGTTCCGCCGCGGTAATGTGTGTCTTGCAGGCATTCTTTACTGACCGGAATAAATTTACTTTTTTGTCATTGGTCGTTCCGGATGATTTGGCATACCACCGAACCTTTCCGCTCCATAACACATCTTTTTCTCCCCGTCGCATACGGTCGATATAGCCTTTGAGTTCTTCGTAAGTGCTTATCGGAGAGGTTTTCGTAAATGAGTTGTAGTCATTGACTTGTGCAAATCCATGTGTCTGTCCCCATTCCGTATGAATAGCTTGATGGATAAGTTTTTGAAGAACTTTTGATTGCAGTTCTTCCGTTTGGTTTTTCATATTTGGATATGCTTTTTTCGTCTGCCTGAAAGAAAGCAGTTGACTAACTTCGTCTTATTCATGTCGTATTTCCGCAGGAATCATTTTATTCTTCTGCAAAAATAATTTAAAGTTATCAGAATAACGAACTTTATACAGATTTTAATGGACTGTGTGTCGCTATCTATGTCCTTATGTTCAGCCTGCATTATCTTCGGCCAACCATACTGAACTCCGGGGGATTCCGTGACAGAGACCTGAAGCTTCGGGGAAGCAACTACCGTTATGGTCTGCTGTTCGTTGTCTTGTATGCTCATTTCGGATAAAGCCTCTTTTTGTCTTTTGTTGGACAGGATTCTTTCGACCAGTTTGGGGGATTTCCTCAATAGTGCCAGCGTGTCTTTTGCAGCCAATTGCTGGCTCTCTTTTTTAGAATAGCCTCTTCCTTTGCAGCATGTTACTCCTTCGATTGTGATTTGGGTGGTAAAGACGGGCGTACTGCTTCCTTCCCGTGCCTGGTCTATCAGGTCGAAGGTGATTTCAACTCGCCTCTTTTGTCCCCATTCGATCAATTTGCTTTTGAAATTGACTTCTTTATAGGCCAGTTTGTCGATATTGATTAACTGGGTCATGATGCGTTTGCCAATAAAACGCATGCAATAGGAATATCCCCGGTCCAAGTAAATCGCACCGACCATGGCCTCAAAAGCATTGCCGCACATATAACTGTTGTGAGTGGAAGAATGTGTGGATGAAATGATAAGTTTATCCAAACCGATCTCCACAGCCAATCTGTTCAATGTTTCACGTTGTACGATTTTGCTGCGGGTGTTAGTGAGAAAACCTTCACGTTTACCTTTGAAGTGGCGGAAGACAATGTCCCCCACGACGGCGTCCAAAATGGCGTCGCCCAAAAATTCCAGCCGTTCGTTATTAATCCAACTTCCTTGCTTTTTTTATGGATGAGGACTTATGATGCAAAAGCCTGTTCGTAATATTGGATATGGTGCGGGTAGAATCTAATATCTTATAAAAAGAAGAATAAAGCTCCTTATCTTTTCTGAAAGGGAGCTTTATTCTTTCTATGATATCTTTGGGATACACAACTTATTCAGCGTATTTCTTAAAGATTACACATGCATTGTGCCCACCAAAACCGAAAGTGTTGCTTAGAGCGGCACGTACGGTACGTTTCTGAGCAGTGTTAAAGGTGAAGTTCAGATTATAGTCGATTTCTTCATCTTTGTCATCTTCCTCATGGTTGATAGTGGGAGGTATGATATCTTCTTTTACTGCCATCACACTAGCCATTGCTTCTACAGCACCGGCAGCACCGAGCAGATGTCCCGTCATAGACTTAGTGGAACTGATATTCAATTCGTAAGCGTGTGAGCCGAAAACATCTTTGATGGCTTTGGCTTCCGAAATGTCTCCGACATGAGTTGAAGTACCGTGTACATTGATATAATCAATATCTTCCGGTTTCATTTCTGCGTCTTCGAGAGCTCTTTCCATAACCAGTTTGGCACCTAAACCTTCCGGATGGGAAGCCGTAATGTGGTGGGCATCGGCAGACATGCCTGCACCGGCCATTTCAGCGTAAATTTTAGCTCCACGTGCTTTGGCGTGTTCCAATTCTTCCAAAATCAGACATCCGGCACCCTCGCCCATAACGAAACCGTCGCGACTTGCGCTGAATGGGCGAGAAGCATGTTCAGGGTCGTCATTCCGGGTAGAAAGTGCTTTCATGGCATTAAAACCACCTACACCAGCCGGCCATATAGCTGCTTCCGCGCCGCCGCTGAGGATCATGTCAGCCTTGCCCAAACGGATAAGGTTGAATGCGTCAGCCAAAGCGTTGGTAGAAGATGCGCATGCCGAAGTGGTCGTGTAGTTCGGCCCATGGAAACCATAAATAATAGAAATATGACCGCTTGCAATGTCTGCAATCATTTTCGGGATGAAGAAAGGATTGTATTTTGGTCCCAATTCTTTTCCTGTGAGTGCATACGCCCCGGCTTCTTCTTCAAAAGTGTGGATTCCACCGATTCCCACTCCGAAGACTACACCTATACGGTCTTTGTTCACAGCTTCCAAATCCATGCCGGAATCGTCTACGGCCATTTTGGCTGCAGCCAAGGCATATTGGGTGTACAAGTCCATTCTGCGTGCTTCTTTGCGGTCAATGTAGTTGCCTACATTGAAATCTTTCACCTCGCAAGCAAATTGAGTCTTGAACAAGGAAGCATCGAAATGTGTAATAGGTCCGGCACCACTTACTCCCTCAATCAAATTCTTCCAAGTTTCCTCGGTCGTATTTCCCAATGGAGTAACGGCACCCATACCTGTTACCACAACTCTTTTTAATTCCATTATCTTCGTTTAGAGAAAATATTATTTTGCGTTAGCTTCGATATAGCTAATAGCGTCACCTACAGTCGTGATCTTCTCAGCTTGATCATCGGGAATATTGATACCGAATTCCTTTTCAAATTCCATGATCAATTCTACTGTATCCAATGAATCAGCACCTAAATCGTTTGTGAAACTTTTGCTGTGGCTACTACTTCTGCTTCGTCAACACCCAACTTATCAACGATGATAGCTTTTTACTTTTGATTCAATTTCAGACATAATTGTAATTTTTTGATTATTATTAATGTAATTCTGTAAATCCAAGTGCAAAGGAACTTTTTTTTTTCCCACTTATGCAAGCAATTAAGTAAAAATAAATTGCTCTTTTTTTGCACAAAAGTATATGTAATGTGCAGTATTTATACTCTTTTACGAGACCTATTCTATGAATTCTCTTCTTAATGGGTAGTTACCTCTCAATTCTTCAAACATGGTGGGATGGGACTTGAGTTTCAAACTATCCGTGTGTGGATTATATAAAACTAATGCCCGTTCTGTTTCCGTGAGATTGGGTTCCGGTAGCTCTTCCTCAGGAAGTTGAGGAACACGAATTTGGAAAGTGACCGGAAGGTGGAAATGGTTACACAATGCTGTGAGTGCCATACGGGTGGCATTGGCTTTTCCGTCGGCGGAGTAACCTGCGATATGCGGGGTTCCTATATATAAGGTTGAGAAGTTCTTGATTGATATTCGGTTCATTTTCCCAAGTATCGATAATAGCATCTCGGATAATACCATCTTTTAAGGCTTGAAGTACATCCGTATTATCCACGACAGCCCCCGGCTTGTATTGATAATGATGGGTTGCTTTTTTCAATGCGTTGAAGAATGTTTTTTGTTCGCTAAATGGAAAGTCGGATAGGGACCTTTTGTGATTAATGGAGTATGAAACGAGATGATGTCGCACTTCTCCTGTAGCTCTTCCATTTTCAGAAAAACTCATGAGGCTTTCCTGCTTTACGCAAGGCTTCTTTTTTGTGGTGGGTCATTGAGAAGGATTTGTACTCCCAAAAGGACGTATAGCTTCGATAACGGCATGGCCCACATGTCCTACTTCCTACTAATCCGACCGTAGTCTTCGATAGGTCGTATCCTTTTTCTTTTTCCAAAAGCAAAAGGCATGAATGGATATATTGCCCTACGGAATTGGCATTGCAACCGGGACAGTTGGTCCATGTGATATGAGCGCGTTTCAGATATTCAATGTCAAGGTGATCATATCCGATAGTAGCGGTAGCGATAAAAGAAACTTTACTCCCTTTCAGGAGGGTTTCGTCGCAACGAGTGCGGGTTCTGATAATCAGGGCATCGGCATCATGTATGTCGTCGGGGCTGATGGCTATTCCGGGTTTGTAAATCACATCGGTGGAGATTTGGGCGATAGCCTCTCGGATAAATGGGATTTTGTCGTCAACAACTATTTTCATGATGCAAAGTTAATGAGTTTTTTATTATAGAATTATTGCCGATTCAAAAAAGTTTGTTTAGCTTTGCAATATTCTTTAAATAGAGGCACTTTTTTATTGTGTCATTAAAGTCGATACGGAATTTGTATGGAGAAACAAGACAAATGGACCAACTTGATGTATTATGTAGTGTTTGGCTTGAGCCATTTGCTATCCTTGCTTCCTTTTTCGCATTTTATATTTTCTGTCAGATGGTCTGTATTTGTTAATGTATTATTGTAT
>VOFF01001072.1_pt1 | contig 24412 bp, 40 predicted proteins | sample 5384061 | NCBI WGS metagenome assembly VOFF01 (sample SAMN12384725, study PRJNA508395) | human gut metagenome | isolation source: healthy gut E | host: Homo sapiens
TCTCCTGGATGTACGAAGAAGGACAGACTGTAGAAAAGGGAGAACCGCTATTCGAGATTATGACGGACAAGTCGACCATGGAATTTCCGTGTCCGGAATCGGGGACGCTCTTAAAGATTTTGGTAGAATGCAATGAGGATTATGACTGCGGCACCCCAATCTGCATTATCGGCGCTGCAGGCGAAGATATTTCTGATTTGATATAGGTATCAAGCGGAGAGGAGCAGACCATGAAACAGATTGCAAATACAGTAAAATACAGCGGCATGCGAAAGGCCGTCGGCAAGAAAAATGGAAGTCAGCGGCAACTACCCGATGTCTTACCAGGGGATCTATGTAGATGTGACGGATCTCTTGGACTTCCGAAAAAAGTGAACGCTGAAAAGAATGTAAATCTGACGGTGAACGATTACATCATCAAAGCGGTCAGTCTTTTCTGCAGAGAGTTCCCATCATGAATTCAGCTTTCAGTGAAGACATGAAGCAGATTGAGATTTATGAGTCCTGCAACATCAGCGTTATGACGGCATCAGAGAAAGGACTTGTGGCTCCAGTCATCAAAGATTCTCAGAATAAGACAATCTTTGAAATTTCATCTGAAATGAAAGAATTGGTTTTCAAGGCGAATGCGGGTACGTTAACCCCCGACGATTATGCTGACGGTACTTTTTGGCGTAACCAACATCGGAAAATTAAACTCTTTTGATTCCGTTCCACTTCCACTTCCGCCGGAACCTGCCATCATGACGGCATGTACGGCAAAGAAAATGCCTGTCGTCATGGACGACGACACCATCGCCGTACGCATGATGATGAAGCTGGTTATCGGAGGGGACCACCGTATTCTCGACGGCGTGCCCCTTGCACAGTTTATCAACAGTATGAAAGAATTGCTGGAAGCGCCGGAAGTATTGAAGAAAAAGAATAAGCTTAAATCAAATCCCAAAGAGCAAAGACGCTTTTTTGGGATTTTGTGTTAGTTCTCTTTATATAATTCATAGGCCAGAGATACAAAGCTTTCAACAGCTGGGTTTTCTTTATTTTTCGGTGTTAAAATATAGATGTTGAAGTGAAACCCTTGCTGCAGTTCAGGTATGACTTTCAGATGGCCTTTGGACAACTCGTCTTTGATCAATGGTGCGGGAAGGATGGCGATCCCGCTGCCGTTACACGCAAATTCTTTGATGATCATTAAATTTCCCACATTCTTAAGCGCAGAAAAAAGATTCGTCGAAATGGATACCCATATTGCCCAGCATGGTCGTAACAAGAGAGATACTCATGGTGCAGAACAGAGTGTTTGAGGATAGAGTGCTTTTTTTAAGCCGCGTTTCAGAACCGGGTGTTCCGGTGAGGCAACAAACAGCAGCGGTAGTCTGCACAGAAAATTGCAATTGACTTCCGCAGAGTGAAATTCAGGTTCACAGATGAGGCACACGTCGCAATTGCCCTGCGTGATCTTCTCTAGTGAAACATCTGTTGTCATCTTAGAATATTCGATATCTACATCAGGAAATTTTGCGATATAGTCCTTTATCAGCTCGTTAAAAACGATAAAATCGCTGGATTCACTTGCACCGATACGAAGGGTATCCTTGGGGCTTGAAAGCTTGTTCATCGCCTCATCATAGGTATGCAGCATTTTTGCAGCATATGTAAGAAAGTGCATCCCCTTATCGGTAAACGTGATACCGTGCTGCACGCGCTGATATAATTTGGTGCCAAGTTCACTCTCCAGGGATTTCAACTGATCGTAGATTGTAGACTTTGAATAACCCAGAAGCACGGCAGTTTGAGAGATGTTGCCATTTTTAGCTAAGGTGACATAGGTGCGAAGATAGCTGATATTCATAGAAGCTCCTTTCCTGCGTATTAACGTGATTCAGCAAGTTCGGATTGCACGAAATCAGGTCAACATTTTCAAAAATCTGAACCTTTCATTTTTATTGTATACTAAATGATACATGAAAACAAGCGCGCTTTTAGATATATGTTGAAAAACAGAAAGGTAGTATGATATGAAAAAGAAGTACACGGTTATGGACGGAAATACGGCGGCGGCCCATGTGGCATATGCGTTTACAGAGGTGGCGGCAATTTATCCGATTACACCTTCCTCCCCAATGGCCGAGAAGGTGGACGAATGGGCGGCAAAGGGAAGAGAAAACTTATTCGGCTCTCCAGTTGATGTCATTCAAATGCAATCGGAAGCAGGGGGGCGGCAGGCACCTGTCACGGTTCCTTACAGGCAGGGCGTTGACCACAACCTTCACATCGTCACAGGGGCTGATGCTGATGATTCCGGCAATGTATGCCATGGGAGGGCAGTTTCTTCCCAACGTCATGCATATCGCCTCTCGTGTGGTGACTTCCAATCATCACTCCATCTTTGGAGATCATACGGATTTTTATGACCTGCAGAACGACGGGCTATGCAATGCTCATGTCGTCCTCGCCACAGGAAGCGATGGATCTTGGCGCGGTGGCGCATTTGTCAGCAATCAGCTCAAAATACGCATTCATGCATTGCTTTGATGGATTCAGAACTTCACATGAGATGCAGCGGATAGAAGAACTGGATTATGAAGATCTGAGAAAGCTTGTGGACTATGATGCTCTGAAGCAGTTTCGAAAAGCATCGTTGAATCCGAACATCCGACCAACCGGGGCAACAATGTGAACCCCGATATCTATTTTCAGTGTAAAGAAGGGGCAAATATAAAGAGCGAAGTGGTTCCCGAAAAGGTGCAGCTTTACATGGACGAAATGAACAAATTAACAGGGAAAGAGTACAAGCTGTTTAATTATTATGGAGCAGATGATGCGGAAGAGGTTATCGTCGTGATGTGCTCTGCGTCTGAAACTGTGAAAGAAACTGTAAAATACCTTAATAGCATGGGAAGGAAAGTAGGGGTTGTTCAGATCCATCTCTATAGACCATTTTCGGTTAAGCATTTTGCAGAGGCAATTCCAAGAACCTGTAAGAATATTGCCGTTTTGGATCGCTCAAAGGAAACCGGTTCGGTAGGGGAGCCTGTCTATCTGGACGTTGTGACGGCCTTAAATCAGGTTGGAAGAAGTGATATTAAGGTTGTTGGCGGAAGATACGGACTTTCTTCAAAAGACACTACGCCGGGACAGATTGTTGCAGTATTCGATAACTTAAGAGAAAAGACACCTAAAAATAATTTTACCATCGGTATTTTGGACGATGTTACAAATACGTCCCTCAAATATAAGGAGATTGAATTTGCGCATAAAGGGCGGGTTTCCTGTAAACTATGGGGTCTGGGCGGCGACGGCACGGTGGGGGCAAATAAGAATGCGATCAGTATCATCGGGCTTGCGGCAGATAAATATGTACAGGCGTATTTTTCCTATGACACGATGAAATCCGGCGGATTGACACAGTCCCACCTGCGCTTTGGCGACGAAAAGATCGAATCGACTTATTTAGTTTCATCGGCAGACTTCATTGGCGTCCATGAGCCGACCTATATCCACAAGTATGACACGACTACGGATTTAAAGGAGAAGGGATTTTCCTGTTAAACTGTCCTTGGTCTGCCGAGGAGCTGGACGCGCGTCTTCCTGGGAAAGTGAAGCGCGACCTGGCGAATAAAGAGGCGCAGGTTTATATCATCGATGCGGCAAAGGCAGCGTCAGACATTGGACTTGGAAAAAGAACCAACAATATTCTTCAGGCAGCGTTCTTTGCCCTGACAAAAATCATTCCGATGGAAGTCGCAATAGAAGAAATGAAAAAGAACAACTACGATTCCTACTTTAAGAAAGCGGGGCAGAAAATTGTAGATCTAAACGACCAGGCAGTTGATATAGGCGTTCATGCGGCGGTCAAGGTGGAAATCCCTGAAAGCTGGAAAAATGCAAAAGATGAAGAAATTTCTGAAATCACAGCAACGGACTTTGTAAGGGAGATCGTTTTTCCTATGGATCGCCAGCAAGGGGATAAGCTGCCAGTGTCTGTATTTAAAAACATGGCGTACTTGACGGCACTTGGGGGGAAAACGGGACGTCGGCATACGCAAAAAAGGGGTGTGGCCAAGAGTGTTCCAAAGTGGAACGGCGAAGCATGCATCCAGTGCAACCGCTGTGCAGCAAGCTGTCCCCATGCAGCGATTCGTCCTGTCCTGTTGACAGAGGCGGAGAGAAAAACGCTCCAGAAACCTTTGCAATGATACCTGCAAAAAGGTCTCGGAGGTCACAGCAATGCGTATTTTTATCGTATGCAGGTATCCCCTTATGATTGCCTGGGATGCGAAGTCTGCGTTTCAGTATGTCCGGCAAAAGAAAAGGGAGCCCTGGTCATGACTTCTTTTGAAGAGATGAAAGAGGAACAGAAAAATTTTGATAATATTGCCATGAACGACAATTATTTAAAAAAAAGGATGTAATCAGCGACAAAAATATGAAGCTGCTGCAATTTGCAAAACCATATTTTCAGTTCTCTGCTGCATGTGCGGGATGTGCAGAGACGACATATATCAAGCTGCTGAGTCAGCTATTTGGAGACCGCCTGTATGTAGGAAATGCGGCAGGCTGTTCCTCGGCAATCAGCGGCGGTGCGCCGATTTTGCCATACTGCCGTGACAACCATGGTTATGGACCTGCATGGGAACATTCCCTCTTTGAAGATAATGCGGAATTTGCTTATGGGTTCTTCCATGCCCAGGATGTGATTCGAAAGGAACTCCTGCTGCTTCTGACAAAGATGAAAGACGACGGAATTGCAGTGCAAGAAATCGACGACTATTTGAAAAATTGGAATGAAAGTGGAAAATCACGGCAGGTTTCAGATGCGCTGCTCGCTAAATTAGAGGGAAGTGAAAAAAACGGAGGATGTCATAAACATCTTGGAGAATCGAGAATATCTAGCAAAAAATCCGTCTGGGCAGTCGGCGGAGACGGCTGGGCATATGATATCGGCTTTGGCGGGATTGATCATGTCATGGCGCAGAACAGAGATGTAAATCTGATGGTCCTCGATACAGAAGTTTACTCAAACACAGGCGGACAGTCTTCGAAGGCAACGCCGATCTCCGCAATTGCCAAGTTTGCGGCGGGCGGAAAACAGGTAGCAAAGAAAGACCTCGGGGCGATTCTTATGAATTACGGCTATGTCTATGTGGCTCAGGTCGCATTGGGATATGATCAAAATCAGACATTAAGGGCTCTGAGAGAGGCGGAAAGCTATCCGGGACCATCCATTGTCATCTGCTATTGCCCTTGCTTAGAACAGCATATCAAAGCAGGAATGGGGTGTACACAGGAAGAAATGAAAAAGGCGGTGGAGTGTGGATATTGGCATTTATATAGATATGATCCACGCCTTATTGAGGAAAATAAGAATCCGTTTCAGTTGGATTCTCCTAAGCCTGATACGGGAAAATTGATTGACTTCTTAATGGGCGAAAACCGATTTGCCTCATTGAAAACAAACTTTCCAGAACGGGCAGATGCACTATATGAAAAAAGAGCTTGAAGATGTAAAGGCTCGTTATAGAAGATATCAAAAAATGGCAGATGAACGTTAGAAAGTTGAGGAAAAAATGAAAAAACAAGATTATCTATATCTTGCGGGCTATATTGTTCTGTTTGCAGTTCTCGGATATCTGATCGCCTCCAATCGATTGATTGCGTGTAACGCGGATCATCCTTATCTATCCGGCATCGTCCAGTTCGCCGTATTAGCTACGGCAGGAGAGATGCTGACGACAAAGGGTGACTGACGGCCGCTGGGAATTTAACGGCTTTGTGGTGTACAAGATGTTTCTATGGGGTGCCAGCGGGCTGCTTTTTACCATCGTGTTCAGCGTTTTCAGCAACGGCGTTCTCTGCGCAATGGAAAAAAAATGCTTCCCCTTTACCAAAATCCATGGGCGACAGCACTGTTTACCAGCTTTTTTCTGAATCTGATCTTTTCACCAATTCACACGATTATGATGAGGCTCTTGAGCAATTATGGTGAGGCACGCTTTGTCCATGGAAATAGAATGGGATTTTATGAAACGATCAACTCGGTGGGATGGAGTGAATTGCTGGACTTCTTGTTTAGAAAGACTTTACCTTTCTTCTGGTTTCCGGTAAATACGGTGGGCTTCATGCTGCCTGTGGTGCTCAGGATTCCGTTTGCTGCGATGCTGTCATTTGTCTTTGGAATCCTGATGATGATCCTTCGCCTGAGAGAACGGAAACAAATAGAAACCATCGCGTCATAAAGAAAAAAGCAAGAAATGGCAAAAGGTCATTTTTGCTTTTTTCTTTTTTGGGAGATTTTCTTGGGATTAAGAAACTCGTAAGCAAGGTCGATAAAATTCCTGACCGGGGCGGAAATTGCAGTATGCGAAAGGGGCGTGAGGATGAATATTTTTGAGGCGAAAGAATGATTCAGTTCGGGAATTCTTTTCAGTTTTCCCGAATCGAGATCCTCGCCAACTAAAGTCTCTGGCAGTATGGCAATGCCCTGCCCACTACACGCTAAATCTTTGATTGTGTATAGATCGCCGATGTTTCTGGTGGCAGAGAAAAAATCGCTATAGCACAGGCCTGCAGTTTTAAGAAGGTCATCGATGACAGGAAGGGCCATGGTGCTGAGCAGCGTGTTGAACGGACGTGCAGCATTTAGGCCGTGTATCACAGATGGATGTTTAGGCGAGGCGACAAACACCAGGGGCAAATCACATAAATAGCTGCCTTTTGCTTTGGAAGTCGTAAAGCTCGGCTCACAGATCACACTGAGGTCGCAGCGTTCCAGGGTTAACTTTTCTATTGAGATATCCGTCGTCGATTTTGTATATTCCACATCAACATTAGGATATTTTTTGATGTATCTGTTGATTAACGATTTCATGATGAGAAAATCACCAGTTTCGCTGGCGCTCAATCTTAAAGACTGCTTTGTTACATCGAATTCTTCCATGGCTTCATCATAGGTATTTAAAATACTTTCTGCATACGGGGAGAAACTGCCTGCCCTTTTCTGTGAGCAGTATTCCATAGGTGGTACGTTCGTATAACTTTACATTCAGTTCATTTTCAAGCGCTTTCAAATGGTCGTGCACTGCAGACAGGGAGTAGTTCGTCAGAGCGGCAGCTTTGGAGATGCTGCCATTCTTAGCAACTATTACAAAGGATTTTAGATGTTTAATGTTCATAGTTTCAGGTCCTCCTTCTAAGTAGTGCGATAAAATTCAAAAAAATTCACGGCTTTTCGGAATACACGAAAACTACTGCGTTCTTTTCGAAATCTTCAAACACATAAATATACTATACTAATTATTAAGAAAAATCAAATTGTATATAGTTCATGGAAAATATAACCTTTATATGCTGCCAGCGGAATGGGAAGGACATCAATGAAAATCAAGATAATCAATCCAAATACGACGTGGTCGATGACCAGAGAAATAGAAGAGAGTGCAAAGCAGTCTGCACGTGAGGATACGGAAATCTATGCAGTGAGCCCGGCAACCGGACCGGATAGCGTAGAGAGTTTATATGATGAAGCATTGGCGGCGCCAGGCGTGATTTCTGAGGTGATCAAAGGCGACAGAGAATAGGGGGCAGATGCATTTATCATCGCCTGTTTCGGAGATCCGGGTTTAGAGGCGGCGAAAGAGGTAACGGATAAACCCGTCATCGGCATCGCCCAGGCGGCAATCGCAGTCGGAAAACTCATGGCGCCGAATTTTTCAATCCTCTATGTTTTGGACAGGTCACAGAAAATAATTGAAAACGTTTTGAAATTACATCATGCAGAAGAAGACTGTTGTTCGATCAGAAGCGTGGGCCTGGGTGTTTTGGAATTTGAAGATAAAGAGGCACTATTGCAGGCACTTCTGAAACAGGGAAAACGTTGTGTAGAAGATGGTGCGGAATGTATCCTGCTGGGCTGTGCCGGTTATACAGCTTTTGCGGAAGAAATGAGGCAGGAGCTGGGGGTACTCGTCCTCGACGGCGTGGTGCCTGCCGTAAAACTTTGCGAAAGTCTTGTCGATATGGCATTGAAGACGCCGAAGAAAAAACTTTGGGCATATCCGGATGCGAAGGAAATATCCGGATTTTATGAACTGATAAAGTATTAAGATCGGAAGGTTTATAGATGTTAAAGATCAATATAGAAAGGCTGAAGAAAAATATTCTGGACCTTGGAGAAATCGGAAAGGATGAGCAGGGAGGAACGACAAGACTTGCCTATTCCGCTGAATATGATCGAGGCGTGGATTTCCTGAAAAAGCTGATGGAGGATGCCAACCTGCGCGTAGAAACAGATGCGGTGGGAAATGTCATTGGGACGAGAAAAGGGAAAAGCGATAAGGTCATTTTGATCGGCTCCCACACGGATACCGTAGTTCACGGCGGAATCTTCGATGGAACCCTTGGCGTATTGGGCGGAATTGAGGCGCTGAAAATCATAGACGAAGAAGGCATCCAGTTGGAACATACGATAAAGGTCGCAAATTGGGCTGAAGAAGAAGGAAACGTGATAAAGGGCCTGATCGGAAGTAAATCGTATCTCGGAGAGATGGAAGACACGCTTGCCGAAATAGAAGCGAAACTGAACCAGCACGGGATCAGCGCAGAGGATGTAAGAAATGCAAAGGCAGAGGATCTGGATCTCATAGAGACCTATCTGGAATTACATATAGAGCAGGGCGGCGTTTTATTTAACGAACAAAAAGACATCGGCGTTGTAACCGGCATTATCGGTGAACAGAGATATATGGCGACCATATATGGAGAAGAAAATCATGCAGGGACGACACCTATGCATTTGAGAGACGATGCGATGGTGAAGGCTGCAGAACTCATTTTAGAGCTGAATCAGCTCTGCAGAGAAACCGATGAAACCATGGTCTGTACAACCGGATGGATCAAAGCGTTTCCAGGGGAACAAAACAGTATTCCGGGAATGGTGAAAATGAGCATAGAAATCAGAGCGATGAAAAAAAAGGCGTCCATAGAGATCATGACCGATTACATGAAGCGACGCTTTAGCGCGGAGGAATGTGAATTCGAGTGTACGCTCATACAAGATCCTGTGTTCATGAGCGATGACTGTCAAAGGATAATCGCAGAGGCATCTGATGAGCTGGGCCTTTCAAGGATGAGCTTGCACAGCGGCGCAGGTCATGATGCCATGGCCATAGTAAAAGTAATTAAGGATACGGGCATGATATTTGCGCCTAGTGTAAATGGGCGCAGTCATTGTCCGCAGGAATGGACCGAATGGCACGATGTAGAAAACAGTGTAAATGTTTTACTTAACACTATTTTAAAAAATGGACCAACAGAAAGCAGGAGGGAACAAATGAAAACATTAGTTAAAAATGGAACAATTATCACTTCCACGAATGAATTTAAGGCGGATATCTTAATAGAAAATGAAAAGATATCGATGATTGGAAACGACCTATCCGTTGGGTGTGACAAGGTCATTGACGCAGAGGGCAAGTATGTCCTGCCGGGCGGAGTCGACAATCATTCCCATTTTGAAGCATTGAACACGGACGGCGTAACGACAAACGCAGGATATGATACCACATGGGTTGCATTGAAGGGCGGAACGACGACAATCGTTGATTTCTGTACAAACGAGCCTGGAATGAATTTGATGGACTCTGTCGACTACAGATTGAACGTTCGCTCAAAGGGAAAACTGGCTCCCGATATGGCTATGCACGCATGCTGCACGGACTATACGGAAGAAACTCTTGATGAAATTCCAAAACTTGTCGAGTTTGGCATTCCAACCATGAAACTCTTCCTTGCGTATAAGCCGACACCGCTTTATATGGATGACTATAAGCTGCTCAAATGTCTAAAAAAAGCAGGAGAATGCGGTATGACCATGATGGTTCATGCAGAAAATCCGGATGTGCTGGATGTCGAACGGAATGCAATGGCGGAAAAAGGATGCCTTGCGCCGAAATACCACTATATGACAAGACCTCCTTATGGTGAAGCGGAAGCTGTCTCAAGAGCCATCAGATTTGCTGACGCAACGGATTGCCCTCTCTGTGTGGTTCACGTGAGCTGCATTGAAGCTGCACAGGTGATTCAGGAAGCGAGAGCAAAGGGCTCCCTGGTAATAGGCGAAACCTGTCCGCATTACCTGGTTTTGGACAAGCATAAAATGGATGACCCCGATTTTGATCAGGCATGCAGGTGGGTCTGCTCACCGGCGCTGAGAGATAAAGAAGATCAGGAATACTTATGGAAGTGCCTGAACCACGATTGGATTTCCATCGTAGGCTCTGACAACTCCTCCATTCCTCTTTACCAGAAACACTGGGGAGAAGAGGATTTTAGGGCAATTCCCAACGGATGTCCGGGTGCAGGAGACAGATTGAATGCATTATGGACCTATGGCGTTGAAAAAAGGAAAGATAACAAAGCAGAAGCTGGTGGATATCTACGCGACCCTTCCTGCAAAGCTGAATGGAATTTTCCCGCAGAAGGGGGCCATAGATATCGGTTCAGATGGAGATCTGGTCATCTTTGATCCGGAGTACAAGGGAACGATTACCGTGGAGTCAAATCCGACTGGGATTGAATACAACGTATTTGAAGGCATGGAGCAGATCGGCAGAGCGGATACGGTTTTGCTGAGGGGGAAGTCGTCGTTGAAAACGGCGAGTATTTGGATAAGCCTGTATTTGGCAGATTCGTCCCTGGAAAACCTTACGGCCTTGCATATGAGTTAAAGAAATAATGAACGAGGAGGAAAGAGAGATGGATGTATATGAAAATCTGAAGAAACACAATTTGGAAGTGCCGCAGATGCTGGCGCCCAAGGGGCTCTATCTTCCTGTAAATCAGACAGGAAATTTGCTCTATCTGTCCGGACAGGGCAGCATAGAGAACGGAACCCCGCTCTGCGGCCGCGTCGGCATCGATGTGACGGTTGAAGAGGCGCAGCATGCGGCAAAGGTATGTATGCGCAACACCCTTGGCGCCCTGGAGGCCTATCTGGGAGACTTGAACAGAATTAAAAAGGCAGTAAAAATCCTGGGTTTCGTAGCAGGCGCAGATGATTTTACAGAGCAGGCCCTGTCATGAATGGGGCCTCGCAGGTTTTAATTGATGCTTTTGGTGAAAATGGAAGACATGCAAGATCGGCAATCGGCACGAACAATTTACCACTTGGTCTGACGGTAGAGGTCGAATCCATTTTGAGATTGAAGAGTGAGGAAGTCAGATGAGAGGACAAAATTTAGAGAAGGTGGCGGTTTCCGATTTAGTTGTTGCAGCAAACAGGCTGAAGACGAGGCTGACACCGACACCTTTAACTTCAAGCCAGCTGTTAAACATTGCACTGGGCGGGGAAGTATTTCTCAAGCTGGAAAGCCTTCAGCCCACAGGTTCTTTATAAGATCAGAGGGGCATACAACAAATGCTGCCATCTGAAGGAATCTTAGGGGAAGAGGTTTCCATTATCACGGCATCTTCCGGAAATCACGGACTTGCATGTGCCTATGCTGCGAAAAGCTGCTGGGAATGGAGGCAAAAGTCTATGTTCCCGTTACAACTCCGCAGATCAAGAAGGACAATATCAGGGCGTTAGGTGCAGACCTGGTTGAGGTTGGAAATACATATGATGAATCGTTTATCTGCGCATGTGAAGAGGCAGAGAAATCCGACAACCTCTATTACGTTCACCCGGTATCGGATATAGATGTGGTAGCCGCACAGGGCACCATCGGTCTGGAAATCCTTGGTCAGCTTGATGATGTGCAGCAGGTCATCATACCCCTTGGCGGCGGAGGACTGTCATCTGGAATCGCCTTCGCAATCAAGAATCTGAAACCGGAGGTGGAGGTGATTTCTGTAATGCCGGAAGGGTCAGATGTGTACCTGAAGAGCAGACAGGCTGGCAGATTGGTTACGATCGAAAACCCGCATTCCATTGCCGATGCAGTGGTTAGGAAGTGCGGGGAGGAATATCTGTTCCCCTATATTGAAAGAGTATGTAGATGAAATTGTGACAGTAAAGGAAGAACGCATGAAAGAGGCAATCAAGGCAGCGGCCCTTTACGGAAAAAGTCACTTTGGAAGGAGCGGGTGCTATGCCGCTTGCCGCAGTATTGGAGGATAAAACCTTGCTTGATCAAAAGACGGTACTGATCTGCAGCGGCGGAAATATAGACCTAGGACTATTGAAAGAATGCATTAGTAAATAAAAAGGAAGGAGGACGGAATTTAAAAATCGCAGTTATTTGTATTATTTAAAAAGGAGGAAAAATGGAAGCAGTCGATTATGGTATTTTATGCTTAATACCACCTATTGTCACAGTCGCATTAGCACTGATTACAAAACAGACCATCCTATCACTTTTGTTAGGCGTATGGGTTGGCTCAACAATTATCAATGGATGGAATCCGATTTCAGGATTTGTGAAGATCTTCCCGGATTTTATGATCCCATCACTGGGAAATGAATACAATGCCGGATTGGTATTGCTAGTAACCTTGGCGGGCGGAATGATTATCATGCTCCGAGAAACAGGGGGCGCCTATGCCTTCGCAAAGCTGATGTCAAGGAAGGTTGATACTCCGGCCAAGGGACAGGTATTGACCAGTGTATCAGCAGTGGCATTCTGTTATACGGAACCTTGCCTGATTCTGGGAACCATCATGAGACCTGTAACTGACGCAGTCAGAGTATCAAAGCAAAACTGGCATATATTCTTGACTCTCTCGGATGTAATCTGGCGTCATTTTCGCCGATCAGCAGTTATGGTCCTTTTATTACAGGACTGATTGCAACAGAACTGACAGCAGCAGGGCTTGCAGGTGTCAGCGAATGGGGCGTTTGGGCAGGAATGCTCAAATACAACATGTACTCCTTATTCGCGATTTTAACCGTATTTATCGTGGCCATCGGCGACATCAATATTGGACCGATGTACAAAGAAGAGATGAGAGCGCGCAGAGAAGGAAAAGTTCTCGGTGATGGGGGTACAGCCTTTAACGCCGGAAAAGAAAGCGGAATTTCCAGAAGGCTATGAGCCGACGCTGATCAGCTTCGTACTGCCTATGGCAGCGCTGTTCGTCTCGCTCTTCGCAGTTATCTTCTGGACGGGAGACTTGGCAGCCAATGGATTTGCCGGGTGCTTCAGAAATGCAAACATCACTGTAGCAATCATGGTTGCCTTTATCTGCACAGGCATTACTGCAGGCATCGTCGGAGTGGTAAAGGGCTTGTGGAAACCGATCAAATCATTCAATACGTTTGTTAACGGCATGATTGAACTCATAAACGTTCCATTCATCCTGGTATGTGCATGGTCACTGGGAAGTGTAGTTTCTACAATGGGAACAGGTGAATTCTTGGCTGGAATCGTTGCAGAGCATCTGACGCCGGGATTAGTTCCGGGCTTGATTTTCCTGTTTGGGGCATTGATTTCATTCTCAACAGGATCCTCATGGGGTACCTGGTCATTGCTGATGCCGATCGCATTCCCAATGGCAGTCCGCTTTGGAATTCCGCCGGCATACATCGTCGGCTGTGTTATTTCATCAGGCCTATTCGGAGACCAGTGCTCACCGATTTCCGATACAACCGTATTATCCTCAACAGGTGGAAGCTGTAACCACATCGTCCACGTGATGACACAGATTCCTTATGGCGTAACAGTAGGCGTTTCGGCACTCATCGGATTCTTATTCGGAGGACTGACCGGACAGTTTGCTTTTGAGTATTGCAGTGACAGCCGTCGTACTTCTGATCGCATTGTTTATCCTTAAAACAATTGCTAGGAAGACAAGCAAGGCTGACACCGCTGCAGCAGCATAGAATGTACTTATTTGTAAGAAGCGGTGGAATTCCAATCCGCTGCTTCTTTGCAGCATAACAGGGAGAGTGAAATATGAAAAAAAGTTGATATGATTGTAAAAGCCCCTTTCTTTTTATACGATGCAAGGTGAGGGCGTTGGCTTTAAATCTGGAGTAGCTATGGTCGTTGACGGAAGCAAGATTATGGATTTTGTACCGCTGGATCGAGTAGATAAAGAGTATGAGGCAGAAGAAGTTCTCGATATATGTCCCACCATGCGATTTTTCCGGGCTTCATCGACGCGCACATGCATACTCCGGACAACATTTTCAGAGGACTGGCGCAGGACACGAACAGTTGGATGATGTATGGACTGCAGCCGTTTTCCAATGCCGGCAGGAAAGAGGAGCGCGTGGCGGCGGGAAGGCTGGCCATCGTAGAGGCAATCAAAGCAGGTACGACCACCTTGGGCGATTATCACCAGGGGATGGACGAGACATGCGCGTTCATTGACAAGACTGGCGCCAGAGGAAACATCACCCAGCTCATTCGTGCGGCGAAACAAAGAGTTTATAAAACAGGTGAGCTATATGAGTTCGTCGATGAGGACGGAGAGAAGAGCCTGAATGAAAATATAGAGCTCTTTGAAAAGTGGCATAACAAAAACGGTAGAATGCGGATCCTCTTTGGACCACAGGGCGCAGACTTCGTATCGCCAGAGCTTCTTCTGAAAATACAGAAGGCGGCAAAGGAGCGCAATACCAAAATCCATATGCACGTCCAGCAGGGCGACCGAGAAACCTATCAGATCGTAGAACGCTATGGCAAACGGCCAACCGAATTCTTAGATGACTTAGGGTATCTGGACAGCACTTTGATCGCGGTGCATCTCACTGACTGCAATGACGAAGAAGCCGCTCTGATTGCGAAGCGCGGCGCAGGAATGATTGTAAATCCTGCATCAATAGGAATCATCGATGGCATTGTATGCCCAAGCATGGCCTTCCAGAATGCAGGAGGAAATGTCGCCCTCGGTTCAGACCAGGCACCGGGAAACAACTGCCACAATATCATTCATGAGATGAAAAATGTGTGCCTCTTCAACAAGATAAAGTATGGAAACCCGGAGGTTATGCCGGCATGGAGAGCCTTACGAATGGCGACCATCGAAGGCGCAAAGGCAGTAGGCGTAGACGATATCGTCGGTTCACTGGAGCCTGGCAAAGCAGGCCGACTTTATAGCAGTTGACCTTGATACGACGTCAATGATGCCTGTTTATACTTATCCGATGAGAAACATCGTTCCTAACCTCGTGTACAGTGCAAGGGGAAGAGAAGTCGTTCTATCGGTGGTAGCCGGTAAGGTGATTATGCGTGACCAGAAGCTTCTCAACGTAGACGAACAGCAGCTGATTGAAGAAGTAAAGAAATATCCAGAAGAAGTAGGAAAGAGAGCTGCAAAGGAATTCTTTGAAATTCACGGAACAAACGCACAGTTTATGGAAGAAGATAAGTTATAGGACAAAAAATTTATACTTAACAAAGGTATGCAGGTTGTGATAGACCTGCATACCTGTTATTAAGAGGAGGAAAATGTGTTTTTTTTAATATTGACAATCGCCTCTCACACATTGGTCATGTTTGCAATGCGGTTTACAGAAAGCAACAGCGGCAACCGATACGCAGCAACGGTGTTTACCTATATTACATGTGCAATACTTTCTTTTGCATTAATGGAAGATAAGACGATGTATTACCCGGGGTCAGAGTACTTATTCATGCTGGGCATGTCCGCATTTAATGGAATCTGCATGACTGCCGGAATGCTTCTCTGCAGGTTAAGTATGGGAGTGAATGGGACACCGATCTCCACCACCTTTAATCGGCTGGGCGTTTTAATTCCGACGCTATCTTCGATCCTGTTTTTCACGAGATTCCAAAAGCGGTGCAGGTTGTGGGGATTGCACTGGCCATTACAGCCATCGTGTACATTAACTCGGGAAAAGAAGAGCGAAAGAACAATCATATAAAATCGGTTAAGCTGTTAACTCTGATCTTTGTCGTCGGAGGAATGATCGATCTGAACACGAAGATCTACGAAATATATGGCAATGCTGCTATGAAGGGCCAGTACATTTTTTTTTCACCTTTGTATTTTGCATTATCGTAAGTCTGATTGTAATGATGGCAAAAGAGAGAAGGTTTTCCAAACAAGATATGTTGGTTGGAGCGGCAACAGGCGTACCGAATACATTTATTTTGTACTTCAGCCTGAGAGCTGTCAGCGTATTGCCAGCGTACATCGTATTCCTGCGTATAGCGCAGGCGTGATTTTGCAGGTTAATATATTTAATTACTTCGTGTTCAGAGAATCCCTCTCTAAGCAGGAAAAGGTTGCCACAGGACTGGTTGCAATAGCGCTTATTCTGATAAACATATAGAACTCCGGTAACCGTGAAATTCCTTTCATTCATAGATAGAGATAACTATTGTGTATTTTTTTAGTTATCTTTCGAAAATGATAGAATGAATGTATAAAAGATATGCATGGAGGAAAGGGTATGAAGCTTACAATCATAGCAGGAGGTCCCGGCGGATATATCGCCGCAATCAGAGCGGCACAGCTTGGCGCAGAGGTGACGCTGATTGAGAAAAATGCCATGGGCGGAACCTGTCTGAACGTAGGGTGTATTCCTACAAAGGCGCTGCTGCACGCGGCAGACTTATATCAACAGATAAAAAATGATGCAAAAGAGAAACGGAATCGTAGCGGAGGATGTACATATTGACTTTGAGGTGATGCAGAAGAGAAAGGCCGCCGTGGTGAAGCAGCTTGGTCAGCGGGGTCACCGGTCTCATGAAAGCATATGGCATCAAGGTAGTCAAAGGCGCTGCAAAGTTTAAGACAGCGGATACGGTCATCGTTACGGGAGAAGAAACCACGGAGATTACTTCTGATAAGGTAATCATCGCCAGCGGTTCTGTCCCATCAGTCGTCCCCATTCCGGGACACGACCTTGCAGGTGTCGTTGACAGCACAGGCGCACTTGAATTTGAGGAAATTCCAGAGAGTCTCTGCGTGATTGGCGGCGGTGTGATCGGAGTGGAAATGGCACAGATGTTTCAGCGTTTGGGAACAAAGGTAACGATTGTGGAGATGCTTCCCCGACATTCTTACGAACCTGGACGAAGACGTGACTGCGGTGATTAAAAAAGCAATGAAGAGGGCAAAGACCGAGATTCTGTTAGAAACAAAAGTAGAGTGCATAGAAAAGAGCGAAGGCAGCTTAGTGGTTCATGTCGCAGATAAAGAAGGAAAAGCCCAAGAGATAGAAGCTGAAAAGATCCTCCTGTGTGTCGGAAGACGGCCTGCGACGGAGGAGTTGGGACTGGATATACTTGAATTGCAACAGAAAAAAAAAAATAAAATTTTGGTAGATGAAAATTATCAGACAAATATAGAAAATGTATATGCCATCGGCGACTGTATCGGAGGAATCATGCTGGCTCATGTCGCTTCGGCAGAAGGAATCAGCGCAGTGGAAAAAATCATGGGGTAGAAAGCGATATCGACTTTGAGACGGTTCCGTCGTGTATCTACACCTGTCCCGAACTGAGCAGCGTGGGTCTGACAGAAAAGCAGGCGCTGCATCAGGGGCTGGACTATGAAGTCGGAACGTTCCCACTGGCGGCAAATGGAAAATCTCTGATTGCCGGGGGAAACCTCAGGTCTGGCCAAGATCATCGCAGATAAAGAGTCGGGAGCGATTCTCGGGGTCCACATGGCAGGACCTGGCGCCACAGAGCTGATCGCAGAAGGTGCATTGGCCATCCATAAAAAGCAACTGTCCGCGATCTGATGGCAACGATCCACGCACATCCGTCGGTCGGAGAATCGCTGCAGGAAGCGGCACATGCGGTATTTGGAAACGCCCTCAACATGCCGCCGGTAAAAAATAAATAGTATCAATTCACATAAAATCAAGGAGGACTTCTAATGGCGTTAATGACAGCAGCTCAATACATAGAGAGCTTAAGAAAATTAAATACAAAGGTTTACATGTTCGGCGAGAGGATTGAAAACTGGGTGGATCATCCGATGATCAGACCATCTATCAACTGCGTTGCGATGACCTATGCCCTGGCACAGGATCCGCAGTATGCAGAACTCATGACCGTAAAATCACACCTTACAGGGAAGACCATAAACCGGTTTGCCAATATCCATCAAAGCGCTGAGGACTTAAAGAACAAGGTGAAGATGCAGAGGCTTTTAGGACAGAAAACGGCCAGCTGCTTTCAAAGGTGTGTCGGCATGGACGCATTCAATGCAGTATATTCAACCACCTTCGAAATAGATGAAAAATACGGAACGAAATACCACGAAAACTTCAAACAATTTTTAGAGATGGTGCAGGAGGAGGACTTGACCGTAGACGGCGCTATGACGGATCCGAAGGGAGACAGAAGCAAGGCGCCCCACGGACAGGAGGATCCTGATCTTTTTGTGAGGATCAAGGAAAGAAGAGCGGACGGCATCGTGGTCAGAGGCGCGAAATGTCATCAGACCGGTTCGGTTAACTCCCCCACTGGCATATCGTCATGCCGACGATGGCAATGGGACCTGACGATAAAGATTATGCGGTATCCTTTGCATGTCCAAGTGACGCGGACGGTCTTTTCATGATCTACGGAAGACAGTCCTGTGATACGAGAAAGCTGGAAGATGGTGCGGACATCGATCTTGGAAACAGGAAATTCGGCGGACAAGAGGCCCTGGTCGTATTCGACGATGTCTTTATTCCGAATGAATACATCTTCATGGAAGGAGAATATGATTTCGCCGGAATGCTTGTGGAACGCTTTGCCGGTTTTCACAGGCAGTCATATGGCGGCTGCAAGGTCGGAGTCGGCGATGTGGTCATCGGTGCGGCTGCTCTTGCTGCGGAATACAACGGTGTAGAGAAGGCTTCGGCTGTGAAGGACAAGCTCATAGAGATGACACATCTCAACGAAACCTTATATAGCTGTGGTATGGCGTGCTCCTGCGAAGGAAAGCCCACAAAATGCGGCAGCTACATGATCGATCTGCTCCTCGCCAACGTATGTAAACAAAATGTGACCAGGTTTCCTTATGAAATCGTCAGGCTTGCAGAGGATGTGGCAGGGGGCCTGATGGTGACTATGCGGTCACAAAAGGACTTTGACGCGGAGACCGTAGTGGGGAAAAACGGAGAAACCATCGGCGATTTCTGCAATAAATTCTTTGTTGGAAACGGAAGCTGTTCGACGGAGGACAGAATGCGGGTGATGAGATTCTTAGAAAATATCTGCCTGGGAAGTGCCGCGGTAGGGTACAGGACAGAGTCGATGCACGGCGCGGGATCGCCGCAGGCGCAGAGAGTCATGATTGCAAGACAGGGAGATCTTCAAGGCAAAAAAGGAACTTGCCAAAAGAATTTCAGGTATAAAATAATGGAGGGAAAATAATGGAATTCAGTTATTCAAGAGAGCAGCAGATGGTAAAAAAGATGCTGAAAGAATTTGCAGAAAATGAAATTGCACCGATTTCGGCGGAAATCGATGAGAAGGCGGAGTACCCATACGAAACGATTGCAAAGCTTGCAGAGCTTGGGGTGATGGGTATGCCTTTTCCTGAAAGCTATGGCGGCGCAGGGACGGACTACCTCACTTACATCATGGCGGTGGAAGAGATTTCAAAGGTTGACGCAGCCCATGGCGTGATCGTGCAGACCCATAACGCACTTTGCTGCTGGCCGATTTTTACTTACGGGACAGAAGAACAGAAACAAAAAAATACCTGCCGAACTTGTTATCCGGAAAACATCTGGGCGCCTTTGGATTGACAGAGCCTAACGCCGGCACAGATGCTGCCGGAACGCAGACGAAAGCCCGCTTAGACGGAGACGAATGGGAGCTGGACGGAAGTAAAATTTTCATTTCTGGCGGCGGCATTGCAGACGTGTATATCATCATGGCGATGACAGATAAGTCAAAAGGGGACCAAAGGCATCAGTGCGTTTATCGTAGAGAAAAGGCACGCCGGGATTCACAGCGCCGAAACACGAAAACAAGATGGGAATCAGAGGATCTATTGCAGCGGAGCTGGTATTTGAAGAATGCAGAATACCGAAGGAAAACCTTCTTGGACAGGAGGGCAAAGGCTTTAAGGTCGCCATGTCATCCCTGGATGTGGGAAGGCTGGGTATTGCTGCACAGGCGCTTGGTATTGCCCAGGGGCTTTTGATGAAACTGTAAAAATACATGAAGCAGAGAAAGCAGTTTGGCAGATCTCTCGATAAATTCCAGGCGCTTTCCTTCGAAATGGCTTCCATGAAAGTGAAAATCGATGGCGCCAGATATCTGCTATATGATGCCTGTAACAGAAGAGACAGAGGTCTGCCTTCTTCGGTGGCAGCGGCAGAAGCAAAAGCTTGCCTGTTCAGAGGCAGCTCCTATGTTACAAACAAGGCTGTGCAGTTCCACGGCGGATATGGATACATCAAAGATTATCCTGTTGAGAGAATGTACAGAGATGCTAAAATCACAGAAATATACGAGGGCACATCTGAAGTCATGAAGATGGTCATGTCCGGTGAAATTTTTTAAATAGATGATGGGGAGAGTGTAACAATGAAAATAGTTGTATGCGTAAAACAAGTTCCAGACACCACGGAAATCAAGATAAATCCTGAAACAGGGACTTTGATCAGAGATGGGGTGCCTGCAATTTTTAAACCCGGATGATGCAATCGCCTTGGAACAGGCCCTTCAGATCAAGGACGAAAACCCGGGCACTGCGGTAACCGTTGTGACGATGGGACCCCCGCAGGCACAGGAAATGCTAGAGGAGTGCATGGCAATGGGAGCGGATGACGCTGTATTGCTTTCTGACAGAGCCCTTGGCGGTTCTGACACATGGGCTACATCAAATGCTATTGCCGCAGGGATCAAAAAAATTGGTGAATATGATATCATCTTTGCCGGCAGACAGGCCATCGACGGAGATACCGCGCAGGTAGGACCGCAGATTGCTGAGAAGCTTGGAATTCCCCAGGTCACCTACGTAAAAAAACTTTGAATTGCAGGATCAGAGCGCAGTCGTAGAACGATCTCTTGAAGATGGATATGAGAAGTTAAAGGTGAAGCTTCCTTGCGTGCTGACAGCCATTAAAGAACTCAATGTGCCAAGATATATGTCTGTCAGGGGCATCTTGAGAGCAGCGAAAACAGAGGTGAAAGTCTGGAACGCAGCGGATATCGGTGTAGACGTTGAGACAGTAGGTCTCAAGGCTTCGCCGACGAACGTATTCAAATCCTTTACACCAAAACCAAAGGGGACGGGCGTAAAGATTGAAGGTGACACACCGAAAGAAAAAGCTGCAAATCTGTTAATTGCACTGAAAGAAAAACACATCATCTAGGAGGAAAAGAGTAATGAAGGATTTTAGTGAATATAAGAATGTCTGGGTCTTTGCCGAGCAGAGACAGGGAAAACTGATGAACGTTGCTCTTGAACTGATCGGGGAAGGATATAAGCTGTCGAGAGAAATCAGCAAAGATACGAAGCTTTGCGCCGTACTTGCAGGACATGACGTGGATCATCTGGTCGAGGAGCTGTATGCTTACAGGGCAGACTGTGTATATGTTCTGCAGAACGAACTCCTTGCACAGTATACGACCGATGCATACGCAAAGGTGATTACAGATGCCATTCATCAATATAAGCCGGAGATCGTCCTCTTTGGCGCGACACATATTGGCAGAGATCTCGCACCGAGAATTGCTGCAAGGCTGAACACCGGCCTTACGGCGGATTGTACGAGACTGGATATCAATACAGGGAACTACATGGACTATTTGGAAGAATACACGACGGCAAGCCTTACCGGACTTGACAGAAACGATCCAAGTACGAACATCAAACAGACGAGGCCGGCATTTGGCGGAAATCTGATGGCTACCATCGTGACGCCGAATACCAGGCCGCAGATGTCAACGGTCAGACCTGGCGTCATGGCGAAACGAGAGCCTGTAGAAGGAGCCGGGGGCGAAAGAGTAGACGTAGAAGTGCAAATCTCGAAGAAGGATATCAATGTAGAGGTTCTGGAAGTAGTCAAAGCGGCGAAAGAGTTGGTTTCCCTTACGGATGCGAAGATCATCTGTTCAGGTGGAAGAGGTCTGGGCGGCCCGGAGAACTTCAAGCTCATCGAAGAACTCGCTGAAAAGGTTGGAGGCGTTGTCGGCGCATCTCGTGCGGCAGTAGATGCGGGCTGGATTGATCCCAGCCATCAGGTTGGACAGACGGGAACTACCGTAAAACCAGAGATCTATTTTGCATGCGGTATCTCCGGTGCGATTCAGCATCTTGCGGGCATGCAGACATCCAAGATCATCATTGCCATCAACAAAGATCCGGAGTGTCCGATGATGCAGCTGCAGATTACGCAATTGAAGGAGATCTGAAGAAAGTGATCCCTGAGTTGATTGCGATGTGGGACGGCGAAGAACAAGAGAAAATGAGAAGTGAAGAGAACAAAAAATCAGATATCTTACTAACTGGGCCGTATTCATAGAATACGGTACAGTTAAAATAATAGTGGATGCAATTTTTTCTGGGAAGCAGCCTTTTAACATTATGGACAGAGAAACCGAAGAAGAGATTCTTAACGGAACTGGTGAATTTGAAAATATCAATTATGTCCTCGTGACCCACTGCCACAACGATCACTACAATGGCAGCAAGCTTTTGAAATTTTTAAAAAACAATCCCCAGGCAAAGCTGATCGTTCCCAGTAACGCGAGGCTGGATGCAGACCGGCTTGAGGAAGTCCGTGCGACACCGATTTTTCTGACAGGAGAAGCTGGAAAAATACAGAACCTTGATTTTGGGTCGCTTCACATCGAATATATGAAGACGAACCACCTCACCTATCGATATCCGGACCACTATATCTACAATATCATCCTGGGAGACGCAAATGTTTTGCTGACTGCAGATATGGACTATGTTGCCATGGAGTGGCTAGGTCGGTTTACGAAGAAAAAAAATATTCTGTAGTATTTTTTATGCCACATTTTCTTATGGCATAGGAAGTGGCGGGAACAGATTGAAGCGCTAAATTATACAGAAACTTTCTTTTTACCATCTTCCAGATGAAGAACGTGATCGTAACAGTTATAGAAAAAAGCGCTGATGTACTGGGATAAACACAGTCCGGACTTCACCAATGCGGACCTTCTCCAGTACAACTTGCCAATACTGCGAGGTAAATATGAAATATATTGAATCGAATAGTACGAATCCATACTTTAACCTGGCTTTAGAGGAGTATCTCTTTGACTCTGTGCCGACAGACGAAAGCTGTTTTATGCTCTGGCAGAATACCAACACCATCGTCATCGGGAAATATCAGAATGCCATAGAAGAGATCAACCAGGCCTACGTCGATGAAAACAAGATTTCTGTAGTGCGGCGTCTCTCTGGAGGCGGTGCAGTTTATCATGATGCGGGGAATTTGAACTTCACCTTTATTGTAGATGCAAAAGAGGTTTCGGACTTCAATTTCAAGGTCTTTGTCATACCGATCATCAATGCTTTAAAGAAATTCGGTGTGCAGGCTGCCTTTAACGGGCGCAACGATATGACCATCGACGGGAAGAAATTCTCCGGAAATGCACAGTATGTGAAGAAAGGAAAAGGTTTTGCATCACGGATGTATCATGTTAGACTCTAATTTGACCGATGTGTCTGATGCACTGAAGGTCAAAGCAGCGAAATTCATTTCTAAAAATGCAAAAATCAGTCAGGAGCAGGGTTACCACCATCAATGCAGGTGCGCCGTATCCGATTACGATGGATGAATTTAAAAAAGCTTTAAAAAAAGAAGAAATATTAGGAACGGATTCCGCCAAGCCATACGTTCTGACAGAGGCGGACTTAACGAAGATCAAAAGAATCCAAAAGAGAAAAATATGAGACATGGAATTGGAACTATGGAAGAGCGGCAGCCTATTCCATGGTTCGTGAAAAAAAGTTTCCGGCTGGCCTTGTGACAGTACATATGAATGCAAAGGATGGATGTATAGGAGAAATTAAATTCTATGGAGATTTCTTTGGGAACGGCGAAATAGAGAGGAACTGGAAGAAGGTCTGAGAGGCGCCGCTTTGGACCAGAACTTGACGCAAAAGCTGGAAGCACTGCAATCGAGTTATTATATGAACGGCATCACAGCAGAGGAGCTGAGCCGTTTGATCAGAGGATAGATATCATTGGAGAAGCAGATGGAATATTTTTTTTGGAATATGTGAATGGTCACTGCCTGTTTCTGGCCCATTGGCGATCAGGCTGGCAAAGGAGGCAGGCTTTGACGGAATGCAGATTGGCGAAACAGGCGGAAGACAGATGGGTTATCCCTCAATCACAAGAGCGTACAGGAAATTTACAGGAGACAGCGCAGAAGCATACGATCTTAAGCTTCATTCCTTAAATTTGGGAGCCTTGTTATGAGGGAACTATGAACTATGCAGAAGGCAAACCACGAAAGGGGAATGGGCAAGAAAAAAGTCTCGTCAAGGGTTTTGAAGCATG
>VOFF01000234.1_pt1 | contig 24001 bp, 18 predicted proteins | sample 5384061 | NCBI WGS metagenome assembly VOFF01 (sample SAMN12384725, study PRJNA508395) | human gut metagenome | isolation source: healthy gut E | host: Homo sapiens
GCCGCCGCCACCTGCGGCGCTGTGACCAATGGCAGCAGCGATTTCGCCATCCTGTGCTGCGGCACGGGTGTGGGCATGTCGATGTGTGCCAACAAGATCAAGGGCATCCGCGCCTGCTGCTGCTCGGAGCCGTTCAGCGCCGAGTACACCCGCCGCCACAACAACGCCAATACCCTGTGCCTGGGCGGCCGCGTTGTGGGCCCCGGCCTCGCCTGCCAGATCGTTGACGCCTTTTTGGACCACGAATTTGAGGGCGGCCGCCACCAGAAGCGCATTGACAAGATGATGGCGCTGGAAACCCTTTAAGGCTCCCCCACTGTTGTACCCCGCCTGCGACCAGGCTTTGCATTGTATCCGATGAATTTTTATCTTGTAAGGAGAATCTGCCATGAGCGTTGTTAAAATTGTAGACCATCCCCTGATCCAGCACAAAATCAGCCTGATGCGTGACCGCAACACCGGCACCAAAGAGTTCCGTGATCTGGTCAGCGAAATTGCCACCCTGCTGTGCTACGAGGCCACCCGCGACCTGCCCACCGAGGAAGTTGAAGTGGAAACCCCGATTGCTCTGGCACGCACCCATGTGCTGGCTGGCCGCAAGCTGGCCCTGGTTCCCATCCTGCGCGCCGGTCTGGGCATGCTGGACGGCATGCTGACCCTGATCCCCGCTGCAAAGGTCGGCTTCATCGGCCTGTACCGCAATGAGGAGACAAAACAGCTCCGCCGTTGTGTGCGTGCCGGTGACGGTCAGCTTCCTGCATTGCGCCGTCCGCCGTGACCGACACCGTATAGGCGCGCAGGACGTCCAGCCCGCTCCCCGTCCTCAGTCTGGGACCAGACGGCTCGTCGTGCTCGCCCAGCGGCGGCGTGCCGGACTGCTGCAGAGAGACGGCAGCCAGATCGGTGGGCCGTCAAAATGCGCACGGTATCGCCGGGTATCGGCGACGGTGGTAAAGTGCAGCGCCGACCCGGTAAACGTGATGGCCGCTGCCAGCGCTGCCGCCCTGCAGTGCCCCCCACTTGGGGCCCGCCAGCGCCGCCAGCGGCGGATATGCTCCCTTTGTTTTTACGGATAAGGCCATGAAAAGCCTCCTTTTTTTGCCATAGAAAAGGCGTCGGCCCACAAGGACCGACGCCATAAATGCTGTGGGATAAAGCTTTTTGCTGCGCAGCAGAAATCAGCGCTTGCTGAACTTATGCGGCGCAGATGATGTGTTATTGATATTTCAGTCTTTGCGTTTTCGGATTGAAATAATAACACAAAATCGTAGGTTTTGCAAGTCTTTTTTTTGACAAAATAGCCGCACTTGTAACAAAAATCAACTATGTGCCTTGCTTCTTTTGTGCTTCTTACCCATGGCAGCTCAGGGCTGTGGAAGGAGCGGAAAGGCAGATCTATTAAATCTGGAGGATTCTATTATGAATGAATTTGATTTTGATATTTTAACTGCGGGCGAGCCTGCACAGTTTGGAAATACGACAGTCTGCGGCTGCGCTATCTGAAAGAAAACAAGCCTACACTATATCAGGCTTTGCTACAAAGGTCATTTGCTCAATGCTCACCTAAACGAGATTGACCAACAGGCCCATGAAGTGGTGGAGCAAATCGCGCAGCAGCTTATCCGTAGCGAACAGTTTGACGAATCGGTCAAGCTATCGAATCCTATTCTGTGGGTGCAAAAGATGAATTCTTTCAAGGATATTGCCGAAGAAACTGTTATGCGTGACTTGATCTATTGCTAATTTGAGAATTGTCGGATGCCCTTGCTGCGGTGAGGGCATCCGATTTTTCTATCGTCAGCAGTCATTCCCAATTAGCCGCAAATGCCCCGGACAGTACGAGCAAGCACGGCATTTGGTACACCAACCGCCCACTTGTTGGGGAAAGCCCCAATCCCCTACCATAAGCAGAAATCCGCTTTCTTAGATTTTACTTTTCAAACCATAGATATAGCTGCGCTTCCTTTAATATGGGTATTACACGCATCCATTTAATCTACTCCATAATAGGTTACAAATATTTGCTTTGCAACACATATATGGCGCATCCCTTATTGAAAAAGCATCACTTAAGTACAAATTTTGTAATATAGTTTACAAAGGGCTATTGCGCCCTCAAGTACTGTTTTTTCATTGCAATACTTTTCCATACCCTCTACAATTTCCGAAATAAAGCGTATGACAGTATCTTTGATTATTCCCAAATCCGAAATCGTCAAATCTCTAGCGCATCTACTAAAGCTCTCGTCTCCATGTGCCAATGCGTTCCGTTTTTTCTGACTTTTCCAAAGCCAGTTGGTCATCTACTACACGATAACGAATTTTATGCTTATCACATATTTTTTTAATTTTTTCTGCGTTAAGATTTCCATCAACACCAATCATACTTTTCGAAAGAATCAACGGTGTGTTTTTGTGTGATGTCTAACACAATGTGTTGAACTCGATTTGTATAGGTAGATAACTTCGAATCCGGTTTATGCACTTCTTTTACCTTATAATCTGTCCATATGTTTTGAATCTCATCAATAACATTAGCATATGGACATCCGTCAGCCTCCACCTGATCATATATTTCTAACATACCTGTTGTGAATGTTGCCTCCACAAGATTATAGAGCATCAATAAAAAATTGGATTTCATAATACGGAAAAAGCGTTGCTTATCCGCTGTGTGTAGCATATTATCCGAATCTCTGTCAATATCTTCCATAACCGAGTAGTAAAATTCTATTTCTCCTTTTCTATCATCAAGGACATTATATATTGCAATCATTTACTTTCGCCTCAATAAGTCTATCCCTAACATATTCGACTCTCGCAACTAGTTTTCCTTCATTGTTACTTGCATCGGAAGTTGTCAGGACTTTGAATTCTTCCGAATTAAGCCAGTCAACATTCTTCACTTCTAAATTCGGATATGCGCGCAATGCTAATGCTACACCAACAGAAATCGCTTCAAAACGCACTCTAGGCGTAGTTGTCGCATTCTGAGATTTAGCAAATCCAAACTGAAAGTGCTTTTGTACAAAATTAAGCATTCCTATAAAGTCCGTTTCATACTGCTGCTCATCAAACGAATCCAAATTCTTTGCCAAAAAATCATTCAGAAACGGATTAACCTCATGTTCAAAATGTTTATAATCATTTAAGTACGCAAAAAATCTCTCAGTACCAATTCAAATCTCTCTTGTCGAACAGCCTTGTTCTTCGAAATTGGACAAAGAGCAACAAACAATTCATTTTTACAGCATTTTTCGATATAGCTTGTCAATTTTCCCGGATAGGAACCTCTCCGAACTTCCGAATCAGATGCTTTAACTCCAGAAGTGTTAATTGATTAAAGAGGTCTTGTCGAATATCTGTTGTAGTTTTTTCGTCTAATACAACTACTCTAAAAAGTTCGATTAAGGAACTTTCTTTTGTGTTGCGGTGGACAAGTCTTCAAAAACAAATCCGTCCAATTCTGTAAGTTTTGCAAGTTTACTTAACTTCATTTTGCGTTTTACAAATTCTCGCAAGGTTTGCATTCGCTGGGCACCATCAATAATTTCAAGGCGTCCATCGTCGCATCCTGCAAAAACATAAACGGAATCGGTAGACTGCTAATACAGATTCTATAAACAACGAACGATTGTTCGGTTTCCAAACAAATTGACGCTGATAATCTGGAATATAGAAGTCGCCCTTTTCAAACTTGTCTAATAGCAACTCAAGTGTATAGTCTTTCGTGTCGTACTCAACCTGACGTTGTAATTTTTTAACTGACGCTCTGCCGCTTCAACTTGCTCAGGTGTCACTTTCTTCTTTGCCATCACTATACCTCCGAATATGATCTAAAATGCTCAGCCCTATTACTTTTCCTAATCGTACCGGAACTGCATTTCCTATCTGCAAGCCCAGTTTGCGCTTATTAAAGGATATCGGTTGACCTAATAAACTTGTAATCTTTTGGGAAATGATTGCAAAATAGCGCCTTCTCGTAGTGACAATGCACGATCTTGGGTCGGATGGCCAAAACGCCCATTTCCATAGCCATAAAACTGCGTTGTAATAGTAGGTGATGGAGCATCCCACCGCATTCGCCCATAAACAGAAGGATATGTTTTGCCTGAACTCTTCTTATGGCACTTTAATTGAAGTTCTTTGTCCCAATCACGCCATGTTCCCCGGTGTAGACTGTCTGATGCGCTTCAAATTTTTTCAGACAAAGCTGTTGCCGAATGCATCAAATCATTAGGATCTGTCGATCCCGCGATTAGTGGGGGCAAATTGCCAATGGCGTCCTTTTTACCGTAACATATTTATCTGGTGTATGTAGCCGGAAGAAGACTGATTTTCCCAAACAGCGACGCCAAAAGAACCAGCCTCTTTCTGCTTTGCGGAACTCCATAATCAGGGCAGTATACAATTTTATGAAATATGTGGTAACCACATTCTTCCAATTCCTTTACAAAATCCGCAAAAACAGGCGTTTTCTCTAGCTCAGGAACGTTTTCCATTGCAATTATTTCAGGCTTTATTCCTTTTTGCAAGCGTTCCAAATGAGTAAAGTAGTCGCCACTTTTCATCTTTATAGCCATCTTTACGGTATCTTTGAGTATATTTTTGAAAATGGCTGGCATGGTGCACAGCCCGCCAAAAATATGTATATTGAGATCATCAGGGTACAATGCAGCCAGCTCTTCTGGTAACACAGTTGTTATGTCACGCTGGATAAACTTTGCATTATTATTTTCCTCATATGCATATTGGCAACTCGCTTCGAAATCAATGCCAGCAACCACATTAATACCTGCTTGCTCAAGTCCTTTGTTAATCCTCCAACACCACAAAATAAATCTATAGCAGCACAGGGCATACTTTTTATCCTCCTTATTAAGCTCTCCCAAACTGCTATAAGTTTGTCTCTGAAAGCTGTTTATCTTTTAGCGCTATTCGAAGTCTTTCCAATAACGCTTTTTCATTTTTTTTTTCTTTAACTCGCACTCCCAGATTCGTAATACTGTCCATCCACGAGCTTCAAACAAAGCTGTTACTTCTCTGTCATACATAATATTTCGTTCCCGCTTTTTTTTGCCAATATTCTTGATGTTCTAAGGGTCGTGTATTTCGGCAATCATGACCATGCCAAAAGCAACCGTCAACAAATATTGGCACCTTTTGCTTTAGAAATACAAAATCCGGATGTCCTTTTTACATCATAATTTCGTCTCCAACCTGTAATGGCATTCTCTTTAAACACTCGTATAAGCCTAAGCTCCGTCGATTTGTTTTTTTTCTTGACTTAACCCTACTCATGATCTCAGATCGCTTTTCGGAATCAAAAAAATATCTGCCATACTTCTTTATCTTGCCTCAAACTCTATTCTTAAGCTTGGATCTGTTTCAGTGTTTAATACAATATCATTATAGCGACTGATAATATCTGAAAGCGTAGAATTTCTCTTGCTTTCATCAAAAAGGCTATGTTCATATACATTGGACGAAAGGAATTGCTGAATATCCCAAACCTCAACGCGCCCGGCAAGTCCTGCATCCTCAGCAAGATTAAGCGCCGTATGTACACGGTCAAAAATTGTAATAATTACCGGATGCGCACCGCTGCGCAAAATTAGCCTTACATTTTTTTCAATGAGCAGTGCTCCCGGCATAGTCGTGCAATGAATAATCGTATTATTGATAACAAAATCGCCATTACGATCCGTAGGGCCGTCTGCAACAGAAGCACCATGAATTTCAAATGAATTGTCTGGCATAATCAAGCAAAGTTTGGCAGCGACAAGATGCTGCAAAACCGTTCCCAAATATTGCGTTCCAGGATTTTGCCTTTGGCGTTTTTCTCGCTTGTTCAAAAAAAGCTCATCCAGATTTGCGCCAATTGTTTTTGACGTATCTGCCGTAAGAATAAAAAGGTTGATTTCTGAAATATTCTCTAACTTGTTCCGCCCAAAATTCTTCCACGATTGAAAAATCAACAGTTTCCTCTGTATTCCATTCATTCAAGAAATCCACATACTTTTATCATCAAGCCCATACTGCCACGACTAGTACGTCCACCTTCTGCTGAAAGCTGCTGCGTAATTCCATGCTCTTTTCAGAATCTTTTTTTAGATTTCCTCCACCTAATCCTGCAACCTGTCCTTTACTACTAGTCTGAAAGTCATCTGGGTTAAGTGGAAATGTTCGCTCCCGAACCAATCTAGTAAACTGAATCACAAGTGAAAGTGGTCCTTTTTGTGTAAATGTTATTTTCGGCTTGAAAAGTTCTCAATCGAACTTCTGGATTAGTCACTATAAATCGCCTCCGCAATTTTCGTTAAAAAATCGTTCTCCAATAAATTGAGCTACTGGCATAGCCACCGCATCTCCCATTGCTTTATAACCGTCATTATAACTTCCCGGCAGCTTAAAAGTATCTGGTGCCCCCATTAGTCTTGCAGCTTCCCGAACAGTCAAAAGTCTAGCATGTGTCGATTTTCCGTCTTTAACCACTAAATATTGCTTGCTACTTCCCCCTTCTGGAGTTCTCAAGCATCCAGCAATACCATCACACCGCAATTCCAACTGTTGTTGCCCGTGCCTAGTACGACGATAGCCTGTAGCATAAATCAATTCGTGCGCATCAAGTTTTTCCTTGTGCTTTTCCGGAAGAAGTCGCAAGACTTCGTCCTTATCAAACGGAACATCTTTTTCTACAATATCTCTCACTGTTTGATGACGACGCGATGGTTTATCCGTGTTCCACCAAATCCAGTCTGGTAAGCGCTTTCCCAATTCAGCAGCCGCTTTGTTGTGAAGCCAGCACGGACCGGTACCCACCAAATTTTCCGGTATTTTTACAGCCTTTTTTAACAGCTATAATAAAAACTCTAGGACGCGATTGCGGAACAAAGTGAGACGCATTGATTACGATTGCTCCACACCTATAATCACGCTCTGTTAAAGCGTGATGAAGCACACTATAGTTTTCTCCTTTGTTTTGTAGACAATAAACCTATGACATTTTTCTAGCACAAGCATTTTAGGCTGTTCAGTCATTTCATCTAAAACACGGAGCCATTCCCACACAAGACCGCTACGTGATGCGTGAATTCCTCCTAAAGATCCCGCTAAAGATAGATCTTGACATGGAAAGCTAGCCCATGACATATTTGCATACGGAATATCTGCACCATTTATGTTCTTAATATCATCAAGCAGAAAATGTTCTTTTCCAAAGTTTGCAGTATATACAGCCGCTTTTTGCTCGCTAATATCATTAGCCCAAATAGGAGCAAACATTCCTTGTAGTCCATATCCTACAAGACCACTTCCCGCGAAAAAATTCATGCATTGTCCAAGGCGCATTAGAAGGTCAATATATATTGACTTTTGTACGAGTCATCAGTCCATTTTCCTTTCTTTGGAATGTTTAATTCCGGTTGGTTTTTTCGCATCTTCTGGAATAATCCAAATACGACTCATCCGGGATGCACCGGGAACACGGTTCTCTTTACACAAAATCTGCACTTGGCGGGATGTTACGCCCCACTTTTGGGCAGCTTCTTGAGCTGTAATATATCCGTTCAATGACCACACCTCATTGTCTTTACACTATACCTTATTATAGTTTTATTATATTCGTTTAAGCGAAGTCGGTCAAGTCTTCTGCTCTCGTTTCAGCTTACGGAGACAGCGACAGGAGTCTTAGGGTACACCCTAACAAGGACATTTTTTGCTGGCATGACAGCAAAATGACATGCTTGCTCGTACTTTGCCACCCTATTGTGGCAAAGTACACAGCCATCTGAAAAAGCATTTTTCCATCAAGAAGGCAAGATGCCCTGTTCCTAAAGATAGGGGCATCTTGCCTTCTTCCTTTATGCTTCGGGCAGTGCCCATAGCCACTGTTTACTGATTTTAGTTGAGGTCACACCTAATTCATATCGCGCATTGCGCAAGGTCTTGGGGCGTATCCCTGCCTGTTGTGCGGCTGCTTCAATCTCTGTTTGCGGCAGCGGGCCGTCCGCCAATACTTCTTTCAGAAAGCTCTGCGCCTCGCGCAGCTTATGCCCTCGGCTGCTGCCGGAAAGCAGTTCGTCCACACTGATGTCATACGGTCCTGCCCATTGAAAGCCCTGCTCTGGGTCAAGACGAAAGGCAACAGCCCCGCCCTCCGGGGCCAGTGAGCTTTTTGCCGGGCAGACAACACGCAATGTGGGGGTCATCTTTGATACGCCCTACTACCAGCACACACACTCCTTGCAGCCGCCTGAAAATCAATAGACCCTAACCCGCGATAGCTGGATTTCTCGCTGCTGTTCTTGTTCATGTGCCCAATCAGAAGAATGGCACATCCATACTTTTCAGCCAGCTTTGCAATTCTGTACATCAGTGGTCTGATTTCATTTGCGCGGTGCATATCCACGCTTGCACCGATGTATCCTTGAATCGGATCCAGCACCACCAACCGTGCGCCGGTTTGTTCTATTGCCTGTTCCAGCCGGTCATCGTCCAGTGTCAGCACCCTGTCGAAATCGTCAATTACCATCACCCTTGCACAATCTGCGCCCGCTGCCACAAGGCGCGGCTTGATGGTATCGGATAGACCGTCCTCTGCCGTCTGATAAATGACATTGACCGGCTCCATTGGCGGCGCTCCCTCCCCACAGGCTTGCCGGTTGTCAGCGCTGCGATGATTTGCAGCGCCAGTGTAGTTTTACCCTCACCGGGGTCGCCCTGTAAAATTGTGATTTTCCCCAGCGGGATAAACGGATACAGCAGCCATTTTACTGCCTCTATCGGAATTGTATCCATAGAGATCAGCTTTACATGATTTCTTTGCATAAGCCCCACTTTCTTCTTCAAAAAATGGCGGCTGCTGTGGTAGAATATCAGTGGTGCCTGATAGTTACACACAGCAGCCGCTGTTGGTACTGTCTTTCATCGGGGAGCGTTTACCCCTGCACGGGTAAACGCTCTTTTGTTGTTTAACTTTTTCCCTCGGCATTGAAATAGCCGATTTCTTCCCCAAACCTTGCGGTCAGGGCAGTAATAGTTATACTCATTTGATCCGTCCAGCTTGATTGCATAGCCAAACTTGAATGCGCCCCTGCTGTAAGCCAACTCTTACATACTGCGCGTCCTTGTGCATAGCTTTTTGCAATTTCCGTTACAGGCACATTTCTGCCGCTAAAAAAGCCGGCATTGCCGTATAGGTCTGCCTCTCAACCATTTCTTACACCTCCCTCTGCTTATGATTGCCTTTCAGCAATTTCATTATACGCAGCATTATTGCATATGTCAATATTGTATACGCAAATTATTTGCGTATAATTTTTTCAAACATGCTTGATTTCTTCGCATGTATATGGTAGTATTAAGGCGAGGTGAGAAGCCATGAATCTTACAAATGAACAAATCGGGCAGCGAATCAAGGCTGTCCGCTCAGAAAAGAATCTGACACAAACCCAGCTTGCACAGCTTTTAGGGAAAAGTCTGCGCAACGTGCAAAGCTACGAAAGCGGCGAAAGCCGGATTTTACTGGATACTGTGACCACTATCGCACACGCTTTTGAGGCGTAACGCCCGCATACCTGCTGGGCGTAAGCGAGCCGCAAATCAAGCTGAATACCCTTGCCGATGTGGTTACTGTACTTTATGAGTTAAACAAGAAGCAAAGAACTTCACTTCGACATTGACATTACCCACGAGCGCTGTGATGACGGCAATTTTACCGCTTCACTGAAATTCCGCGCCACAGACCCGGATGCCACTCTGAACGAAACGCTCTGCTTTTTTTGCTGGAACAGTTTTCTTTTGAACGCTCTTGGAGCGAGGAGTACTGGCATGACCCCAGCCGTCTTACCGGCTTCACAAATGAAAAAATCGCACAATATGCCAACAAACCATTGACCGACAAACCCTTGTACACTGCCGATTTAAGCAAATACGACATGGCAGAATTAAAGAATATGACCAAGAAACAGTTGGACAGTCTGAAATAATGTTGATAAGAGGTCATTCCTCTTTATCATAGAATGTGCCTGAGCGAAAGGAAGTTTGATAATAACATGAGATTACCCAATGGCTACGGCAGCGTAGTCAAAATGTCCGGAAAACGCAGAAAACCTTACATGGTACGCAAAACCATCGGCTGGCATTTAGACGAGACCAAAGGCAGGCAGATTCAGGATTTTCAGATTATCGGCTATGCCGAAACCCGCGCCGAGGGGCTGAGAATGCTGGCTGAATACAATCAGAATCCCTATGATGTTAATGTTGCTAAAGTCACCTTTTCCGAGGTCTACGAGCGCTGGTCAAAGTATAAGTATCCCATCATATCCGACTCCAATGCAAAAAGGGCTACACGGCTTCCTACAAGGTCTGTGGTATCTTGTATGACAAGCCTTTCCGCGAGATCAAACTCTGTGATTTTTTGCAGCTTGTAGTTGACACCTGTGGCAAAAAATTATCCCACACTCAAAAAGTTAAAGGGCTTATTCAATCAAGTGTACGAATACGCCATGAAGAATGACATCTGCAACAAAGATTATTCGCAGTATGTTGATCTGACAGGCTACCGTAACAAGAACCCCAACAAGCGCGACCGTAACATCTTCAGCAAAGACGAGTTGGCAAGACTTTTGGGCGCACGAGGCTAATCCTTACTGCCAAATCATTTTGATGCTGAATTACAATGCCTGCCGCATCTCGGAATTTCTCGATTTGAAGAAAGAGAATGTCCATCTGAAAGAACAGTACTTTGATGTAGTTGCTGCCAAAACCGAAAACGGCGTCCGCAAAGTGCCGATTGCCGACAAACTGCTGCCATTCTACGAAGCGTGGTTCGAGCGCTCTCCTTTGCGAATATCTGCTCTGCACTACCGAGGGGCAGCACCTTGACTACTTCAACTACTGCGACACCTATTGGGATCCGCTGATGGAAGAATACGACATGAAGCACACGCCCCACGACACACGCCATACCTGCATTTCCATGATGGCCGATGCCGGGGGTTGCTCCTACCATTCAAAAAGAAGATTGCCGGTCATTCCGGCGCTATGAGCCTGACAGAGCGCGTGTACACCCACTTGGACATTCAGACACTCATTGATGGCATCAACATGATTTGTCCAGTGTAAGGCTTTCTTTTTTACAAATAAAAAGCAGGAGACATTCTCCTTGCGGAAAACATCTCCTGCGATAAGACTTATGGCGCTGTGGAAGTCTGCTGCATATTCGCTTATTGTGTGCTGCTTTTTCAGCAAGCTCCAAAGCGATTTGCTGCATTCACGGCTTCAGACGATTCCAACTTTCCGCACACAGTCGTGCAAAAAGTTGTGAAACGTTCTGAAAAGTTCGCAAGTAGTACTGATAATCAGCGCTTGCTGAACTGGGGAGCGCGGCGAGCTGCTTTGAGACCGTATTTCTTGCGCTCTTTCATTCTGGGGTCGCGGGTCAGGAACCCGGCCTTCTTCAGGTCGCCGCGCAGCTCGGCGTCGAACAGGAGGAGGGCGCGGGACAGGCCGTGGCGGATGGCGCCCGCCTGGCCTGCACAGCCACCGCCGACGACGTTGACGACAACGTCGAACTTGCCCCCTCGTTCTCAGTCAGAACGAGCGGGCTGTTGGCGAGCAGCTTCAGGGTCTCCAGACCAAAGTAGTCGTCGATGTCGCGGCCGTTGATGGTGATCTTACCGGTGCCGTTGTAAACGCGAACGCGGGCCTTCATGTCATGCACGCCGACCTCATTGTAACACTTGGCAGCGGCAGACACGATTCCCTGTACTTCTGCGAAGTTGGAAACCTTGACTTGTCTTACCATAATAATGACCTCCATAAATAAAACCCGGCACAGGCCATCATGCCTGCGCGGTAAGGGCGGAACCCACATCTTCTTTCCCTTACAGCTGCATTATAGCATAATTCTATCCGGCGTACCTATGTTAGATTCATTGTTGCCATTTTTTCATCGGGATGCACAAAAGACAAATTTGTTCATGTTCCGCTTTGTACAGGCTGCCAAAGTTTTTTCGCTTTATTCACGAATTTTCTTTATTTTTTGACTTTTCTGATTTCAGTTTTTGTCTTTTCAGCTTTGTATTTTAACGGTTTTTGTTCCTGTTTTGGCAGGTTGCACATTCAAACTGTCCATTTGGCTTTTCCTTCCGGCAACATAATTCCATGCTCTGCCGAAAAGTGCTGATTTTTGCGGTTTTCGGCCAGGTTTTCAGCTCTGGGGCACGCCTTTCATGGTCAGGGCAATGCGCTTTTTGGCTGTATCCACGCTCAGTACCTTGACCTGCACCACATCGCCCACTTTCAGCGCATCTCTCGGGTTCTTGATAAACTTATCACTGATCTGGGAAACATGCACCAGTCCGTCCTGATGCACGCCGATATCTACAAATGCGCCAAAGTCAATCACATTGCGCACGGTACCTTTCAGCTCCATGCCGGGCTTCAGGTCCTCCAGCCCCATCACATCGCTGCGCAGCAGGGGTTTGGGCAGGCTGTCGCGCACATCGCGCCCCGGCTTGCACAGCTCGGACACAATATCCATCAGGGTGGGTTCGCCCACGCCAAGTGCTTCGCACAGGGCTTTGGTGCCGCAGTTCTTCACCCGTACCGGCAGGCTCTGCATCGCGTCCGTTCCGATCTCTTTGGCGTCACAGCCGCAGGCTTCCAGCAGGCCCTTGGCGGCGGGGTAGCTTTCGGGGTGGACGGCGGTTGCATCCAGCGGGTTCTTGGCACCCGGCAGGCGCAAAAAGCCTGCGCACTGTTCAAATGCCTTGGGGCCAAGGCCCTTGACCTTTTTCAGCTGCGCACGGGAGGTAAACGCACCCTCCTCCTCACGCCAAGCCACAATATTTTTAGCGGTAGCGTTGGTAATGCCGGCCACACGGGCCAGCAGCGGGGCGGACGCCGTGTTCAGATCCACGCCAACGCTGTTCACGCAGTCTTCCACCACACCGTCCAGCGTTTCGTTCAGGCGCTTCTGGGGCATATCATGCTGGTACTGGCCCACGCCCACGGCCTTGGGGTCAATTTTAACCAGTTCGGCCAGCGGGTCCTGCAAGCGGCGCGCAATGGAAACCGCGCTGCGCAGGTTGACATCATACTGCGGGAACTCCTCCGCCGCCAGCTTGGACGCCGAATACACCGAAGCACCGGCTTCACTGACGACCATATATTGCAGGTGCAGCCCCTTTTCCTCGGCCAGTTCACGGATTACGGCGGCGGCAAACTCCTCGGTTTCATGCCCGGCGGTGCCGTTGCCGATGGCCATGACCTCCACCTCGTTTTTCAGCACCATACTCTTGATGGTTTTCTTGGCCTGATCCACCCGCTTGAATTCCGGCACCGGGTATACCACGTTGGTATCCAGCACCTTGCCGGTGGGGTCCACCACGGCAACCTTGCAGCCCATGCGGTAGCCGGGGTCCAGGCCCATCACGGTTTTGCCGCGGATGGGCGGCTGCAGCAGCAGCTGGCGCAGATTCTCGCCAAACACAGTGATGGCACCCTCGGCGGCCTTGGCGGTCAGTTCGGCGCGCAGTTCGTTTTCCAGGCTGGGGTGGATCAGGCGGCTGTAGGCATCCAGTGCCGCGGCTTCCACAATGGCAGCGCTGGCGCCGCCGGTCTTTTTGCGGGCGAACATCCAGGCCACAATGCCCCCGGCGCGCTCGGCTTCCACGGCAATGCTCACCTTCAAAAAGCCTTCCCGCTCGCCGCGGTCCAGGGCCAGAATACGGTGGCCAGGGATTTTGGCGACAGGCTCGGTATAATCATAATACTGGGTGTATACGCTGTCTTCGTCCTTAGCTTTTACGCTTTTGACCATGCCGAACGCATGGTAGTAGCGGCGCAGCTCGGCGCGGCAGTGAGCGTCATCGCTGATGGTTTCGGCAATGATATCTTGTGCCCCGGCCAGAGCGGCTGCTGCATCGGGGACTTCCTCGTTCAGGTAGTCGTTGGCGGCTGTCTGCGGGTCAAAGTCAGCATCCTGCTTCAAGGTAGCATCGGCCAGCGGCTGCAGGCCGCGAGCGCGGGCGATGCTGGCGCGGGTCTTGCGCTTGGGCTTATACGGACGATAGATATCCTCCACCTCGGCCAGTGTTTTGGCACCAGCCAAAGCGGCCTGCAGTTCCGGCGTCATGGCGTTCTGCGCTTCAATGGAGCCGGACACTTCTTCTTTACGCTTATCCAATCCGCGCAGGTATTCCAGGCGGTCGCCCAAGTTGCGCAGCACCTGGTCATCCATAGAGCCGGTAGCTTCTTTGCGGTAGCGGGCAATAAATGGGATGGTGTTCCCGGCATCGATCAGGTCAATGGCACCCTGTACGTTTTTCAGGCTCAGGTTCAGTTCCTGCGCCAGCTGTTCGGCATGGTTCGGCATCTTTGTTCTCACTTTCTGTTTTACGAGGGATTTTCCACGCGGGATTTTCCAGCCTTTTTTTGAAAAAAAGGCTTCGGCGAAAAAACTTTAATATATAAATTATAGTAGATAGTTAAAAATCAGCCGTAGGGCGGGATGTTGTGCCATGATTCCACATATCGGGCTATATCCGGGTATATCACCCTATCATATGCCACACACCCGCGTGCGCACAATGTGCGTCCCTACGGTCTCTATCGGGATAAAACGCAATGTTCCGCCCCCGACTACATCCTAAGGCAATACCGCATAATTCTAAGTGCCGATACGGCGAGCGAGGTACGGCAGATGCTAAGCCAAAAGCGCAGATAATACTTTGTGTATTATCGAGCATTTTGGCAACGCAGATGCCGTGCCGCAGCCGCCGGAGCGGTGCTTAAGCCGTAAGGCGGGAATTATGCGGTGTTGCCCTAAATTTGACCGTGCACACTCCCAACGGTTTGGCAGGGCATCATTTACCCCACACTGCTCTCTTCCCGGCGCTTTTTCCGGTGCAATACTGCCACCCACACGGCATACACCACAATAGCGCCGGCGCTGACGGCAACGCTCTGCCGCAGACCGGCCGTGTGGTAGGTGAACACGATCTCGCTGTGGCCCGCCGGGGCGGCAACCGCCATCAGGCCGTTGTCCACTTTCTCCACCTCCGCCGGCACACCGTTCACGGTTGCGGTAAAACCATCGTCATAGGGCACGCTGAACAGTACCAGATTTTCGGCTTCCAGATCCGCCTGCGCGGTAAAGCCGGTGCGCGTTGCGGTAAAGCTTGTCACAGCGCTTTCCCGCCGGGCCGTACAGTCCTGCACATAATCCTCATAGCTGATGTTATTTTTCTCATCATCCGTCAGGTTCTGCATCATCCGGCCGTACCGTTCCACCTGTTCATCGGTCAGCAGCAGGGCTTTCATCAGTACATTGCCCGCGTTGGTATCGCTCACCGTTTCAAAGTTCTCTTCCGTAATATAGGAATCATAGGTAAAGCCCATCGGCACCCAGTTCTCGTTTTCGTAAATCAGGTAGCTTGTGGTGCTTGAAACAAGGTTCCAGCCTTCCAGCTTTTCTTTTTCCCAATCCTCAACTTTTTCTTTCGGCACAAGGGTATACCGCACGCTCAGCAGACCGCGCAGGGCATACAGGCTGGCTTCCGGCTTGGAGTTCACATCCCGCTTAACGCCCACCGTAGGGTAAAATTCCAGAATGCTGGGTGCTACCGTGGAGTTAAAGAACTGGATGCAGCTTTTGTCCAGCCACAGACCAAGGTTGTTATAACTGTCGTAAGCGTCCAGCCGGTAAAAGACATCGTCCGGCAGAACGGCGTTCAGCTCCGGGGCTTCGCGCCAGGTCTGCTGCACATAGTCCGCATCGTGGTACCACTGGCCGTATTTGGTGATGGAAAGGTGTACCTGCCCATACACAAAGCTGAACCCCAGCACCACGGCCAGCACCGCCGCCGGGAACCGTGCCGCCAGCTGCCTGCGGTAATGCAGCAGCAGCCAGAACAGCCCCACGCCCAACATGCTGACCAGCAAAATGCCCCAGTAGCGCAGCGGTTCCTCCACCACGCCAATGGTGGTGGTGCCGTCTTTTTCATTGGGCACCAGCGCAAAGGCAATGCTGCTCAAGGTACACAGCGCCACAAGGCCCAGCGCGCGGCGGTACTCGGTTTCGCACAGGTTGGCTTTTTGCAGCGTCATAGCCGTGGCGGCGCAGAGCACCAAAACCGGCATATAATACCAGCGCGCATAATAGCTGGAATTGAGGGCATAGAACATGCTGTTCAGCACCGGCACAAAGGCGCAGATAAGGCACACTTTCATGATGCGCGCAAAGGGGTGGCGCCGCCGCACGCGGCAGAACACCAGCCCGCCCGCAATGCCCACCACCGGCAGGTAGACAGTCATGCTGGTGTGCTTTAAGATGCCCTCCTGGAACAGGTCTTTCAGGTAGGGGGCATCCGGCATCAAAAAAGCGCTGTAAAAAATGGCAAGGTACTGCTGGGCGCTGCCGTATACAAGGTAGCCGTACCCATTGAATGGATCGATTGTGCGCGGGTTCTGCACCAGCGAAAGTGCCGCCGGAACCAGCAGCGCACAGCCCATGCAGCAGCCCAGCACCGTCTGGAACGCCAGCGCCCCAAACAGGCGCAGGTTCAGCTTGTACCGGCCGCCCGCCACCATGCAGACAAAATAAATAATCAAAAACACGGCCTGCCCGGCAAAAAAGAAATAGTTGTTGAGCAGGTTGATCGCAACCCAAAACGGGAATGCACCGTGCCTGCGGTCCAGCACGGCGTCATCCAGCGCTTTGAGCATGTAGGGGAACAGCGCCACAACGTCCAAAAAGTGGTTAAAGAACACGTTGTACACCGTAAAGCCGGAGAACGCATACAGACACGCGCCCACCATGCTCCAGCGCTCGTCTTTTACCCAGCGGCGCATCCACAGGTAAGCCCCGCCGCCCGCCACAGCAAATTTAAGGCAGAGCATTGGCACCATGGCCCAGGGCGTCCACCGATAGGGCAGCAGCAGGGTGAGCCAGAAAAACGGGCTGCCGCACAGATAAAAGCTGTAGGAGTTCACAAACCCGCTGCCCAGGTCCGTTGCCCAGCTGAAACTGCCCTCCTGCTTAACAAAATTGTTGGCATAGGAATAAAAGGAAATCTGCTGGTCGTTAAAGTCCCCGGCGTAGTGGAAAAAGTCGCCGTTCAGGCCATCAATGATGCAGTGGGGCAAAAACAGCGCCGCCGCCACCGCAAAGCAAAGCCAGAACACCTGCCAATACCGTGACCGCCCGCCTGTTTTGCGCTCCAAAAGCTTGCCGCCAATCTTCAATGCAATTCCCTCCTTTGAAGGGATGTGATATACTTTATAATTAGAAATTAGCAATGAGCAATTATCTGCCATTCTTTGGCTCCTCGTATTTTGGCAAAAGGTCTGCCCCATTGCCCACCATTTAATTTCTCATTACTAATTCCTAATTCCTAAGGCAACACCGCACAATTCCCGCCTAGCGGCTTAAGCACCGCTTCGGCGGCTGCGGCACGGCATCTGCGTTGCCAAAATGCTCGATAAGACATCCAGTATTATCTGCGCTTTTGGCTTAGCAGCTGCCGCACCTTCGCCGTATCGGCACTTAGAATTATGCGGTATTGCCCTAATTTTTTCAAGAGTGAGGTGCTTTGTTTTGTCTCTATACCCTTTTCACGCTCTTTTGGGGCGCATGAAGTATATTACGCGGTGGGCGCTGATGCGCTGCATGCGGCAGGAAAGCCTGAGTGAGCACACGGCGGATACCGCCCTGCTGGCCCATGCGCTTTGCCTGATCGCCCGGAACATCACCCACACCGGGGCCGATATCCGCCCCGACACCGTGGCCGCCGCGGCGCTGTACCACGATGCGCCGGAAATTTTGACTGGCGATATGCCTACCCCGGTCAAATACAAGAACGAAGCCCTGCGCACCGCCTACAAAGCCGTGGAACGGGAAAGCGCCCTTGCCATGGCGGATCTGCTGCCGCCGGAGCTGCATGAGATCGAAGGCAGCTACCTGACCGGCAGTGTGCTGAACGATGCCGAGCGCAAGCTGCTGAAAGCCGCAGACCGGCTTTCGGCCCTGATCAAGTGCATGGAGGAGGTGGAAAGCGGTAACCGCGAGTTCACCGCCGCTCTCGCCCAGCAAAAAGCCGATCTGGCCGCCATGCACAGCCCCGAAGCCGATTATTTCATTGAGCACATGCTGCCGTGCTATACGCAGAACCTGGATGAGCTAACGAAAAAGTAAGTAAATAGTGAGGAGTTAGGTGTTGAAGGTGCGGCTTGCGCCGCATTTTCGAAAATTTGAAAATAAGAAAAGGTTAATATTCAAAATCGTGCGCGTCAGCGCACACCATAAACTTCTAACTCCTACCTCCTAACTACCCTTGGAGCTTATATACTGCCTCAATCAGCTTGTCCACATCGGTAAAATGCTCCAGCATGGAACAATAACGGCGCAGGGACGCGGCGCCTTTCAGACCTTTCATATAGTGCATGGCCTGGCCGCGTGCCTGGGGCATAGCAGTCCATTCGCCTTTTTCTTCGCACATTTCGTAGATTTGGGCGCGCAGGGCGCTCATCCGGGCATTCAGGCTGGGTTCGCCGGGCTCCGGCTGGCCAGTCAATACGGCGTTGATGCGCTCAAACAGCCAGGGGTCGCCCAGCGCGCCGCGGCCGATCATCACGCCCGCGCAGCCGGTTTGCTCCAAAATCTGCTTTGCGCCTTCCGCCGTGGTGATATCGCCGTTTGCCAGCACCGGAATGCCGACCGCTTTGCGGATCTCCGTGATGGCATCCACATCAATGGGCGGGATGTACATCTGCTCCCGCGTGCGGCCATGCACGGCGATCAGGTCTGCACCGTTTGCTTCACACTGCCGGGCCACAGCAACGCCGGTCAGCTGCTCGGCATCCCAGCCAATGCGCATTTTAACGGTCAGAGGCTTATCCGGCCCCAGGGCTCCGCGGGCAGCGGCCACCATGCGGCCGCACAGCTCCGGGTCCTGCATCAGTTTGCTGCCTGCACCGCTGGATGTGATCTTGGGGGCCGGGCAACCCATGTTGATGTCCAGAATATCAAACTGCACACCTTTTTCCTGAATGATCCGGATCGCCTGCGCCATCGTTTCGGGCTCGGCCCCAAACAGCTGCACGGCATAAATGCCATGGGGGGCCTTGTCCCGCAGCAGGCGCACGCTTTTGTCATCGCCAAAGGTAATGGCCTTGGCGCTGGCCATCTCGCTTACCGTCCACGCCGCGCCATGGTCCGCCATCAGGTGCCGGCACGCCGCATCCGTAAACCCCGCCATCGGCGCAAACACCGCAGGCTGTGCATATGGAATGGTTAGATTGCGTAATTGCATATTTTTGATAGGCAGAAGTGAAGAGCGAGGAGTTAGGCGTGAGGAGTTAAAGGTGCGGCTTGCGCCGCGTTTTGAATTTTTTGGGGTAAAACAATAAAACCTAAGGCAATACCGCATAATTCTAAGTGCCGATACGGCGAGCGAGGTGCGGCAGATGCCAAGCCAAAAGCGCAGATAATACTGGATGTCTTATCGAGCATTTTGGCAACGCAGATGCCGTGCCGCAGCTGCCGGAGCGGTGCTTAAGCCGCAAGGCGGGAATTGTGCGGTGTTGCCATAACATTCAAAATTGTGCGCGCCAGCGCACACCAATAACTCCTAACTCCTACCTCCTACCTCCTAACTCCTGACTCTCTCCCAACTTTTGTTTTTGCTTCAGCTAAAATATTATTTTACCACACTCCCCACACCAGTGCAATTTGTGATATACTATTTTTATTATTGCAATCGATGTGTTTCGTTTTTTCGGAGGTTCCTGTATGAAACTGCTGGTTTTGGATGGCAACAGTCTGGTGAACCGGGCTTACTTCGGTATCAAGCTGCTGACAACCAAGGATGGGCGCTACACCAACGCCATTTTCGGCTTCCAGAATATCCTGCTCAACCTGCTTTCCGCCCACCACCCGGACGCTGTGGCCATTGCCTGGGACGAAAAAGCCCCCACCTTCCGCCATACCGCCTATGACGGCTACAAGGCCACCCGCCACGGTATGCCGCAGGAGCTGGCGGAGCAGATGCCGGTATTAAAGCAGCTGCTGACCGACCTTGGCTTTGTGCAGGTCAGCAAGCCCGGCTGGGAAGCGGACGATATTCTGGGCACGCTGGCCGCCGCCAATGAGGCCGCCGGGGGCACCACCCTGCTGGCGACCGGCGACCGGGACAGCCTGCAGCTGGTAGACGATGCCACCACGGTGCTGCTTGCCACCAACCGCGAAACGCTGCCCATGGACCCCGCCGCCATCCAGGAAAAATACGGCGTGGCCCCGCCGCAGCTGATCGAAGTAAAAAGCTTGATGGGCGATGCTTCCGATAATATTCCCGGCGTGCCCGGCATCGGCGAAAAGACCGCCCTTGCCCTGGTGCAGAAGTTCGGCAGTTTGCAGGGCGTGTATGAGCACCTGGACGACAAAGCCATCAAACCCAAACAGCGGGAAAAGCTGGAAGCCAACAAGGAGCTGGCCGAGCTTTCCCACATGCTGGGCACCATCCGCAAGGACGCTCCCATCGAAACTGCGCCGGAGCACTACTGCCGCACTGCCGGGGACCCGGCTGCCGCAGCCCAGCTGCTGGCTGAGCTGGAAATGCACAAGCTGACCGCCCGCTGGGGGCTGGATGAATCCCCGGCAGCGGTTGCCGCCAGCGCAGAGCCTCTGCCGGAAGTGCAGCCCGACCTGCTGCCCCTTGCGCCGGAAGGCCGATATGACCTGGCCCAGAACAAGGACGGCAGCTGGTACGCCGTGCAGGGGGATTCCGTTTACCTGCTGGATAACGACCGCCTGCCCTCTCTGCTGGATGCCGCCGGGGTGCAGCTGCGTGTGTTTGATGCAAAGCCGTTGTACCACATTGCACTGGAGCATGGCGGCGTTGGCGCGGCCATTGTGTTTGATGGCAAGCTGGCCGCCTACCTACTGAATCCTTCGGCCAGTGATTACCAGGCCGGGCAGCTGGCGGCAGAATACGCTGCTGCCCCCGCCTTTGCCTGCGCCGCCGCGCCGGATGCCGGGGCGCTTTCCGCCTTGCTGGATGTGCTTTCCACTAAGCTGGACGAGCAGGGCGGCCACGACCTGCTGGCCACGATGGAGCTGCCTCTGGCCCGCGTGCTGGCCGACATGGAGCGCATCGGCTTTGCGGTGGACGCCGAGGGCATCCGCCAGTTCGGCGATAGCCTGCGCGCCGAGCTGAACGGCATTTTGCAGAACATTTATGCTGAGGTCGGGTACGAGTTCAATCTGAACAGCCCCAAGCAGTTGGGCGAAGCCCTGTTTGACAAGCTGGGCCTGCCGCCCCGCAAAAAAACGGCCCGCGGCTATTCCACCGACGCCGAAACGCTGGAAAGCCTGCGCGCCTACAGCCCGGCGGTGGATGATATTTTGAAGTACCGCACCTATTCCAAGCTGCTTTCCACCTATGTGGAGGGCCTGCTGAAAGCCCTGGGGCCGGACGGACGCATCCATTCCACCTTTATCCAGACCGAAGCCCGCACGGGACGCATCAGCTCCACTGAGCCGAATTTGCAGAACATTCCCATCCGCACCGAGCTGGGCAGCCGCCTGCGCGGCTACTTTGTGGCCGCCCCCGGCGAAACGCTGGTGGACGCCGACTATTCCCAGATCGAACTGCGCATTCTGGCCCACATTACAGGCGATGAAGCCATGCAGCAGGCGTTTTTGTCCGGGGCAGACATTCACCGCGCCACCGCGGCCAAGATCTACCACATCCCGGAATCGGATGTCACCCATGAGCTGCGCACCTCCGCCAAGGCCATCAACTTTGGCATCATGTACGGCAAGGGAGCGTTCTCTCTGGGCAAGGACCTCGGCATTTCGGTCAAGGAGGCAGATACTTTCTTGAAAACGTATCTGAATACCTTCCCGAAAGTGGACGGCTACATGCAGAACTGCATTGAACACGCCAAAGAGAAGGGCTATGTAGAAACGCTGTTTGGCCGCCGCCGCCCGCTGCCGGAGCTGGCAAGCTCCAACTTCCAGGTGCGCAGTTCCGGCGAGCGCATGGCCCGCAACACACCCATCCAGGGCACCGCGGCGGATATCATTAAGCTGGCCATGGTGCATGTCTGGCAGCGCCTGCGGGACGAAAAACTGCAGGCCCGCCTGCTATTGCAGGTACACGATGAACTGATCGTGGAAGCGCCGGAAAACGAAGTGGAACAGGTCAAGCGTATTCTGAAAGAGGAGATGGAACAGGTGGTATCCTATTCCGTCCCCCTCACCGCCGAAGTCGGCACCGGCAAGACCTGGCTGGAAGCACATTAACAGATAGGAGGTAGGAAGTAGGAGTTAGGAGTTAATTAGGAATGAGAAATTGCAATGCTCCCGCCAACCTTGCTGCAAATCCCGTCATGGCATCTGTAGCAAGGTTTCGGAACGGTCAAGACCGTTCCCTACAGATCAAAATAAAAGGTCGCTAAAATCTTTTCGTTCCTATTAACTCCTAACTCCTAACTTCACACGGGGGTATACAATGTATATTTTAGGCATCGAATCGAGCTGCGATGAGACGGCGGCTGCGATTGTGGAGGATGGAAAACATTTAATTTCCAACGTTATTTCTACCAGCGTCAAAGAACAGGCGCTTTACGGCGGTGTTGTGCCGGAAATTGCCAGCCGCCGCCATGCGGAATACATCAGCGCAACGGTGCAGCAGGCTTTGCAGGATGCCAACATGGCCATTGCGGATGTGGACGCGGTGGCCGTCACCTTTGCCCCCGGCCTGATTGGGGCCGTGCTGGTGGGGGTCAACTTTGCCAAGGGCCTGGCTTACGGCGCGGGCAAGCCGCTGGTGCCGGTACATCACCTGCGCGGGCACATTGCAGCCAACTATCTGACCCACCCACAGCTGGAGCCGCCATTCCTCTGCCTGGTGGCCAGCGGCGGCCACAGCCATATTGTGCAGGTAGAGGACTGGTGCAAGTACCATGTTCTGGGCCGCACGGTGGATGACGCCGCGGGCGAAGCGTTTGATAAAGTTGCCCGCACCCTAGGGCTGCCCTATCCCGGCGGGCCCAGCGTTTCGCAGGCCGCCAAAACCGGCGACCCGCACTATTACAAGCTGCCCACCCCGCATGTGGAGGGTAAATACAACGTGAGCTTTTCCGGCTTAAAGACTGCCGTTGTCAACGAGGTTCACAACGCCCAGCAGCGCGGTGAGGAAGTGCGCGTGGCCGATATGGCCGCCAGCTTCCAGGAGCGCATTGCACAGATCCTGGCCAAAAAGCTGCTGGCCGCCGCAGCGGATACCAACGCCAAAACCATCTGCCTGGCGGGCGGCGTTGCGGCCAATGGCCGTCTGCGCCAGCTGGTGAACGATGGTGCCCAGAAGCTCGGCGCGAAAGTGTATCTGCCGGAACTGACCTCCCCGCCCGCTGTGAACAGCGTGAAATAGTTGCTGTACTTGCCTGGCGAGAGCACGCTCAAATCGTACTGCGCTGTGAACTCACTATCACCCTCATGCAGATTCAAATCATACAGACAGGACGTTGCCAACGGATTTCCCACCTCGTCACGCACCTCAAGCCGCAGTCCAACACGTTCCACCGATTCCTGCGCCTTGATAACGCAGTGTATCCGCACAGGCTGGGTATGTTCAATGGCCTCGACGGACGGCACCAATACCCGCACGCTCTGCAGACGTAGATTGTCACGTTTAAACCAGTTATCACGCTTGAAATCGGAATAATCAACAAAATCAGCAGCCTGCGACTTGGTGGAGAGGTACAGCGCGATGCCCTCGTCCACGTCGCCGTCGAAGATGACCTTGCCCTTGTCCAGCACAATGCAGCGGTCACACAGGTCGCGGATCGTCGCCATGTTGTGGCTGACGTAGAGGACGGTCTTGCCGTCGCGCCGGGCAGCCTGGCGCATCTTGGTCAGGCACTTTTTCTGGAACTTCATGTCACCGACGGCGAGGACCTCGTCCATGATCATAATTTCGTTGTCCAGATG
>VOFF01000253.1_pt1 | contig 24001 bp, 31 predicted proteins | sample 5384061 | NCBI WGS metagenome assembly VOFF01 (sample SAMN12384725, study PRJNA508395) | human gut metagenome | isolation source: healthy gut E | host: Homo sapiens
CAGAAAGTTATTCCCATTATCCTGAACGGAGCGAAAGTGGAACGCGCGGAAAAACGACCATGGAACAGAAATCATGTTCCGACAGCGACCGGCTAAAAGCTTCCACCACCACACAGATGGGATTCAGCAATTTTAGCTTCTTGTTGATCGACAGGGCGGACCGCTGGTGGCGGCTTCAACAAGTGGAAAGACACATTCCACCGCACCGTGAAGAAAGGTGAAAATTGTAACTTTGCTCCTGCGCCCTTCAAGCAGAAGATGGAAAAACTGGACGAACAGGGCTGATGCAAGGACGGCAAGCCGCTGACGGAAGAAAAGACGGTGCAGATGAGGCCAGCTGGACGCGCCCGGTCTAACCCTGCCGGATGCCGGGCAGGAAGCACTTTAATCTGCTGGGGCAGACAGCCACGGTGTCGGAAATTCTTTTGGGCGATAAGCTGGCGGCATTCCAAGATGCAGCAGAAAAGGCCAACGAACTTCCCGTGCCTGTTAAAATTCCAGACCCCGCCGCGACGGAGAGGGTTCTTTGGTTCAGCATATCCAGAACTACCACGAATACTACGCCAAGGACGAGAACTGGAAAAATTTTGTTCTGCACAACAAAGGCCCGGAAGCGTGGGAACAAGACAAGGCAGAGCGGGAAATGGTGCTGACCGAGTTTATCCCGTACCTCAAACAGCATTGCAATCTTTCGGCCATGGAGCAGGCAGCCACCGCCGCTTTGCGGGAGGAACAGAACATTTCGCCGGAACAGGCTGCCTATTACAACACTGTTGTGGCCTATGTGCAGGACTGCCGCCCGCTGCTTAACCAAGGCCAGTATAACTTGCCGGAACCGCCCAAGCTGGCTGACTTTGACCAGAGCTTGCAGGATTACAAGGCACAGGTGCAGGCCGAGATCGCGCAGGAAGCGGCGACTGCCGGAATGACCATAGAGGAATACGCAGCGGCAGGTTTTGAGGCACCACAGCAGGACAGCTTTTCCATCTACCAGCTGCGCAACGAGGATTCCACCCTCGATTACCGTTTTGAGCCCTACGACCGCCTGCAGGCTGCCGGTTTGACCGTGGACAAGGCCAACTATACGGAAGTATACGCCGCGCCGCTGACTGCTGGCACCACGTTGGAGGACATCTACCGCACATTCAATGTGGACTATCCGGCAGATTTCAAGGGACACTCACTGTCTGTTTCGGATGTGGTGGTGCTGCACCAGAACGGGCAGGATACCGCTCACTACTGCGATAGTGTGGGCTTCCAGCAGGTGCCGGAGTTCTTGCGGGAAAACCCGCTGCGCACCGCAGAACTTTCCACCGAACAAAACGAAAACATGATTGACGGTGTGCTGAACAATGCGCCCTTTAGGTAAGTTGGAGGCCAAAGCAAAGGCCGGAGAACAAATTTCTCTGACGGACCTTGCCGCCGCAGTCAAGGCCGAGGAAAAGGCACCAAAAGCCAAGAAGTCACGCACAGCCAAGCCGAAAAAGCCGTCCATCCGGGTACAGCTGGATGCCGCAAAAAAAGGAGCAGAGCAAGCAACCGCCGCCACGGGAAAAGACAAAAGAATTGGAGGTGTAAACCGTGCAGAAGTTTGAAAATATGGACTTGATCGCTGCGCTGGAAGCCATTATGCACCAGAACACCGCATACTATCAGAGCGATTTTGCCTATGACATCAAGATGCTGCGGGAGGCCGCCCGCAGCGACCAGCCGGAAGATAAGCTGCTGTTGTGGCTGTCCCGGCCTTCTGGAACATTCTGCTTCCGGGAACGGGACGTGCTGCTCAAAGACACGCAAGCCTACAACACATGGAAATTCTGCGGCGAGCAGACCTGCGACAGGATCCTTGCCTATGCGGTGGAGTTGACCGGAGCGGCCAACGGAACTGTGCAAGGCAATCTGTATTAACTGGACTATCAGCAGCATTTCCAGCATATCCGGGATGCCGCTCTGCTTGTGGGTGCCAATCGCCTGATCTACGAAAGTGGGATGCGGGAAATTGGCCCCAAAGAGCATTTCAACAGCCGCTCGGACAAATATTTTGGAGAGTTCGTGCGGTATGAAATGCAGCCCCGTGACCCGGAACTTCTACAAGCGGCCATCCGGCAGGAGCAGCGCAGTCGAGAACCGGCACAGCCCGGTGATTTCAAAAGAACATCTTGCGGCACTGCACACTGGGCTGATCGAGGCCGAGGCACAGCGCATTGTAGCTGATATGAAGCATCTGGCTGCTCCCAACAGCCCGGACAAAAATCATTTTATGGTGGAGGTATCGCCCTATTTCACCAAGCTGGCATCCAGCCGGGACACGGACCAGCTGCTTGCCATGTTGCCGTACAAGTCCCTGCACCTGTCCAGCGTGAAAGACCGTTTTGACATCTACGCGCTAGTTGACAAAAAACGAGAACCGGGACAAGGGCATCCGTAAGCCCTGTGCTTCCGTTCGCAAGCAGCTTTCCGAAACAAAACAGGCCGCCAGCTCGAAAAAAGGCAGCGGCCCGCAGCAAGCAACATGAAATGGAGGTCTAACCTATGAATTTCAGCGTGGAAGAAGAAAAATTTAATCTGTATGTACCACACCTCTGACCGCCGCCGGACGATGGCTCAGATGCGGGCCGCTTTGCCGGATATGGACACGGAAATGCGGCGGCTTGCGAATGGCACCATTGCAAAGTTGGAGCACATGACTGATGCGGACTTTGACGGACAGAGGTTCGATTTTGCGGGTGAGTGATACCGCCAGCTCGACAATGACACATTATTTTTAGAGAAAGTAATGTGCCATTGGCAAAACAGAAATAGCCGGACACGGTAGCCTTGTGGCTGCTGTGTCCGGCTTTCTTGCATCATTATCAGATATTTATGTTGCCTTCAAGATTACTGTGCTCTACCCGAATAGTTGCCTTTATATCTCCACTGATAGGGCTACTTTCAATTACATCCGTAACCTTTTGCTCAAAATCGCCTGTACACCAAGGACTAAGAACAACTGTCAGTTCTCGAAAAATTTCCTCTTTTAGTCTTAAATCAATATACTTCCATTTATTAAATTCAGGAAGTCCAAGGCTGCACAATATCCGACTTTCGCCTTCATTTTCCCATGCGTTATTTTGTTGTTTACCAAGTTTTCCAAGATAACTAACTGGCACATTTTGTGCAACAGTCGAACTTGCTGAAGCTGCTGCAATTTTTTGAAAAATCAACACTTACTGTTGACTTATAACTCTTTGAAAATGCTTCGTCACAAGCTGGTAAATACTCAACATCGAAAAATTCCATTCTACGAATACAGTTATCCCAGTCAGAATCCAAATTTATCGGTGTACATCCAAGATGTTGTCCGATGCCATTCCGATTAACTGTTCTTTTTCATATTCTGTGCCGGAGAAAAACACTTTTTCTTGTCAGCAATAAAGGCATAATCTGTATAAAGGCTCCGCTAAAATTATTAGCAAAATTTTTGAATTTCAGTAATATCTTTGTTGCGCGGTCTGAACCGCCATAGCTTATCCAAAATGGAACTTGCTCATGGTCAATATGAGAAAAACAAACTATAAATTTGCTTCCAGCATAATTAGTAATTCCTACGCGTCGTTGCTCCTGCGGGTCATTTAGATTTGCCGAACACAGACTACTGCTCCGTAGTGTCAAATCGCGCATAATGAAGCAAAATGCCTGAAAGTCAGTTGTGTAGTACATTCTTGGGTATGTTTTCACTTCATCAGAAACATGCATCTGAAAACCTGCAATATTTTTCAATGCATCGGATTCTCTTGAGTTTTCAGTTTCTTCGCTTTTGACTGTGCCATCAGTAAAAATATCAGACATATTTCCTCCTTTGATATTTTATTGCGAAATTTCTTCCATGATTTTTTGAATCGCATTGCAGGTATCATCAAAAGAAATATCCTTTGCATAGTCGTATTCCCTGCTATACTTGTTCCATTGCCTGCGGAGTGTATCGCTATCCCGGATTTCCTGCATGATCTCCGGGTATTGCGTTATAATTTTAGCACTGCCACGTTTTTCCGTTGTCCGTTCCAGTGCCCGCCGCAGGGTTGCCTTGTCGCACTCGGCTCCACGCAGAGCATACAGAATATAGATGTCATAGTAATCTCTCGGACGGGTGTTTGCAATGTTGCGGGACAGCACGGTTTCCAGTTTTTCGGCCAGAACTGTTTCAAGATTGTAGGCCAGAACGCTGATCGTTCGGTCATCGAACAGCATTGAAAAGGTGTACTCAATCTCACGGGGCGTTATCATATCACCGGTGGTGACATCCACCGTCAGCGGGACGCTGATCGGCGGGTAGTTGGCTTTCAGCGATACCCGGATTCCGGGGTAATCGTCCGTTTCCCGGATGTCTGCAACGCCCAGAACTTCAAACTGCACATCATCGTCAATCTGGACTGCGCACACATCTTTGAAAATGGAAAGGATGGCTTCATGGGTCAGCGTAAAGCCCTTGATGGTCGTGTCCAAATCCATAGTGGCCCGTGTGTCCAGACCAACGATAGCCGACACCAGAAAGCCTCCTTTGATGATAAAGTTATGCTTATACGGTGAAAGCGAAATGCGTTCCAGCAGTCTTTCCAGCATATAGTTCTGCATTACAAGCTGTGCGGAAATGTGCTTCTCGGTAGCTTTCTTTTTGATATAGGCTTTTAACTGCATCGGATTTTTTGTAATCATAGTAAAATCTCCATGTAGCGCAGAACCTTGGGCTTCACGCGAAGTCGTTCTGCGTACTGCATCAATTTGTGAATGTCTTTGTCTTTGGATGCGGCATAACGCTTCATAGCCGCGCCCACAATTTGTATATCGCTCCCGCTGCCGCGCAGGATGTCGCACAACGTCCGTTCCAAATCGTAAACACGAATCGGGTTGCCGGATGGCGATTGGATTTCAATAATACCAAAGTCATAATTTTCTGGAATGGCACGCTTGACAATCAAATCTTCCTGCTTCAAAGACAGTGCGTTGTAACCCTTGGGAAAGGTCATAGTGTACCTTGCCGGAGTGCGGTCAGAATAGCCCAGCAGATAGAGAGCGGTATCATGTGAATAGATGCCGCGACTATACTTCCGCTGCAACAGGTAAAAAAATCATCTTCCCATGTGCTGCTCTGCACATACAGGCCGCGTCCAAAACGGTACAGTTCCCCGCTCTCGACAAAATCATGCAGATAGCCCCGGTGTAAGCCGGCTTTCGTCAACTGTGCGGCCGTAATGATGCCATTGGGGGCAGACTGCACTATTTTTTTTCTACTTTGCCCATGTTGTTCATGCTATCACCTCACTTGACATTCACACATTATATTATATAGAAATAATGTGTGCTCGTCAACAGTGAATTGATCGCACATTATTTCAGTCAAAAGTAATGTGTCGTTGTCAAACAATGCTCACAGGGTCTTGTCCCTCTCCTGCCTGTGATTTGGGAATAGGACACCGTCCACATTCTGCTTGATGATGCCATACTCCTGCATCTGGCGTTTGACTTCGGCGTACTGCTGTTGCAGTTGCTTTTTCTGCTCGGCCAACTGCTTATACTCGGTTTTTAATGCGTAAAGGTCGGGTGGCTTTTGGAGGCCCTTCTCTTTCAGGGCCTTGGCCGCCGCTTCATAGAGAATCAGGGTGCCTTCATGCTTGCGCCGGAACTGCTTTTTGTCAGCGGCCCGCTGGTATTCCTGCACCAGTGGGCGCAGTTCTTTACAGGTGGTGACATCCTTTATCAGCACGGCCATTTCTGCAAGTCTGCATTCGGCTGCTTTCAGCGCGGCGGCAGCTTCGGTGCTGGCGGCGGTGATCTCGGCCACACGATTTTCCAAATCCGGGTAACTATCAATTTCATGCTCCGTCAGGAAGTTCAGCGTCCGGGCAGCCTGTTTCAGATTGTGGAGTTTTGCCCACTTCTCATACCCTGCGGACTGCTGGGCCTTGATGCTGTTTTCCAAATCAATCCGCAGCGAAATTTTACGGGTTTCTTTGGGCTTCCGCTCCGCGAACCGCCCTTTGATGCGCTCGGTGATGGCTTCTTCGGTGTAGGCTTCGCCCAGCGTTTTGCAACGGGTGAACCGCTCCTGTCCGGGCGCACGGAACGAAACATACTTGCCCCTCTTGACCTCATAGCTTTGCTCCTGCAGGAGCCGCAGAAAATCGTCAAAATCCTTGGCCTGCGGGATGGTGGTATCTATGACAGCTTTCAGCTTCGCCTTCCAGCTCGTGCCTTTTCGGTGCGCGTCCCACTCGGCATAGCTTTTGCCCCTGTCTTGGCCGGGCATTACCACGGACAGGCCGTGTTCCTTGCACAGCCGGTCGCTGGTGCGCCGGATGTAGGAATAGCTCTGTCGGTTGGAAACATACTTTCGTTGGTTCACCATGTCCACGGCGCAAAAGATGATGTGGTTATGGACGTGTCCTTTGTCAATGTGCGTGGTCAGCACATACGGGTATTTGCCTTGCAGGACTTCATCTGCAAGCTGTCGGCCAATCTCGTGGGCCTGCTCTGGGGTGGTTTCACCCGGTGCAAAGGACTGTATCAGGTGATGGGCGAGATTGTTGCCTTTCTGCATGGCTTGTGATAGCAGCAGTTCAAATTCGATGTAGGCGGTTTCATAGGAGCAGGCAAAGGAGGACACCAGCATTTTTTCATCCGTCTTGGCTGGATTCTCGATGTAGTCCAGTGCCTTTTTCAGCGTTGACTTGATAGGATGTATCTTTGTAACTGCCATATCTGTGCCAGCGCTCCTTTGATGTCCGCAACATCTTGTGTGTACAGCGGCCCCATGCTGTTCAGCCGCCGTGCGATCTGATTGACGTTGACACCAATCTTCTGCAATTCGGCGGTTTGCGCCCGGATGTCGGTGGTGTCGATGTGGACAACATAACCGTCTATCAGCATCTTCCGGGCGTATGCAGAAAAGTTCCGGGTATGCAGCAGAGCCATCTTCTGCCGGATAAGTTCCCGTTCCTCCGGCGTCACGGGAACACGCAGAACAATTTTTCGGGTTCGGTTCGTCATAGTTTAACCTCGTTTCTTCGGGGTCTGGGGTACTCCCCAGCAAGCATTTTTGCCGGGAGTGGCTACACTCCCTATGCTTGCTACGTTACCTTTCCCCACTACTATGACACCACAACACCCCCGTTTTGCCCGCAAAATGCAAAAAAATAAGAGGACGCTTTTGCATCCTCTCAATGATCGTGCATGACAATCAGACACACACGGGCTCTTTTTTTCCTGTTCATGGATTCGTAAGGCACCGTCAATGGCACCTTCTACGATGGGTAAGTATTCTTCCGGGCAAAGCTGCAGCTTGTGGCTGACCCTCTGACGCTCCGCACTTTCTTCCCGCATGAGTTCCGGGTTGAAGTACCGCTCCACCGGCAGGCCGCAAATTTTCAACTGAATCACCACCGGCAGGCTGGGCAGCGTGCCTTCGTTTTCGATGTTCGCAAGATACCGGCTGTCACAATGTATCATGTCAGCCAGCGCACTGCGGGAAAGCTGTTTTGCTTTTCGTGCTGCCTTGACATCCGCTCCGAACGTTTCAAAGCCGGGGGATTCAGTCCTCATTTTATAGTTTGGACGCCATTCTGCATTACCAAAAATGAACTTGGGATTTTGCGCCTGCTTATGGTGAACAAGGGCAACATTATTCCCCGTGACGCTATTATTGATGAACTCTGGCAGAGTGAACAATTTATAGACGAAAACACATTGAATGTCAACATCGTTCGGTTACGGAAAGCACTGACCGAAATCGGTCTGCCGGACTATCTGGAAACGAAACGTGGTTTAGGGTATTGCGTATGAAGTTATCCGAGTATCTGCTTGACCGTATCTTTTCCCTGATTTGTATGCTGGTGGCTGCACTCGTGCTGTTCTTGCGCTCCTCTGGCTGATTGAAACACCTGCTGTGTTTATTCTGTTTGCCGAGGTGATTTTACTTGCAGCGTACAGTATAGCGCTGCTGTATGATTTTTTCCGCAAGCAGAGTTTTTTATAATCTGCTTCAAAAAATGACAGAGCAGATGGACATAAAAAAACTCTTTTAGGCGAGTTAATGGTGCCGCCTCATTTTTTAGAGGGGCAGATTTTGGTGGACGTTCTGCGGTGCTGCAACAAATATCAGAACGACCAGCTTGCCTGTGCAGAACAGGAGAACCGTGAATATCGGGAATACCTTGATTCATGGGTGCATGAAATCAAAACGCCTATCACTTCTGCCCGGCTGATCGTTGAAAATGAAAAGAATCCTACCACATTGCGAATTGACGATGAACTGCGGAAAATTGATGCTTATGTGGAGCAGGTGCTATATTACGCCCGCAGTACCGATGTGGAAAAGGACTTTAAGGTGGAGAAAACCACCTTGCAGGCATTGGTGTACGCTGCGCTAAAAACGTACTCAAAGCCGTTGATTCAGGCAGGTGGAAAGCCGGTTCTAAAGGAACTGGATATTCCCGTGGCCGCAGACAGCAAGAGCTGCACCTTTGTGATCGGACAGATTCTGTCCAACGCTATCAAGTATCGGAAAGATAATTTACAAGTTGAATTTTCAGCCAGAGCAGAGAAAAACACGGTATCTCTTTTCATTTCCGATAATGGCATTGGTATTTCTGCTGCTGACTTGCCGCGCGTATTCGACAAAGGCTTTACCGGTGAAAACGGCCGCCGTTATTCCAAATCAACCGGCATTGGTTTGTACTTGAGCCAAAGGCTATGTCGAAAAATGAATATCTCACTTTCTATTTCCAGCGTTCCGGGACAGGGAACGACTGTGACGATGGTTTTTCCTACGGAAAGCTATTTGCAGGCGGCGGGGCTGTAAAGCCTCGCTTTTTTCAACCTTACATTTTAGTAATACAAATGTAATCCAATTTAATGGCATCGGAAAATTCCTTGTGGTAGAGTAAAAGCAAAAAGCAAAGCGCTTTTGAGAAAGGAGCCTGACCTATGGGCGATACGATCTTACGGGTGGATGACATCCAAAAATTTTACGGTAACAAAGGCAACCTGACAAAAGCCATCGACCACATTTCTTTTTCTGTTCGCAAAGGAGAATTTCTCGGCATCATGGGTGCTTCCGGCTCTGGCAAAACCACCTTGCTGAACTGCATTTCCACGATTGATACCGTCACCAGCGGTCATATCTATGTAGAAGAAAAGGACATCACGGCGCTTCACGGGGCACAGCTTGCAGACTTTCGAGGAAAAAAGCTGGGATTTATTTTTCAGAATTTCAATCTTCTGGACACCTTGACCGCCTATGAAAATATCTCTCTGGCCCTTTCCATCGCAGGCACTAAACCCAGTGAAATAGAGCAGCGTATTCCACAGATTGCCCAAGCGCTGAACATTCAGGATGTATTGGGTAAATATCCCTATCAGATGTCTGGCGGTCAGCAGCAGAGAGTAGCTGCTGCAAGAGCGATGGTGACAAATCCCGCCATCGTACTGGCAGATGAGCCGACCGGCGCACTGGATTCCAATTCTTCCCGAATGTTGTTGACAATGTTGACTGAATTGAACGAGCGGCTTTCAGCAACGATTCTCATGGTAACGCATGACGCTTTTTCTGCCAGCTATTGCAATCGCATTTTGTTTATCAAAGATGGGCAGGTGTTCAACGAACTGCATCGTGGGACGGATACGCGCAAAGATATTTTTTACAAAAATTCTGGAAGTGGTTTCCGTCTTGGGAGGTGAACAGAGTGAACACATGTAAGCTGATTTTCCGAAATGTGTGCAAGAACATTCGTGACTATCTGATTTATTTTCTTACCTTGACGCTTTCGGTCAGTTTGTTCTATGCGTTCAATTCCATTTCTGACCAGCCGGCTTTTTTTCCAATATGGGCATGACCGGCACGCTCTTATATCGTCAGCTCGGCATTATGCTTTCTACGCTTTCCACTATGATTGCGGTTGTTCTGGCTTTTCTGATTCTTTATGCCAATCAGTTTTTATTGAAACGTCGCAAAAAGGAATTAGGCGTGTATATGATGCTCGGCATGAAAAAAGGGCGTATTTCCCGGTTGTTTGCAGGCGAAACGCTTTGTGTTGGCATCATTGCGCTGGGCACAGGATTGCTTTTTGGCTTTTTCTTTTCGCAAGGGTTTTCTTTGATTGCATTGCGGCTTTTTGCAATCAATCTTGAAAAGTTTCGGATCGTGTTTTCAGCCGGAGCGCTTCGCCAGACCGTGTTGTGTTTCACAATCATCTTTTTTATCGTCATGCTTTTCAATATTCGGTCTGTCACCAATGTTAAATTGATTGACCTATTGACGGACGGCAGAAAAAACGAAAGTATGCAGAATGAAAACCGCATCTTGCCGGTTTGTCTATTCCTGCTCTCGCTGCTTTGCATCGGAATTTCTGCCGCACTGTTCAACAAAAACGGGGTTCTGCCATCGCATGAAAATAATCTGTTCCAGTTGGCAGCGGCGGCATTGGTCGCGGGAACTTTTCTGCTGTTCTACTCGCTGTCAGCCGTTTTCATGCAAGCAGCAAGTGCAAGGAAATGCTTTTACCTGAAAGGTCTGAATACGTTCCTTGTCCGTCAGATTGGCAGTAAAATCCGAACCAATTATCTTGTGGTAACGGTTGTATGCGGGTTGCTGACCATCACGATCTGCGCCGTGTCGATTGGCGCGAGCACAGCGCTTGCTATGAACAAAATGTCTCAATCTGCAACGCCCTATGATTTGAACGTGCTTTCCAATGTTTCTGTTGATGGGGACAGCGATATTGCTGCCTATCTCGCTGCACACGATATTACCATAAGCAACTACGCCAAAGCTACAGAGCAAATCAGTGTTTACGAGGCCGATATGACCTACTCTGAACTATTTGAAGGACAAAAAGTCAAATTTTGGCCAATTGATGAAAAAGTTCCTGACAGCAAGGTTTCCGTAATCTCCATTTCGGACTTGAATCGTGCCTTAGCCATGCAGAACAAAGCACCCATCACGCTGAACGATGGCCAATACCTGTTGAACTGCAACTACAATGGAACGTATCGGTATATTGCTGCTGCATTGCAGAGCCACCCGGAAATCACGGTTGGTGGGGTGACTTTACAGCGTGCAGAAGATAAGTGTTGCAGGAAACATACGTTATGACTTCGGTTGGTAATAATGACCGCGGCACCTTGATTGTTCCCGATTCTGTCACCGCTTCTCTTGAAAAAAGATGTAAATGCGCTTTTGGTGCAATATAAGCCGAATGCAGATTCCAATGAAATTTTGCAAAAGATGATTCCGATTGGATTGGATAGTACACACGGCTATCGGTATGCCGAAAAGAACATGATGTATGAGACGTTCTACGGCCTTGATGCCTTGGTGAGCTTCCTTTGCTGCTATATCGGGTTGGTCTTTTTGCTGATTTGCGCCGCACTTCTAGCGTTAAAACAGCTTACCGAAACGACCGACAATGTGTATCGTTATGGCTTGCTGCAAAAGCTGGGTGCAGGCCGCAGGCAAATCGATCATACGCTTTTTGTGCAGACAGTCGTGTTCTTTGCCATTCCGTTAGTCGTCGCTGGCGTGTATTCTGCTTTCCTGATTGGCAAAGCAATGGCTGTGGTGGAAGAATTTATGAATATCCATATCGCAACCAATATCGGACTGACAATCGTTCTTTTTCTGCTTGTCTACGGAAGTTATTTCCTTGCAACGTATCTTTCCTGTAAACGTATTGTCACAGAACAGCGAGAATTGGAGGTCTAAACTATGTTGCCCGAAAATGTAAACTGGAATGCCGTATTGCAAAGCATCACCGACACATGGCTCCCTTTAATTGGTATGGTCGCCGCAATTATTTTAGTTGCCATAATCGTCCATGTAGCACAAAAGAATAAAAAAGTAAAAACACCTGCCGCACGACGGCAAAAGAAAAAAAGCCGTCGTATAGCAGACATATCCGCGCGCCCATTTTGAACCGGCGGCTTTTGAGAAAATCAAGGCCGCCGGTTCTTTTTGCTTATCAGAGCGTTTCATCGTCCGTATGGCGGCCATAGGAGGATGCCGCTATGCGCCTGATATTCTATCGAACGCCTAGCTTTGAACTGTCAAAAAAAGCCTTGCTCCCGCACAGGGTCAGCAGGGCTTTTACTATGTACTATACAATGTAGCTTCTGCGCATTTCACACTGCCATTATGCCCGGTTGGCCGTTTTCGGTCTGCTGGGCTTTTCTTTTGCCGCCTGAAAATCTGCCCGTTTCAAAAATATTTTTGGAAATTTTCAGAAAAGCGGGCAGAATCGGGTGTTTCAGGTGTCATATTAGCGGAAAGGGAAAAATCCACCCGACATCCCCACGGAAAGGGGGTGAGAAGATGGAAGCTATCCCTCGCAACGATGGCGAACAGTACCGATTCGATGCGTTCTGCAAAGCGGTGCTGCGAAATGAGGCCCGGAACTATCACCGAAACAAAAAACGCCTGCTTGACCGTGAAAAGTCATTCAGCGTTCTGTCGATGGAAGAACTGGGGCAGCTCACGAGTGTAGACCATTATCCGAGCGAAGAATTTATATTTTCGTCCTACGGCTGTGATCTGCACATCGACAATGAACTTGTTGCCAATGCGTTTGCCGCTCTGCCGAAGCAAGAACAAAGTATTCTGATTCTGTTTTGCGTTCTGGAACTGGGCGACGGTGAGATTGGCGACCTCATGGGAATGTCCCGGAGTGCTGTTCAACGGCACCGGGCAAAAACGCTGAATGAGCTGCGAAAAAAGCTAAAGGCGCACTTGCCGGAGGGAGGTTAGGCGTAAATGGGCTCCTATGAACACACAAGCAGAGAGCTTTTACCGCTCTCGGTGATTCGCTCTGCCTGCGCTGGAGATACCGATGCCGTTGAACAAGTTTTGCAGCATTACAGAGGTTACATCAACAAGCTCTGTACAGGCATTCTCTATGACAAGCACGGTCAGCCTCATGTGTGCATAGACGAGTACATGAAACGCCATCTGGAAATCAAACTGATTTCTTCTATTGTAACCAAAGCCGAAACGGGCTGACCCTTTCCACGTTTCGGGACAGCACCTTGAAAAATATGCCCGCAGGACAATGGCGGTGCATCATAGGGCAAACGGATACGTTGCTGTCTGTATCGAGCCGGACGGCGGGTGCGCCATGATGCTTTTCTCTGAAAAGTGGAGCGATCACCACCACGCCGCAATGCAAGCGCGGCTGCTTGCGGGCCATGACATACAGGCAGGCTGATACTCCCTTACCGTCAAAGTCCGAGCGTTCAGAGCGTCGCAGGCAATGAGTAGGGCTGCATGAGGAATGCAGGGGTGAGATTCCCGTGGGCTGCTGCCAGCAGCCGTCCGTTGGCTCATTTTTTATTTTGTGAAAGGGGGATATTTTTGAAAGAACAAAATTTGATACGTTATAGCATTCAGCTTGCTTTTTTGAAGCAGCTGTTGGAAAGAAAGCTCATAACCGATAGAGAGTATTCCCTTATCAAACAGCGCTTAATGAAAGATTATCGTGTGGTTTCGAACTATCCTCTTGATTTTGTGTCGCATTGGCGTTATGATTAACGCAATGAAAGGAACACATTTAACAAGGAGGTCAAGCATGAAAGACGTTGAAGTCATTAAAGCGCGCAACACGCTCTCTCCACGAGCGCGTACGAACTTTGAAAAAAGGCTGCGCGTAGCCGCCTATTGTCGTGTCAGCACCGATACCGAAGATCAGCTGAACAGCTACAAATCGCAGGTCAAATACTATACCGAACTTATAAAAAGTAAGCCGGAATGGTCTTTGGCCGGCATCTATGCTGATGAAGCTATCACGGGTACGCAGGTAAAAAAGCGCGAGGATTTCCAGCGTTTAATCAACGACTGTATGAACGGTGACGTGGATATGGTGATTACCAAATCCATTTCGCGTTTTGCCCGAAATACGCTTGACACTCTGAAATATGTTCGGATGCTCAAAGATAAAGGCGTGGCTGTGTTTTTTGAGGAAGAAAAACATCAACACCCTTACTATGGACGGTGAACTGCTCCTTGTAATTTTAAGCTCTGTTGCACAGCAAGAAGTCGAAAATATTTCTGCAAATGTCAAAAAGGGCTTGAAGATGAAGATGCAGCGCGGTGAGCTGGTCGGGTTTCAGGGCTGTTTAGGTTATGACTACAATCCAGCGGACAAAACCATCACCACAACGAAGAAGAAGCGGCTGTTGTCCGTTACATTTTTCAGCGATACACGGAGGGTGCCGGTGGTTCGGTTATTGCCAAAGAACTTGAAAACTTAGGCTATAAAACCAAACGCGGCAGTCCCAAATGGGCAGACAGTACCGTAATCGGCATTATCAAAAACGAAAAATACAAAGGCGACATTTTGTTAGGAAAGACATTTACCGTTGACCCTATTTCAAAACGGCGTCTGTACAACTTCGGCGAGGAAGATCAATTTTATATTCATGAGCACCACGAGCCCATTATTTCGGAAGAAGTCTTTGAAGCCGCACAGGAAATTTTGCGGCGGCGTGCAAAGCCCCGCAGCCTTAACGTGGACGGCAAACGTGAAAAGTTCAGTCGGAAATACGCTTTTAGCTGCATGATAGAATGTGGTTTCTGTGGTGGCACCCTGACAAGGAGGAGTTGGCATAGCAGTTCACAATATAATAAAGCAATCTGGCAATGTGTCGTTTCCACCAAAAAAGGAAAAAAGTTCTGCCCGGAGAGCAAGGGTGTTGACGAAAGAACGATTGAACGGGCTTTTGTAGAATCCTATCGCCTCTTGTGCCAGAACAACAAGGATGTTCTGGACGAGTTTATGAAACGGACGGAAGAAGCCCTTTCCGAAAGCAACGCGGGCAAGCGTCTTGAAAAAGCTGAAAAGGACATTCACGCTCTGGAAGTCAAGAAAAACAAGCTGGTTGATATGCGTCTTGAAGATACCATTGACAAGGAGACCTACGACCGAAAGTATTTAGACCTGTCCAGCCAGATTGAGCAGTTGCAGAAAGAGTGTGAAAGCCTGCAAGATGCAGCCGAAACCGAAACTACCATGCGCAAGCGTGTCGCCATGTTCCGACAGACACTTGAACAGAATGAGGTTAAGAATAGCAAGGAGAACCACTCCCCTGCTGTTTTGTGTTCCCATGCTTCTAACGAGGCTGAATCCATGTGTTCCGATTCTAGCGACGACACATATCGAGACGGTATGTGCATTGTCCAAACTGGAGATCCACCGCAAAAAGCCGTCCGGGAGGCGCTGAAGCATTTTTAGCGTGTCCTCTCTGCCGAGGACTTTTATGCAGAGAAAAGAACGTTTTGCAATTTTCCCTGCAAATGGACTGCGAAGGTAAATCCGCAGCTCCCGGTTTGAAAAAGCTTTGTGGAGTGATACAATAATATAGTATCTGCCCCGTCCGGGGCGTCAGTTCACTGAACGGTATCGATTGCAATGGATAGCTATTTTTTTATTTTAACGACCATTGATCTTTTTGTGCTTGGCTTTATGAGCCTTCTTACAAAGCTGAGCGAATCTTTGAACAAAAAGCAGAAGCGCGGGTTCCTTCTGGCTTTTGCGCTCATTGCGTGCATCTCGGTGCTGGAAGTCATCACCATCGTGGTGGACGGCGCACCGCCGGGCTACCGCTGGCTGAACATTTTGTCCAACTATCTGGGCTTTGGGCTGACACCGGCGGTGGCACTGTGTCTGGTATATGTGCTGGAAAAAAAATCCATTATCCGGCGCGGGTTCAAGGCGGCGGTGTGCTGCGAGGGTGCGTATCTGCTTTTTCTGGCGGCAACGCTGCCCTATGGGCTGGTATTCTCGGTGAGCAGGGGAGAACCTCTACGCCCGGGGAGAATACTTCTATATTTATGTGGCGATGTACTATGCCGCCATGCTGTACCTTATGGTGGCTACGGTGCGCACGGCGGCGGCCTTTCAGAACCGCAGCCGCATGCTGATCTACCCGCTGACCCTGTTTCTGGGCGCGGAGACCGTGATCCAGCTCGCGCTGCCGGCGCTGCACGTTACATGGCTGTGCGTCACCTTGCTGTCGGTGCTGTACTATATTTATTGCAGCGAAATGTGGAACCAGCTGGACGCGCTGACCGGGCTTTTGAACCAGAACAGCTACCTGAACCGCACCGCTGAGATGCGCCGCAGCGGCGGGGTGCTGGTGGTGTTTGATGTGGATGATTTCAAGCAGATCAACGACCGCTACGGCCATTTACAGGGGGACGTCTGCCTTGCCGAGATCGCAGACTGCATCAAAAAAGCCTACGCCCGCTGCGGCTACTGCTACCGTATCGGCGGCGATGAATTCTGCGTGCTGCTGAAGGACGAGGCAAGCGAAGCACGCTGCGCAAAAAGCTGCAAGCTCTGCTGGCAGAGCGGCGCAAAGAGATCACCCTTTTGCCGACGCTCTCCCTTGGCTCTGCCGCCTTTTCCGGGGAGGACGTGGTTGCAGTGAAGGCCCGCGCCGACCGCGCGCTCTACTGCGCCAAAAAGGAACAGAAGGCCCGCGCCGCAGCGGAAAAGCCCGCAGATGGCATCGAGGAGAAGGATTGAACGGATCATACAGGGGGAAACCCCGCCCGTACAATAAAAAAACGGAGGAACACCGATGAACACAGATTGGAACAGCCCGCAGGGCGATTTTGATACTGCTGAAAAGCAGGGGGAGCTGCTGATGCTGCTCAGCCGGCAGCAAGTCACCGTGCATACATGGGATGACCCGGACTTTGACTATATGGAAGAGCAGGATCTGGCGCTGGTGGTGCAAAGCCCCTCTGGCACAGAGGATCTGCTGATTGAACTGTGCGGGGAGTTCTCGGTGTTTTTTGAAAAGTGGCACGGCGAGTACGCCGCCACCGCCGAGGGCTACGTGCAGCTGCAGCAGGACATCACCGCCATTCTGGACGGCAAGGCGGGCGCACTGAGCCTGTATACGGAAAACGGCTGGCAGGGCACGGTGCTGTGCACCGAACTGCCCGGCGCAGAGGATGCCGCTGTGGCGCTCAAGCGCTGCTGGCAGGCGGCAAAAGCCGGACGCCGCCCTGCCTGCGGGCAGTCGGCTGGAGCTGGTGTGCTGGGACCCGGCACAGAACCGGAAAGTGCAGCTCCCGGAGGAATAATTTTAAGCGGGACGATTTGGAATATCCGCCGCTTGTGCTCTGGATATTTTCAGCGGAAAAATTATTTTAAATAGAGCAATGCCGGAGCGTCTGCGGACGCTCCGGCATTGCATTTTCACGGAGGGATTGTAGAGGGAAACGGCAGCTGGAATAAAAAGAGCACGAAAATTTTTATACAATTTGTTGTTTACTCTTGAGATTCGCCATATAGTCTGCAAATGCGGAGGCCGCAGTGCCCAGTGCGATGCCCAGCACCGCGCCGCCAAGGACATCGGTGGGGAAGTGCACATAGAGGTACAGCCGGGTAAAGGCGATAAAGGCTGCCAGCACCAGCGCGGGTGCGCCAAGCTTCCGGTTTTGCAGCCAGAGCGCATAGGCTGCCGCCACCCCGGAAGCGGTGTGCCCGGAGGGGAAGGAGTGCCCGTGCGGACGCGCCACCAGCATGGTGATGGAGGTGTTGAGATCACAGGGGCGGGGGCGGGCGAACAGCGGCTTGAGGAAGAAGTGTCCCGCCGCCATGTACAGCACCAGCGCCACTGCCATGGCAAAGCCCGCTTTGCGGGTGCGGCGGAACAGCAGCAGAAGCAGCGTGAACGCGATCCAGATCTCACCGTGCTCACCGGCGTAATCAAAAAAAGATGGAGATCGCATTCATTACCGGGTTGCGGAACTGGTACAGCCAGTCCAGAAAAGCAAACTCAAAAGGGCATGGGTTCCTCCTTTTGGGTGGTGAAAGAGCGGACTTTTTATACAATATAGCATATAAATATTAAAAAATACAAAATGTGCTGTAAATTTGCCCTCAAGGCAGGGGAAAATCGGTTTCTGGCTGCTCCATCTGTGCCAAGGTGGGGTAGCTGTCGAGCGCACCGTGGCGCTGCACGCTGATAGCGCAGAAGCGGTTGGAAAAGGCCAGATACTCGGTCAGGCGCTTGCGGGAAAGCTTTGGCAGCTCGGCGGCGGTCACGCCGTCCCGCTGCAGCTGCCACAGAAACGAGCCGATAAAGCCGTCCCCCGCGCCGGTGGTGTCCACCGCTGTTACCTTTGGGGCTGCGGGCGCGGGCACTGGCGGTGCGGGTATAGGCGCGGGCACCCTTGCTGCCGCAGGTGTACAGCACCAGCTGCACATCCCCGGCAAACAGCGGGGGCAGGGCGGCTTCAATATCTTCGGTGCCGGTGAGGAAGGGCAGTTCCTCGTCCGAAAGCTTCAGGATATGGGTCAGGGGGAGAAACTGCCACACGGTCTGACGCAGCTGCTCCCGGTCCGGCCAGAGGGGAAAGCGGAGATTGGGGTCAAAGCTGAGGATGGCACCCGCCTCCCGCGTGGCAGTGATGGCAGCCAAATGGGCGTAGCGCATGGGGCTGTCCACCAGCGAGACGCTGCAAAAATGCAGGGCAAAGGCCTGCGAGAACCAGCCCGGGTCCGGTATTTTTCCAACGCCATCCTCTGCGCCGTGCTGGCGTCCATCCCGTGGATGCTGGCGGGTGCCTTTGTGCCACGGGGCGCTGCTGCGGCTCATGGGCGGCGATGTCGGCCTTCGTCCGCAACGACGGCGACCCCTCCCTTGCCATGGTGGCCACGCTGAGCGGCAGCCTGTTCAATGTGGTGTTCGACTACATCTTCATGTTCCCCTTGGGGCTGGGCTTGGCCGGTGCGGCGCTGGCAACGGCGGTTTCGCCGGCCCATCATCAGCATCGCCATTTGCAGCCGCCATTTTCTTAAAAAGGAAAACACCCTGCAATTCGTGCGGCAGATGCCCCCTCGGCAAGGCTGCTGGCGCAGAGCTGTCAGCTGGGCATCTCCGGCTTTGTGGGCGAGCTTTCCTCTGGCGTGACCACCACGGTGTTCAACTTTCTGCTGCTGGGTCTGGCAGGCAACGTGGGCGTAGCAGCCTACGGCGTGGTGGCAAACTTTGCGCTGGTGGCTACCGCCATCTTCAACGGCGTGGCCCAGGGTGCCCAGCCGCTGATCAGCCAGTGCTACGGCAAAAATGAGATGGCCGGGGCAAAAAAGCTGCTTCTGCTGGGCTGCGGCACTGCGCTGGTGCTGGCGGCGGTGTTGTACAGTGCCGTGTTTGGCTTTACCGACTCCCTTTGTTGCCCTCTTCAACAGCGAGAGCTCTGCGCTGATGGCCGAATATGCCCACAGCGGTATGCGCATCTACTTCCTGGGCTACTTCTTTGCAGGCTGCAATATCGTTGCGGCGGGCTATCTGGGTGCGGTCAACCACCCCACCGAGGCCACCATCACCTCGGTCAGCCGGGGCGTGGCCGCCATTGTCACCTGCTCGCTGATCCTGAGCGCCCTGTTCGGCATGAACGGCGTGTGGTCGGCCTTCCCCGCCGCCGAGGCCATCACGCTGGCCCTGACGGTGTTCCTGCTCAAGCGCCCCAGTTGTGCGGCTGAGCGCCTCCACGGAAAAGAGCGGGTGCTGCCCCGGCTCCTGAAATTTTAAATATACAGTGCCTGCTCCCGCTGGCTTTCTGCCGGGCTGAGGGGCCGCACTGTCTGACCGGCCAAGGCCCGCCACTGTGCGGGGGATTGGCCGGTCTCTTTTTTGAACACCCGGCACAGGTAGTTGGCCCCGGAGAAACCGCACAGGCTGGCAACGACATCCAGCGTGTATTCCCGGTGCAGCAGCAGCCGCATGGCAGCTTCCACCCGCACAGTGGTCAGGTACTTGCCCGGGGGCACGCCCACGGCGGCAGTAAAGGTGCGCACAAGGTGGCTCTTGGAGACCTCCCAGCCGTTCGCTGAGCTCCTCCACGCCGTACAGGCCAGCGTAGTTCTGCGCGGATATCCTCAATGGCGGCCTCACCAGCGGCGGCAGGGCGGCGCGGCGCTGTCGGCATCCGCCAGCTCACAGAGCAGGGCAAAGGCCAGCTGGCTGGCGGCCCGGCTGCGTGGGTGTATCGGCCTCGGCGGCAAGGCGGCCCAGCAGCTCTGCGGCGGCGGGGCAGGTCTCGCCCCGGGCCAGGAACGGCAGCTCCGTCAGCCCGGCAAGGAACTGCACCGCCGCCTGCCCGGTCAGCTGGATGCAGAGCAGGTGGCTCTCCCCTTCCGGGGTCAGGGTGAACGGGGCGCGGCTTAGCATCAGATGGCCCGCCACAGCGCTCTGCGGTGGCAGGATCAGTGCGCTGCCCGCCGGGGAGGGCGAGGCATCGGTCAGGCTGGCAGTGCATCTGCCGCTGGAGATCAGGCAGACCCACAGCCCCTCGCCGGTCAGGGTCAGGGGTTCTTGGGGCTGATATCATCCAGCACCACGCCGGTGCGGCGATGGTGTTCCAGTCAAAAGCAATATCTGACACCTCTAATCAATAAAATGCTATTTTATATCACAAAGTTATCTGTTATTATAAGTACCAACGAGACACGCCGTCAAGGTGCCGTAACATAGACCAAATATTTTAACGGAGGTAACGACTATGGCTTCCATTAGCTGCCAGCACATCTACAAGATCTACCCGGGCGCAACCGCTCCTGTCCGTCACCGACTTCAACCTGGAGATCCAGGATAAGGAATTCATCATCTTCGTCGGCCCCTCTGGCTGCGGTAAGTCCACCACCCTGCGTATGATCGCCGGCCTGGAGGAGATCTCCAAGGGCGAGATGTACATCGGCGGCCGTCTGATCAACGACGTTCCCCCGAAGGACCGCGACATCGCCATGGTGTTCCAGAGCTACGCTCTGTACCCCCACATGACCGTTTACAAGAACATCGCATTCGGTCTGGAACTGCGCAAGACCCCGAAGGATGAGATCGACAAGCGCGTGCACGAGGCTGCTAAGATCCTGGAGATCGAGCACCTGCTGGATCGCAAGCCCAAGGCTCTGTCCGGTGGTCAGCGTCAGCGTGTTGCTCTGGGCCGTGCAATGGTTCGTAACCCGGCAGTCTTCCTGCTGGACGAGCCCCTGTCCAACCTGGATGCTAAGCTGCGTACCAGCATGCGCACCGAGATCATTAAGCTGCACAAGAAGCTGGCTACCACCTTCATCTACGTTACCCACGACCAGACCGAGGCTATGACCATGGGCGACCGTATCGTGGTTATGAAGGACGGCATCATCCAGCAGGTCGATACCCCGCAGAACCTGTACGATATGCCCTGCAACATGTTCGTTGCCGGCTTCATCGGCAGCCCCCAGATGAACTTCCTGGACGGCACCCTGATCAAGAAGGGCGACCTGTACGGCATTGACCTGGGCGGCGACGTGATCCCCCTGCCCAAGGAGAAGACCGCCGACGGCAAGCTGGATTCCTATGTTGGCAAGAAGATCAAGATGGGCATCCGTCCCGAGGATATCGACGACGAGCCCGAGTTTATGGCAAAGCACACCGACTGCCAGCTGGATGCTAAGGTCGATGTTTCCGAAATGATGGGCGCTGAGATCTACCTGTACCTGGAGGGTCTGCCCGGCATCGGTCAGGCGGACCGTTTTGCCCACCCGGTCAAACAGCGGGGTGCCAAGTTCGGCTTCCAACTGTGCGATTTGGGAGGACACCGCCGACTGCGAGTAGCCCAGCTGCCGCGCGGTGCGGGAAAAGCTGTGCAGCTCGGCGATGTGCAAAAAGGTATTGACAGTCCGCAGTTCCATGAACGGCTCCTTTTATAACAGGGTGATGTCCCGCACGGTGAGCTGAGCACCGTCCACGGTAAAATGCACTTCCAGCCCGCCAAACTCCATTCCGTATACCCGCTCCGGGTCGTGCTGGTAGGAGGGGCGCGGGGGTCACTGGCAAGCACGCCCTGCAAAGCGGAGCGGTCGGCCTCCGGTACGGTCTGCCACAGCGTCTCCGGGCAGGAGACTTCCAGATGGTGGGTGCGGGTCTGCCCGGTAAAGCCCTCGGCGGCATCCGGGTGGCAGTCGGCGTAGGGGATATAGGGCTTGATGTCGTAGATGGGGGTGCCGTCCATCAGGTCTGCGCCCCGCACGATGAGCACCGGGCCAACCTCCGGCCGCTGCTCGATGGCCTCCAGCCTGACGCTGGAAAGGCCCAGCGGATTGGGCCGGAAGGGGGAGCGGGTGGCAAACACGCCCACCCGGGTGTTGCCGCCCAGACGCGGGGGCCGGACGGTAGGGGACCAGCTGTCCCGCACCGCGCCGGAGAACTGCCACACCAGCCAGATGTGGCTGAAATCCTCCAGTCCGCGCACGGCATCGGCGTTGCGGTATTCCGGGGTGAAGATGATCTCGCCCCGCAGGCCGTCCACCAGCCCGCTCTGCCGGGGGATGCCGAACTTGGTGGGGAAGGCGGTGTGGATGTGTGCGATGACCTTCAGGGTCATGGCTTCGGGTGCCTGCTGCATGATGAACTCCTTGCTCAATAGATCTTTTCAAGGCAGTCGGCGGGGATGCCGTACCGGCTGCGGAAGGCCTGCAATTCCTGCGGGCTGCGAATCAGCTGTACCTCGGTAAAATGGCCGGTGTGCAGATCCTGAAACCCGGCCACTTGCTCCCCGGTGCAGATGCTGCACCGCAGTACCGGCTTCTGGGCGGCGGGGTCGTAGGAGGGGGACATTTTCTTTTTGCCGAACACAGGCTGCTCCTTTCTCTCCTTATCTTATAGGCCGCGGCAAAGCCCCACGGCCTTGCCCTCGATGTGCAGCTCCGAAAGCTGCTCTCCGGCATAGATCATGGGCGGGCAGACGGCGGCGTTGTCGGCCAGAAGCATAACGGTGTCGCCCTGCCGGTGGAAGTGCTTGAGGGTGGCCTCATCGCCGATCCGCACGGCGGCGATCTCGCCCTGCTCTACCTCGGGCTGGCAGCGGATGCATACGATGTCTCCGTTGCATATCGTGGGAGACATACTGTCGCCGTGGCAGGTCAGGGCAAAGTCGGCGTGCCATGCGGCAGGCACGCCGATGTAGCATTCGATGTTCTGTTCGGCGGTGATGGGGGTGCCGCAGGCGATGGAGCCGATCAGCGGCACCTGCACCATGGTGGGAAGCGGCTCAAAGCCCGGGGGAGGCGCAGGGCGCGTCCAGCCCCAGCAGATAGGCCGGAGTGGTCTCCAGTGCCGCCGCCAGCTCCTCCACCTTGGACTGCGGCAGATGTCGTTGATGCCTTTTTCCAGCTTGGTGATGGAGGAACGGGAGCGGTAGCCCATCCGCTGGGCAAGCTCCTCCTGCGAAAGACCCAGCTGCTCCCGGCGCAGACGGACACGGGTGGACAGATCAGACATGACAGTTCTCCTGAAAACTATGTGTTGTGGCGTGCGATACAGTGTTCTGCCTTGATTATAGCAGAAAATTTCCTGAAAATCAACAATTACGGTGCGTTTTGGAAAAATAGGTTGACAGTCAATCAACATCGGAGTATAATACAACCAAAGATTGTTTCAAACGCAGCGAACTACAAAAAAGGAGCGAAGCCATGGCAAACACGAATCTGATCTACACCTACATTCAGGACAGCGGCTACAAGCTGCAATATGTGGCCAGTGTGCTGCACATCAGCAGCAACACCCTGCGGCACAAGCTGCTGGGCGAGACCCAGTTCAAGCTGGACGAGGCCGAGCGGCTTTCCACCATGCTGGGCCTGACGATGGCCGAGCGGGACGCCTGCTTTTTCGATGCCGAGAACCGGTTCTCGCGCAGTGCAACGTGCTGGACCGCTGAAAAGCGGGGAAACGCCAGTGACACCGGAGCAGCGCGATGTGACCCGGAACGCCCTGCGCAAGTACGGCGAGCGGCACTGGGCGCGCACGCCGGAAAACCGCCGCTGGCAAAGCGCCATTGATGAGGGCCTCGACTACTATCAGGCGCACGACCCCATGGGCAGACCTGCTGCGAATGCGCTTTTTTTTGAGCAGCGCCCGGAGGACGAGATCTTGAGCAGCTGCATCGGGCCGCACCACCTACCAGAAGGCGTTGCAGGACCTTTTG
>VOFF01000401.1_pt1 | contig 24001 bp, 27 predicted proteins | sample 5384061 | NCBI WGS metagenome assembly VOFF01 (sample SAMN12384725, study PRJNA508395) | human gut metagenome | isolation source: healthy gut E | host: Homo sapiens
GGAACTTTCTGGTATGGTATTTAGTCGGAGTTTCTTCGGGCTCTCAGGAGATTTGTACACATAACGCACAAGGCGCAGTTGATCTGTTATGATAAGGTACATATTACCATAACATATTTCCTCTGCTATCGTTTTTCTTCGTAATAATAATATTGATTTTTGCGAATTTGGATAGAGGTAATCGTCAGAATGTGCGATGGCTATCTGAGCATTTGCAGCAAGAGTTGAAGAAAATGTCAGAATTTCATCTGCCGGGAAAAGCGGAGGGAATTGTTGTGTATCAAAATTGTTATACAGGGGAATACGGACAATGTTATCATGATGAGGTTCTTGAGAATTGTTGTCACCATAAATGAGCCAGTCGATAGAATATCGCGGAAATTTCTGATGAATGATATTTGCCATATTCTTGCTGATCCCGCATTTTCCTCGTAGTATCTGATAGAGATTTTCCGGACGCTGAAACCCTATATGACGAGATAGTGCGTATGTACTAAGTCCCGCATTTTCTATGACTATTTTTAATCGCTCTGCAGCAGTTGTATTGGATTTTACAGGCATACGTCCCGATGAATAATACGATAATACAACGAGGTCAATTGCAATATCTATACAAAAAAGCACGAACTCAACATTGTTCAGATCTGAGGTATCGCCAAACACCCACTTACGGAACAAGTCGAGCTCTTGCCGCACGATAAATAATAGTGCAATACACGAGCCTTGCTTGTCTATTCCCGTAAGTTAGAAGTTGGCGATTTTCAGTTCGATCTTGAACTTCGCCTCGCCGCCGTTCTTGACGGGATACATCTCCATAAGGGCCTTGGCGGCATTCACGGCCACGGCCCGTAGGGGCGCTGGGGAGAGGGGGTTGCCGAAGCGGTCGCGGTAGATGCCCGTCGCCGTCTCTTCCAGTATGTTGCGGAGCGTGCGACTTATCTGCATCTTGACGGCGATGCTTTCCGTTTCGGAGATCATCTCCGTGCCGAGTTCGCGGATGCGTGCCATGACGGCGGGGTTATGCACGAGGCGGCGTGCCGCAGCCTCCGTATCGCCATGCTTTATGTCGAACACCTCGCGGTAACACCTGTCCGCCTGCCCGGCGTACTGCATGCCGCCGCAAACGTAGAATTGACAGAAACGCTCCTGCGCCTCGGTAGCTGCGGCGGCCCGTCCAGTGCCGCGAGATGCACCGCTTCAGCTTCGACAACCTGTATTTCGTCCTGTTTCATTGTATCTTGCCTTCTATCCAAGAATAGGATCCTGTGCCCCGGCAGGTTTGACCTGTATCCGTTTCCGGTCTATAAGCGTGCCATGAGCGCTTCGTAGAAGACGTCGGCCATGGCGTCTGCCATCGCCTCGGCATCCGCCAGCGAGTTGATGAGTTTCAGGTTGAAGGCGATATCGAGGCCGTAGCCCGAGATCGCGGCCATGAACTCGGTGCCGTCGGCCCCAGCACGCCATAAGTCGTGAGATCCTCCACGCGGAAGGTGATTGTCTACTCGCCCCGCTCATTGCGGCCGAGCACTACATTGTCGTTCTGTTCCTTCGTCATATCAGAAAGTGATTTCTGGTCTTCTCCTTGGGGGCGGTTTCTGTCACGGCGCCCTCACTGTTACGCATACGGGCCGCGCAGACTCGGACGATCTCAAGCGTCGCCGCGACGTCGGCTCCGGCATCATGGGCGTCGTCGAGCTCGATACCGAGCCGCTCGGCCACCAGCTCCAGCTTGTAGGACGTAACTCCGGTATCGGCGGCCAATGCCAGCCGTGCCAGCAGGATCGTATCCAGATAGAGAGGCTGGAAGTTGCCATAGAAGTCCGTTTTTCCGGCAAACGTTTTCTCGTACTCCTTCGTAAGGCCGGCATAGCTCATCAGCTGCGTAAGAAAGCCGATGTCGAAGGTGATATTCTGGCCGATGAGTACCGGCTTGCACTGTGTGCCCTTGCTGAGCGTCGCCCGTTCGGCGAAGCGGAGCACGGCCCCGGCGACCTCTTTTCAGATCGACGCCCTGCGCTTCGAGACGCTCCATCGTGATGCCCGAATATTCAAGCGCTCGCGGCTCGTAGTCCATCCGCTCGGTGGGCTGCGCCAGCTCGTGCTTCGAGCGGAGCACCTTGCGGCGGGCCGCACCCAGCTCCTGCTTGCAGTACTGGGCGATATAAGCCGCATAACGGTCGAACACCTCCAGCGTATCGAGCCGGATGGCTTCGAGGGCGATCTGCGTACAGGCGCAACGCACGGGATCAAGCCCTCCGGTCTCGAAGTCGAGACCGATAGCCGTGTATATCCTATTCTCTACCGCAGGTGCTGCCATTGTCCGATAATTTGCATCAGTTTGTCGGCCCCTTCGCGGAATTCCGCCTCGGTGCCGTTATTCCCCAGCACCACGTCGATCAGGGAGTAATCGACCTGACGGCGGTGGCTGTCGCGCTCGATACGCTCGGCATCGACGCCTCGGAATGGTAGATTTTCCGTACGGCAGGAAATGTAGACCGTAAAGACGTCGTACTCCGTTCCGGCCGTCTGTTTGAGGGCGCGGATGCCGTTCTCGTCCACGACGTAAGTGCAGTACCGGACTCAGGGAAGCTGTCTGCGCAGAGAAAAGTATTCGTGCTTCCCGAACCGGGTATAGGTCAGCATCGCTTCCCGGCCGATGCCCCGGGTGCTGCGCACGAAGAAATAATCCTCGCCTTCGACCTCACCCTCGCGGCGCGGGCGTGTGGTGGTCGATACGATGGCGGGAATGCCGTATTTACGTTGCAGGTACTTCGATAGCGTGGTCTTGCCGGAACCCGAAGCACCCACGATGGCAATGATAATGGGTCTCACTCTTGCGATAATATGGATGTTTTGGTCGTATGCAGGGTGTTGGCGCCCGAGAAGTCGCTGTAACGGATGATACCCGTGAGTACCACAATACGGTCCTTGAGCCTCATGATCTCGGCACGGCGGGCGCTGAAAAAGTCGTTCCAGCAGACCGCCTCGATCGTGTCGGTGTTCTGTTGCAATATAATCTTGCAAAAAGCGACCCGGTCGCCCGTCATCCTGTCCTTATAGGATAGCTCCTCCACATCGGTTACGGTTGCACAGACGGCGACTTTTTTTCCCTTCGTTCTCCATCACGAGGGCGTCGTGAAGGCTCATGTACGACGCGCGGCCCTTGATGCGGGCACGAACTGCCGACTCGTCGAAGATGCGGCGGTAGTCCACGGATCCGATGCCCGACACGGCGATCTGCTGCCGGGCCCAGAAGTGGTGCTTGGCGATCTCTTCCGGCGGATAGTCCCGCTCGTCGAGCGCGAAACCCAGGCTCCGCGGCGGCACGCTGAAGGATGCCGTAACGCTCGGTAACAGATGCGATACGTTCCACCGTATCGAAGCAGCCGGCCAAAATCAGGTTACGGACATGGCGGGCGTTTACGGGAACACGTTCCGCCTCGGCTGGCGGAAGGTCGTCCTCCCAAGTACGGTATTTCTTGAGCCGGTGGCGGAAGATACGGCGGACGAAATCCCCGACACCCGTAAACTCTCCGAATCGCTCCCGCTCGCGAACGATATGTTCCGCCGTTCGGACGCCGACCATTTTGATACGGCCGAACGACCAGTAGATACTGTCGCTATGGTAGTCGGTATAAAACTGCACCTGCGAGAGGTTGATGTCGGGCGGCACGATACGGGCTGCAGAGCACCGCTCCATTTCGGACATCAGCGTAACGATCTCCTTGTCATCGGCGTATTGCAGGGCCACGGTATAGAAGGCCGTGGGATAGTTAGCCTTGAGCCATGCACCGACGTAAGCCGTAATCGCGTAGGCCGAGGCGTGGGATAGGTTGAAGAGATAGCTTCCGGCGCTTTCGATCAGATCCCAGATGCGCAGGGCGTCGTCCTTCGGGCATCCCTTCTCTGCTGCTCCCGTCATGAACTTCTCCCGCATAGCATGAATAACGTCGATCTTTTTCTTGGAGATCAGCTTGACGAGCCGCACACCTTCGGCCAATGAAAAGCCGCCCACGTCGCGGACGAGGCGGCTGACCTGCTCCTGATAGATCAACTGCCCGCAGGTATCTTTCAGGGCATCGTACGTTCCCCACAGGTAGACCGGAGCGACCTCGCCCAGACGGCAGCGCAGGTAGTTCTCCGCCGCGCCGGAGTCGAGCGTTGCCGGACGGTAGAGCGCATTGGCCGCGATCAGATCACCGATCGACGCCGGCTGCATATCCTGCAGATAACGGGTCATGCCTGCCGAGGATAGCTGGAAGATGTTGGCCGTGTAGCCTTCGCAGAGCAGTCCGTAGGTCTTTTCGTCATCCAGTCCGCTGAGTACGATCTTTTCGAAGGAGATGCCCGAATCGTAGATACGGTTGATTTCATTCAGTACGGACTGTATCTTCGTAAGTTCCAGAATGCCGAGGCAGTCGTTCTTCAGAAGACCCACTTCATCCAACGAGTAGCCGTCCAGCTCGCTGACGAGCATGCCGTCCACCCGTTTTACGGGCGTGAAGTCGAAACATTCGGACGGCTCTCCGTCCCGGTGCTCCGGCGTGATCAGGATGGCCGAGGCGTGCACCGAGGCCGAACGAGGCTGGCCCAGCAGCGGGCGCATATCTTCGACGGCCTGCGGGTAATCGTTCACGAACTTGCGGACTTTGGGCGTGCGGGCCGCAAGGCGGAACAGGTCGGTCCATGTCGCATCGGAAGAGCCGATGATCGCCGAGATATAGTTAGCCAGCGACACGGGAATCTTATGCACGCGGCAGACGTCCTTCAGGCAGGCTTTGAGCTTCATGGTCGAGAAAGTCCCGGCCGAGAAGACCCGCTGCCGCCCTTCGATATTGTAGCGGCGCTCCAGATACTCCTTGACCTCCTGACGACGGTCGGCCTGATAATCGACATCGACGTCGGCCAGCACGCGGCCGGGACCTTGCAGGTAGCCCTCGTCTGCCTCCGTATCGAGAGCTTCGACCGGAGCTTTTTCGTGTGTGATCTTCGTTATTCTCATGATTGTCGGTCTATTTCAAACAGTAAATCGCGGTTGTCGAACAAGATGTCGTCTCCTTCCCGAAGTTCGTCGGCATAGACCTCGATCTGTTCGTCGCCGCGGCGTACCACGAGCCGGGCATCGCGGTCCAGCAGGATCTCGCGGCTGTTCTCCAATCCGATGCGGTAGCTGTCCTTCGAGTCGATGCGTCCTACGATACGCGTGGTGCAGGCCGCATACAATCCGGCGCGTTCGGGCAGTAGGAAACGCTCGAACAACAGACCGTACTTCACAGGGTCGATCAGCGTGATGCCCAGCAGGTACAAGGCCAGACAGCCGCCCGCCGAGCCTCGACCGCAGCCTACGAGGATGCCGTTGCGGCGCGCCCAGTTCACGGTGTCGTACTGAACCAGCAAGTAGTCTATGTTGTCCGTCGATTCGAGGATATAAATCTCCTTATCGAGACGCTCCCGATATTCGGCTTCTTTTTCCGCAGGTACCAATCTGGAAAAACCCTCTTCGAGCAGCGAAAGGAACATCGTATGCGTGTCGCCGTACTTCGCTTTCTCGTCCGGCGTCATGTCGTAGCGCGGCATGAAGACGGCGTCCGTCCGGTATGCCGCTTCGGCCCCTTGGGCGATCACGACCGTATTGCGGCACATCCGCCGGAACAGTTCGTCCACATCCCACCGCTCGGGGTCGAACAACGGCCGCAGCTTGTCCCGAAGCTCTCCGGCGGATCGGAAATACTGTTCGTTGCTCTGCTCGTGCGCGGCGCCCGTGGCGATCTTGTTGAGTATGATTTTGCTGCGGGCGTCGGCTTGGTCGATGTAGTAGCAATCGGGAATCAGCACCGGTTCCACCTCGAACACGCCTTTCTTGCAGAACTCGTGGAAGTATCGCCGCATATTCTCCAGCCGCTGCACGTCGATACGGTCGGCCTTGAACTCCGTGGGATCGATCTGGTAGTAGAGGGCCTCGAAGGCTTCGCGCAGTCGCCCGATGGCCGGGCGGTTCTCCGTCATCCACTCCGCTGCGAGCGTTCCAAGCACGAGGACATTGCCGCGTCCGTGGGCCATGAGGCGCTCCATGTCGATCCTCCCGTCCTCGCGGTCCACCATCACCGCTTTCTGGATGCGCAGCAGGTTTTGCAATCCCTGCTGGCTCTGGCAGTAGACCTTCAACGGGACTTCCGTTCCGTCGCCATCCAGCGTGAGCGAATAGCCGAAGACGCGCTTAATTCCAGCCTTGGCGCACTCTTTCTGGAACGCCAGTGTTCCGGCCATCGTATTGCGATCGCAGAGACCGAGGGGCCGTATGGCCCATCCATTTGGCCTTTCGGACCCATGCCCCGATATCGCCCGAAGCGTTGAGCAGTTCGTAGGGAGTGTGAACGCCCAGATTGACGAACTCGACATCGCACCCGTCAGGCTTGGGCCGACCGATATGCCGCAGGATATTCAGGGGAAAACTCCCCCGCGCAGGTCATAGTAGTACCAGTTGTCGCCGAATGGAAAGGCGACGTGAAAAATACCCTCGTCGATAAGAGTCTGCGGGTCTTCCATCAGGTTGAAGACCTGCTCATCTCCCCGCTGGCGGAAGATACTCTTCACGCCCGTAAGGTCGGCGCGGAACAGGCGGCCGAACTCCGGTATATCGACCACCTCGTTGTCCATGACACAGTAGTCTATATTTTGGCTGTCGAGCCATCGGGTTAGATCGTTCATAGTTGCTGGATTTTATTGATTTTGTACTCGACGGGCGTTTTGAGGCGGTAGGCGAAGATGTCGTAGATCTCCTGCGGAGAGAGGTCTTCCCAGTCCTTTTTGGGATCGGGAATGTCGGCCACGAGCACCTCGAAGTAGCGGCTTAGTTCCTCGGCCGTCTTCTTCGTGGCGTCCACAGCATCCCCGTCGTATCCCACCACGACGTTGCGCACGCCTTTCGTCTGGAAAGCTTGTAAATCTGGGCCTGCGATATTTTCTTTCCGAAGGTGGCTACGGCGGCCACGCGCTCCGACTCGTATAGGTCGAGCTTGCGTGAGAGCCACCACGTCGAATATGCCCTCACAGAGAACGACCGTCTCGGTGCTGTCCTCATGTACCGCGTCATAGTTGTAAAGCAGCTTCACGAAGTCGTTTTGCGTGGAGTTGCGAAAGCGCCGTATGGCGTAGTCGCCCGTGAATTTCGCCCGGCGGTTGTAGGCATCGATCTCGGCCTTGGGCCAAAGATGGCGGGCGACGTATCCTACCGTGTCGCCGGAGTCGATAACCGGAAAAATCACGTAATCGTCGTAGCGGAAGTTCAGGCCCCGTGTGGTTCCCACCGGAAAGAACTCGTAGTCGTCGGCCGTGAAGCCGCGTCCCTTGAGGTAAGGATGCAGGAAGGTGCGGCGCCAGAACTCCGGCAGCTCCACGATACCCAGTCCATCGTCGATCTCCCTCGCCCGCATCGAGCGGAAAGAGCAGGCTGCAGTCCAGCTTGGCTTCGGGGCCGGTCGTGCGCGTCGGCAGCAGGTCCATGCGCCCGAGGGCTTCGAGCGTTCGCTCCAACGAGTGCGTCGAAGCCCCGCACGAGAAGCAGTGCGCCATGAAAGGTTTCTTGCGGGCCGTCTCGGGACCGATATAAACGCCGTACTTACCCTCCTTGCCGCAGTAAGGACACCGGGCTATGAGGTTGCGACGCGATCCGTCGCGGCGGGCCGAAAGTTCACGAGTTAGTTCCTCGATAAGGTATGTGTTATCGTCTGTTCGCACATAAAGGAATAGTCCAACATCGAATAGAAAAGTTGGGCAAATACGAAAAAATAAGTAAATTCGATATGTGAAAAATGTAACAAAACATGTTCGAGAAGATTTGCATTAAATCCAGAGAATTGAACGATGGACGACTCGATATGTCGTTCCTTATTGACACGATGCTTTTTTACGGAGAGGTTAACGTATTGGCGCATACGGCCGAAATGGTAACACTATTGAAGACATTCGGTGAAGATACATTGCGAGAACTGATTGAAAGCAGACGCTTGAAACTTCATATCCGACAGAATATTCTGGGTGTTGCAACACAACCATTTGGCGCCGACATCCACTATGGAGTAGAGTTGTTCCGTGGTAATAATGTCAGTGTGCACAACATCCTTTATACAGCCCATCAACAGGTAGTTCACAACAGTATGTACAATATGAAATTTGCTGATAGTTTCTCTGAAATTGCTCAGGCGCATGCTTATGAGCCTGTTATTGGGCAAATGATTGATGCAGACTTCCTAAATACTGTCTACCTAACCCAGGCTGTGGCAGAAATACTACACACCTATGTTCCAGAATATGTCCAGGTAGAACCTTTACGCATTGATATCGTAAAGGACCAACATCCCGTTGGTCCATTTTCCGCAACATATAGCGTTCGGTCCAATATTGATTTCGATACGATCAATAACATATTCACCAAACGGGAACAAGCCGGTCTCAGTTACTCTTCAATCATATTGGCATTGGCCGAGGCCCGGGGCGACAATTACATCGCAGGACAGTTTATGAGTGAGTTTGCTACCAGCGATCTGCACTCATCGCTGATGAATCTGCAAATCGCCGATGTCATACAGCGAACACGCAAAAGCGAAGGAGAGATCATAGAATTTAACAAGCATGTCTTGGCAGATTGTCCCAGTATCGGGACAGCATTCGTCGCAGGACAGATAACTGGTGAACAGCTACTTAAATTACTCGAAGAAGGCGATAAATTCAGGAAGTGGCTAGGAACAATCGACCGGGATGCCGATCTGGTCAATCAATATATAAACGAAGTTTTGGCTCCGACGCTGGCGGACAAAAAAGGTGTCAAAGCAGCACGCTTTACTGTTACGGAACTATCCAGTTTAATACCTGTTGTTGGTACAGTAGTATCAGCCGCAGATACTTTTTTTAGACAAGCTACTGACCGGTTGGAAACCGAATCATTTTATCGACGGCAAACTGAAACCCATGCTGAGCACCAAATCATAATGAAAAAATGGAAAAAATCAAGGCAATAAAAGCTATAATGATAAAGGCGGTAACGGCCACAATGCAACCAGCTTCCCCTTGTTTTTGGTGGATTATAGGTGGCATATTCTCCATACCACCAATTATCTGTTATTTCTGTATTTACCATGATGGTTTGTCTTCCGATTATAATGCGTGGATCGCGTTCGGTACGCTTTGGGGTGCAGTGTTCGGATCTCTGGCTTTTATTATCGCTATTCGGACGGTATATGAAGGGCGTAAGAATGCCGAGCGGGAACAGATTTTTAATCTGCTCGGCCTGCATCAGCAGAAAGTCGAGGCGGTCATATATCAGGAGAACGGAAATACAATATCCGGATATGACGCATTCAGAGCCTATACCCGACAGGCGGATAAATATCTTGCATTACATTTGATTATACGCGGGTTGAAAACCAATAACAACGGCACATCCCGTTTTCCAAAACTGACAGACTGCCAATCTAAATTGTTCGCTGAAACAAAAAAAACTGTTTCGGAAATTAAGATAAATATGTACCGAGATATCAAATGCGTAGACACTAACAAGCAAGAATGGTCCGCCATAGCCCTGACCATTGCATATAGCGATAAACTATCAGCGAAAGACAGAGTCCAAGCTGTTGCCGAAGTGTACGGGCAACTTTATGAAGAGAATGGACATTTTCTCGGACAATATTTCCGGAATATGTATTATGTCCTTAATACTATCGACCAATCTTCTCTCAACGATACGGACAAAGCATACTATGCACATTTATATCGTGCTCAATTATCCCGCTATGAGTTGGCATTTGGTGTATTCAATGCGGTATGGGAAAAATCGAGTTTCGATATGGTGCGATTACTTCTGAAATACGATATCCTCGACGATGTATATCGAGAGGATATCGTGTTGTTCGAAAAAGGGGAAGGGAAAGACGATTCTGCATACCATCGGGTAAAAGTGTTATTGAAGGAATACCAAACGATGGAGAAAGAAAGGCAAGAACAAACATCATCCGAATTTACCGTCTGAGTCCCAGCGTCCTTGCCGAATCGTAAAAGGTTTCGTTGTCATAGTCCGTGGCTATGCGAAAAGTATCTCCCTTGCGAAAGAACCGGCTCTTTGCCACATGCAGACGCATGACGTTGGCCTCGCGCTCGGCCGCGGACTGATTTAGCGATATAAGGTGGGTGCATGGCCGTGCGAGCCCCTTCGCCTCCGAGCAGTTGTACTCCGTGAGGACGTTGTTCTCGTCGTTTAGCCAGTCGCGGTTTTCGATCGTCGCCTGATACGTGACGACCATCCATACATTCTCGTCGGCAGCAAGGTCCTTCCAGGTCGTTCGCCACGGCGATGCGCTTCGAGCGTTCGTGCTCGGCTCCCCACTGGCGGCGGGAGGCGTCGTTCAAGAGGTCCATCGAGTCGATGATGACGATGTCGGGCGTTCGGGCGTTGATTTTGCGGTATTCGGCGATGCCGTTTCGGATATCGATAGTAGATATGCGTGCCGCGAAGCGTGGGAACGACCGTACGGTTATACTCCCGGCATAGCGCTCGATCTCCTTTTTCGAAGCGGCGCATCTCCACCTCGGCGATATGCCCCCGCTCGAAATAGAAGGCGTTGCGGGCTATGAGTCCCCCGCTGTATGCATTGAGTGCCTCTTCTTCGGAACCTTCGAGCCTGGAAATGCAGCACGTGCAGTCCGTCGTCGATGTCGGCCCGCAAGCCTATATGTTTTGCCATGTGGCTCTTTCCCACGCCCGTCGACGCGAGGATGCACGATAGCTGTCCGCGGAGGCTGCGTCCGGCATTCAGTTCGTCCAGATCGGGAATATAAAAGCGTGTGACGGGCTTCACGCCCGATGCCTGCAGCTCCTCCTCACGGCGGCGGTTGCGATGAAAACGCATGGCGAAGGTCTTCACCACGTCCACGAATGCCGAATCCTTGAGTGTGAATCCCGCGAGCCACTCGGCGTATTCCTTGAGTTTCGCTTCGGCCTCGGCCTGCCGGCTCTGGTTGTAGAGTTTCCCCCACCTCGGAGATACGGCCTGCAGACGCACACCCTTGATGTACGTTTCGAGCATGTCGACAACCGCTTCGGGGTTGTTTTCTCCGTCGTACTCACGGAAAGTGTTCACCAGTTCCAGTGCATCGTAATCCGAGGCGAATGTCTGCGCAAGCATGGCATATGAGGGCGGCGATTTGTAGGTCCGGTAATGGTTCACGAAAAACTCGTGAATATGTTGGAATGTACGGTCGGGAAGGTACTCGCGCCGCATGTGCGCTACGAGTACGGCGCATACGGCCTCGTGGCGTATGGCCGTCGAGTAGAGTTCGTAGAGATACTCGGCCGAGAGTGCGTTGCGCGATGCCGTCATCTGCCGCCTCCTTTCCCGTATTGCTCTTCGCGTATTCGCAGCAGTTCCGGATAGCGTCGCTGCTCCAGCGTGCGGCACTGAACGGCCATGGCGCATGCACGGCATACGGGCGAGAAGGGCGTCCACAGGAGCGTCGACCGCGTGCATATGTAAAGCCCCGCCTCCGAGCCCGCCTGCCGGCGCTTGGTGCGGTCCTCGTATTCGGGATATATGAACTTCGCGAGCGGGTGCTGCGTGCGGTCGCGGAGCATCTCCACGAGTTGCGCACGCACGATTCCGTGCTGCGCGAGCCAGCGATCCTCCCAATAGCGGTGCCTCTGTTCGTTGCGGCGGAATCGTTCCAGCGCCTTGGCCCCGAAGGAGTGGGCGACGCGCCACCGCTGCCGGAGCGTCCCTTTCTTGTAAAAGGTCATGGCATACACCTGACATACGCAGAAGTCTACGATCCGTTGACGGCTCACGCCCGCGAACTCTCGCTCCAGCGCCTCCATGCAGGCCGCCACCGTATGCTGGGCCGCGGCACCTGCGGGGAATCGGAATGCGGGGTCTATGCAACGACTTGCGAGCAGCTGCACGAGTTGCAGGGCCCACTTACTCATTGCGGCTGTTTCCATCGCGGTCGATCATTTGGCGCATCTTCAGTTTGGCGAGGAACAGACGGCTCTTGACCGTCTCGATATTCGGTGTACGGAGCGTGCCGTTGCGGTGTGTTATTTCCATGATCTCTTCGAGCTTTGTATCCGGCCTGCTGCAGGAGCAGCGCCTCCCGGTATATGGGATTCAGTCGGTCGAGAGCCCGCAGGATGTCGTCGCTATAGAGCTCCCGGTAGTTATCGAGTCCCATGCAGTTGCCGCTCATACGGTCGGTATCTTCGGCGTGGTGGCTGATGATGTGTTCGGGATCGAGGTCGTCCGAGGTCTTGAATGCCGCCCTGCGTCGGTCCAGATCGTATATCAGGCGTTTGCAGCAAATGAATATCCAGTTGGCAAGGTTCTTCCCCGGGTCGTAGGTGTGTACGTAGCGATAGAGATTCGCCAGACACTCGTTGTAGTTCTCCTCGACATCCTGCCAGCGCGATGTGAAGCGCATGCAGATCTTATATACGAGATTGCGGTTGGGGAATATGAGGCGCTCGAAGAGTTCCGTGCGCTGACGTACGGACTGTTCGGTATCTATGTGGGAAATCAGGGACTGTTGTGCTTTCACGTGGCCGACTTATTGTGTCATTACTCATCTTCATGGGATCTGTCGGCTTATGGTTAGCATCAAATGGGAACTGGACGGAGTGGCGAGACAGCCGCCCCGCAGGCGGGATAAGGAGTGCACGGACCTGTTATGGCAGACGGTACTTGCGTACGAGGTCGTGGGAGAGCAAAAAAGCATCGGCCCCGTCATACGAGGCAGGGGCAAAGCGGCAGTCATTGCGGCATGCGGCGATCAGGCGGCTCTTGTCGGTCCGTCCGTCTCCCGCTGTCCATTTCTTGAGTTGTGGCGGCGTTCACGCACTCCACGGGCAACGGGTTCCGCTCTTCGCGCAGGAAGAGCGGGATGCCCCGCAGGCTCGGAGACTTGCTTTTTAGGTCGCGGTTGTGGGCGTTGAAGTTCACATCCTCGCCACGATGCACCGTATGCCGTTTCGGAGAGGGGCCTTCCGGAGCGTGCGGTAGAACGCGAGGTGCGTTCGGCGGCTGCGTGTGAGTCTACTGCCGTTCGATCCGCGAAGCTCCATTCTCCTTCGTGACGGTTATGCGGTGAGGATAGTTCTCCTGCACGAGTCCGTGGGATACGACCAGCGCCGTCACGGACTGCTTGTTGAGCGCCGCGAAGACGCTTGCAAGTCCATCCGCGTCCACGGCGTCAAGGATTTCATCCATGCAGAGCAGGTCGAGTCCTCCGCCGTAGGGGCAATTGCCGTTCACCAGCCGTTGCATGGCGAGGATCGAGGCGGTGTTCACGCGTGCCCGCTCCCCCTCGGAAAGTTTCAGGATGCTGCCGGCATCCATTCCGTCGCGTATCACCGTGACGGAGATCTTCTCGCGCACGACACCGCTCTTGAGGGTCGTGTACCCTGCGAGATTCACGCGCAGGTCGGAGCCGAGGTCTTCGAGTACGCGGTTTATCATACCTGCGAGAGCCTCTATCTTCGTGTTGGCCAGATAGGTCCGAAAGAGCACGAAACGTTGCTGCTGCGTTTCCAGCGCCGTACGCCGTTCCACGGCCTGCGAGTGCCGCGCCATCAGTTCCGAGTTTCGGCGCCGGTACTCTTTCAGCGATTTGCGGAGCGATGCCGCAAGTTCCGATGCCGTGGCATGTTCGAGCTCGGCGGCCGTCTGCCGCAAGGTCTCTATGGAGCTTTCGGCTGCCGCCATACGCTCGCGGCATTCATCGATCGACCGTTCCGCGGCCTTGCGAAGGTCGACGAGGCGGTCGCATGCTTCGTCGAAGAGTGCACGACGCATATCTTCTACCTCGCGGGTACGTGCGGCGACATGGTCGCGGATGCGCTGCATATTGAACTTCGCGCCCTCCATCTCGTATTCCGCTGCGTCTACGGCACGCGTGGCCTTGGCCATACGCTCCTCCCAGCCGCGGCGCAGGGCCTCCAGCTCGCGGGTGCGGGTCTGCACGGCGGTTATCATCTGCGCGACCTTCTCGGCTTCGAGTTCGTTGTCCTGAAGTTCCTGCTTCACCTGTGTGAGCTCCGCTTCGCGACCTTCGAGCTGCCCTTGCGCCGCCGCCACGTCGAATGCACCGTCTGCTACAAGAAAACGATGTGCGCAGGCAGGGCACTCCACCACGCCTGCCAGACGCGCGTGGAGCGTCTCTACAGCCGCCGTCACGGTACGCTTGCGCCGCTGCAGTTCCACGACTTCGGCATTCATCCGTGTAAGGCGTTCTTCGAGGCTGCGCATTTGGTCGCACAGTGCGACGCCTTTCTCCGCAGCCTCCTCCTTGAAGCAGTCGAACTCTTTGCGCCGCAGGATAAGTTCTACCTCTGCCGTGGCCAGCTTATGGCCTATTCCTGCTATGATCTGCGTCCACTTGTCCATCTCCGCCCGGGAGGTCTCTATCTCCTTGTGTTTGTCCGCCGCCACATGCCCCCAATCCGTCAGCGGAGCATCTGTCAGGGGTGCGAGCAATTCCCGTACGCGGGTCATACACGCCGCAAGCGGCTCTGCGGAGTCCTCCACCTTCTGCACTCGACCCTCGGCTTCGGCGATGCGGCACAAGAACCGCTCCTGACGGGCGATCTCCTCGCCGCACTCGCGCACAGCACTCCGCTTGGCGGCTATCGTTTCATGTATCGAGGCGATCTTCTGTTTCCGAGAAAGTTCCTTTTCGCTGCGGGACTCCTCTTCGTGAGCGATCTGCTCGGATAGCATTGCGATACGCCCGTCGATGGAGGCTATCTCCAGCTCCGCAGCCCGCAGTTCCTCCTGCAGCGGCACAAGGTCTTCTCCGACCGAGGCGATGGCACGGTCCACGCTGTCGCCGCCGCTGAAGCGGTTGATGATCTCCTTTTTCTCCCGGTCCGATGCCGAGAGGAAGTCCGCATAACGGTGACGCGAGAGAATGAATGCGAAGAAGAGGCTCCTCGCGTGTGATGCCGAGCCGTTCGAGGATGTAGCGATTGGCGGCGTCGACGCTGGGCTGCGCTACCTCTCCGGTTTTCCCGTCCTGCGTGAGCAGGCATCGCACCGAAGCCGTACCACGGCGGGGTACGGTACGCTCGATGCGCATCTCCTCGCCCGTGGCCCGGTTGCCGAGCGTAAGGGTCACACGGCACTCTTCGGCCGCATCGTTTACGACCTCCTCGGCGCGGACCTTGCGCAAGGGGCTACCCGTCAGTCCGAGCGTGATGGCTTCGATGAGCGTCGACTTGCCTGCTCCGTTGCTGCGCTGCGACTCGTTGTCGGCATTGTGCCCGAATATGAGCGTCGTCGTACCTTCGGCCGGCGCATAGTCCAGCGTGCGGAAGGAGCATATATCGGTTGCGGAGATATGTTTCAGATACCACATGATGTACGGTCTATTTTGTTAAGGTAAGCGATTCCGAGCTCCACGTCGTCGATGCCTCTCCCTGCGCAGAAGTCCTCGTAAGCGCGGCGCAGGCGTGCGCCGTCGAATTTGTCGAGCACATCTTCCTCGGGCGCGGCCGGTATCGGGGCGGTGTCGCTGAGGACTTCGACCTTGTTGGCTCCGGCATCGAGCAGCCGCTGGCGGTCCACGGTGTCGGTCTGCGAAGCCCGCACACGAACCTTGAGGCGGCAGCGGACGTCGGCGCGCAGCTCGTCGATGCGGTCGAAAAGGTGTATGCCGACCTTATCGGCCGACGTATCGAGGACCTTATAGCGGATGTTGGCCTCGTTCTGCACGAACTCCGACGAACCGTCCGTGCAGAGGATGGTATAGCCTTTGGCTTCATCCTCGCCGAAGTTGAACTGGCGGCTCGATCCGACGTATTCGATACGGGTGCCGGGCACGACGGCGCGATTGTGGTAATGCCCCGCGAAGACACGGTCGAAGGGTTCGAAAATGCGGGGCGGCAGCTCGCACGGCGCTGCCGTGGCGAGGGCTCCGTTCACGCCCTCGTGGATATAGAGGTAGTTGAGTTTGCCCTCCACAAGACCGCTCGTCGCAAGGGCCGCCAGACGCGACGTAAAGCTTCCGCCTTCGGGGAAATAGCCCATCATGTGTAGTGAGAACGCCCACGCAGGGTCATCGAGCGTCAGGATGTCGTCTACGACCGTGACCGAAGGGTGGCAGTCGAAGACGTGGCAGTAGCCGCGCAGGTCTTCCTGATTCACCTTGTCGTGATTGCCTTCGGCAATCGTAAGACGGATGCCGGCCCCGGCTGCACGCAGCAGGGCGTCGTGTACCGCGAGCAGGACGTCGAGCGTCTGCGCGCTGCGGCTTTGGAAAAGGTCGCCGCCAAGGGCTATATCGCGGATGCTGCGCTCGCGACAGAGTGCCAGCGCTTCGTCCCAGTTACGGTCGAATTCGGCAATATCGTTTTTGGAGACGTGCATGTCGTTCATCAGAAGCATGCACGGTCGTTTATCTCTTGTCATGAGTCAAATCGTTGAAAAAGGGGTGCGCACGGTGCGCCCCCGTAAGATGAAAAGAATCGACGTCAGGAATGTTTATCGCCTGCGAGGTGCAGAAACCTCCTCCTGCATCCCGGCGGCTGCCGGTGCGGCTTCAAGGGTCATCTTGTGCCGCGGCCGTGTCTGCGACGGCATCCTCGATCATGTCGAGCAGCTCATCGTTAGTCGCCGAGCGTGTGACGCGCACCGGAAGTTTCTCCTGCTCGATGAAACTGCGGAGCATGGCCCTCAGTTCTTGCCCCTCTTCGGTTTTGTCGCCCAAACCCTTGGCCCGGAGCTCCTCGAAGCGGTTGCACAGGCCCTCGAGCGTAAGGGCTCCGGCAGCTGCATTCTCGCGTGCCTCTTTCGTACGGCGATCGAAGCTGAACGATGAAGTATCCTCTTTAGGTATCTCGGCGCGGAAGGTTTCCACGGCCTCTGTCATCTCTGAGCTCTGCATCACGCGTAGACCGTAGCGGGTGTCGCACTGGGTGAGGAAGACGAGCGTCGCCTCGAAATGGTAGCGCGTATAGCGATAGATGATCTCCGGAATGCGGGGACTGTTCAGGAGTATCGTGAGCTCTTCCTTCGAAAGGCCCTCATTGTCGGACTCGTTGTCTATGGAGAAGCAATATTCGGTCTTGCCTCCATTGCGACGCTTCTCGACTTCCACGGGATAGGCGCTATACACGGATGAGATGGGACACGGATGCTGGGGATTCTTCTGGAGTTTCTTTTCCCAGAGTTTGAAGCGTCGTTCGTCGAGTTCCTTGAACTGTGCGTGCGAGCGTGAGCAATTGCAGTCCTTTGGCGCGTTCCTTCAGATCGATGACGTACATGGCATGTCCGTATCCGAATTTGAGACCCCCTCCATAGCTGCCGCCCGCTATCTTTTCGGCGGCTTCTCATCACCTGCTGTGCGGGCGGCCTCGGAGGCCAGACGACGGTAGGTGTCGATGAGATCGAGCGTATAGCCGGCCTCCGTGGCACGGGGTACGGTGACATACATGCTCTGCGTCTTCTCCCCGCCTGCGGGGGCGCTGGAGTTCCATCAGCAACTGCCGGACGGGATACTCGTACCCGCGGCGCTCTACAGTATCCGTCCGGCTCGGGGCGATGGGCAGTACGCGCAGGCGATAGGTTCCCAGCCTGTCGAAACGGAAGAACTCGGTTTTGGCGAACGATTTGTTCTCTTCAATGGCGCGGGCCTGCGCCTCGGAAAACGACTCCTCCTGAGAGAGGAAGAGTTCCTCCACAGAGGCACCCTCGGTACCCCGTACGTCGTAATTGTCTTGCATCATGGTTGCGATGTGTGATAGTTAATACTGCCGAGGATCGGGGCTCTGATCCGGCTTCGGTACTGCCGGGAACCGTCTGGTTTACTCGATATGCCGTGAAAAAAACCGGTGCTCGATGCTCGCAGCTCCGGCTTAACTATCACGCTCCCCGAAGAGGCGGGGAACCATCAAATTGAACGCGTTTTCTTTCAAGGAAGCGCACTGCAAAATTATAGGTCTTGTTTTGAAAATGCAAATATCGGATATTTAGTTTTTTATGAATTATTTCAAATTCTTGACGTAGGCGCGGATAACGTCGCTTTCCCAATGCGGGATTTCGACAGTGGTGCTTGCGTGTGTTATTTCTTCCATGCTCTGCATGCGTACGATTTGCGCCCAATGATCCACGATGTAGCGATCCAGCAATGTACGCCGCAGGCGGGCATAGTAACGCTCGCGCTCGGGCGTGAGGAGCTTGCCGCGGCGGCAGTAGCAACCCTCTCGCTCGTAGCGTTTCATGTAACGGCGGAATTTGGGCTTGCGCAGCGCAGGGTCGTCCGAGGCTGTACAGACGAGAGCCACGGTCTGCGGATGCGGGAATCTTCGCTGTGAATGCGGGCAGAGCAGCATCAGAATGTTGTAGACCGCAGGCGCCTCGTTGTAGAGCATGAACCCTATGGGCGTCTGGTTGAAAGGGAAGCGCTTAAAAAGCTTCCCCGCGGGCGTCCCCCGCGATTTTTTGTTCCGGGCTGCGGAGGACGTAGGGATACCTTCCGGCAGCGACTCTTCGTTCTTCGTGTCATGACATTCGGTTTTGTCGGGTGAAGCGGCAGGCACTGCGAAACCTGCGCCCCGTGCGATGTTGCGGCGGCTCTCCACGTCGCGCGTGATGTTCACTCTCTTTTTCATTGTAATAAGATTTTAGGTCATATAAGAGAAAAGCTCTGTAGTTACGTTGTAAGCCCCGCTCTCGTGCATGAGGATCGTACGCGAACCGGCCTTGATGACGAACGAGCAGCCACGGTTGTAGACGTGGTCGTCGTTGAAATTGGCCATCGTCTGCCGGCAGCCGAAGCGAGGCGGGGAGATGACGTTGGGGATCGTGGCGATGGAGCCCCAGTTGTTCGACGAACGCAGGGCCGTGTTGATGATGCCCTGCACGCAGACGATGTTGCCGATCTGCCGGGCCCAAAGCGTTCCGGCATTCTCGCCGCCGCATTCGAGCCACCCCGTGTCCGTAATCTTCTTCTCGTACTCCGGAGCATAGGCAGCACCGATATTCTGGCACGCCAAGCGCCGGGCATTGTCGTCCTTGAACGTAAGATCCGCGAGGTTCTGGTCACGGCGTACATAGGCGATAAGATCATCCACGCCGGCAGCGGCAAGTACCCCGCGCAGCGCCTTACGGGCCTCGACCGTCGCCTTGCCCTGACGGACGAGGTACGAGACGTAATCCTGCAGCGACTGCCCGAGTGCCGCGAAACGGCCGTCCGACTCGTTGCGGGTATAGAGTTCCAGATTGGCAGCCACCGTAGCCTTGTCCTGCGTGTTGTAGCCCGCCATGAGCCGCGGGGCGTACTTCGAGAGTTCGCGCACCACGGACGAGGTCGTCACGTAGCCCTCGCTCTGGTTCTGCTGGCCGCCGCTTTCGTCCCTGCCGGCGAAGGTTCCCGTGCGTATCGCCTCGAGTTTGGCCTTATGTTCTGTGGTGAAGACTGCACCCTGATAGGCGGCGTCGTTGTCCAGCTTCCCAGCCAGCAGCGCATCCACCTCCTCGATCGAATAAACGTTGATGTTGTGACGTGCCTTATCCTTATCCTCCACATCCGCGAGATTCGAGGCTTTGGAAAGTTTCATATCCCCTGTGCCCCGGCGTTCGGCGTCGAGGTTCTCGCGAGCCCGCTGCTGACGCTCCTGCTTCAGGGCAATGATCTCCTCGGGGCTCTTGCCTTCGACTTCTGCAGCCGTAAGGGATGCGAACTCCGCGAGGAAGTTTTTTGTCTGCAGGAAACGGCCGTCGCATTCCGAAGAGGAATAGACCTCCAGCACGTTGCGGGCCGCGGCCTTGTCCGCGAGATCCGCAAGGTTGTCCGCACAATTGAGTTTGCCGCCCAACGCACGGGATACGTCCTCCGTGGTTGCGAAGCCCGCGCTGCCCTCCATGAGGCTGCCTGCGACAATGGCGTCCAACTTGCGGCGGTACTCCGTGGTGAAGTCTTCCGTGCTGAGCCCCTTGCCCTCGACCGCATTCACCTTTGCGGCCAGTGCCTGCGTGAAGGAAGCCTGCGAGACGTATAGCTCCGCAATGGGCCTTCCTGCGATGCGCAGTTCCGAGGCGACGTCTACCCAACTGCGAGCGCTGAGCGTGAGACCGCCCAAATCGTTGTGCAGGCTCAAGTGTACCGATTCCCCCGTTTCCGTAACCCAGCCATGCAATGCGCACACCCTCCTTGTCCTGCCACTGAAGGAGGTTCTGCAGCGCTGCCTCCTTCTTGTCGTAGAGCGTGTTGCGCAGGGTTATGCCCCCGGCGGCGCTACGCACCTCAAAGCCTCCCGCGACCGCGACTGTTCCTGTCCGTCCTTCCGCCAGCAGCAGGGGCACGGAGTTGCGGCCATCGTATACCGCGAAATTGCGGTAGCGGTCTTCGGCGCCGCGATATCCGCGACGGTTCACGCTCACCGTACCCTCGTCCGTATTGTCGGCTGTGTTGAACAGGTCGCCGCCTTCGATATGGAGCGCTCCAAGGCGGCCGCTGACGGCCGTAAGGTGCGGGATGTGCACGCCCTCGCCGCTCACGCGCACGAGAGGTGTCTCATCCTGCCCATAGAGTGTGAAGGACCCGTCGGTGGCGATCTCCACGCGACTGACGGGCTGCTCCTGATGGCAGAGTGACACTTCCGCAGCTCCCGGATCCCGCACCAGCCCCTGCAGGCTGTAGCTTCCGTCGGGAGAGACGACAGAGAAGCCCGTCTTGCATTCGAACTGCTTCTCCACACTCACGGAGCCTGCCAACGTGAGGTCTTTATGAACTGTCTGTCGTGCGAAAGGGCTTTCCAGCAATACGGCATAACGGCCGATGAACTTGTCTATGAAACGCGGTGCATAATCCTCGTGCAGCTCGATATAGCCCGGCAGGGCGCCCGTCACCTCGTCCTCGGTCTGTGGAACCGATGTCGCCCCCGAGCATAGATAGCAGCAGCGGCCGTGCTTGTTCACGTCCCCGGCATAGGCGATCGTCTCGTAGTGGTTCTTCTCGTAGATGTAGTACGGCAACGACACCTCCGCGGCACCTTCGAAGGGGCGCACACGACCGCCGATCCACACGTAGCCGGGCGTGATACGCCCGTCGGCGACCTCGCAACCCGAGATGATGAAGTTTGAGCACCCTTCGAAGATCGAGGTCATGCTCCGGGCGAGTTCCTGCAGGTTCAGCAAGTCGTCGTTGTAGGTGTAACGTCCGCCCGTCTTGGCAATGTATTCTTTCACTATGGTGTGGTTTGAGTCTCCGTTTTTCCGTCCTCGATACGGACGAGGTAGGTCTTGCCGGCGAGGCGGTAACGCTCGACGGTGTGCGTGAGCATGTGTACGAACTCGCTGGCGGGAAGCGTAACGGCAGGCACGCAGACCGTGAAGCTCGCGCGTAGCACGGCCCGCTCCTCGGCCTCGAGATACATGCGCCGGGGTGCTTCCTCCTCCGTGTCCGCAACCTGCTCGCCCGCGAACCACACGGTGAAGGGACGTCCGTAGCGGGCATCCTCGAAGTAGAGGTCCACACCCACGGCAGCCCCTTCCGAGATGGTTATCCGCTGCGCAGCGTCTGCGAAGTAGCTCCCGAAGCGGTGATTGAGGAACCACTCGAAATAGAAGACCTGCGAGGTCATGGCCGCCTCGATGCGTCGCTCGTGTGCCCACACGCAGAAAGCGGTCGTTCAAGGTTTGCAGCGGCCATACGAGGCTCTGCACCCAAAGGATGAAACGCCGCCCCGGCAGGTAGTGCGGGACCAGACGGTTCACGAGTCTGTCGATGGGGAGTCTGTAGCGCATCCGTTGTCTATTACAAGTTTTAGGGCCTGCCGGAAGGTGGGAAGCTCTGCCTCGGCATCCTTGCCGGAAGATTCCCGCACGTAGCCCGACGAGGTAAGGGTCATGCGTTCTATGTGCTGAGGGGGCTGCAGATGTCCGTCGCCGTCGTACGAAGCGAGAAAGAGTCCCTGTGCGGGTGTGGCTCGGGCGTCGGCCCAGACATCCGTGACATGTTCTACTCGTCGCAACGCCTCCCATACGCGGTTGACGTAGATAGCAGCGTCGAAGTCTATGTTCATGACATACTCGGCCAGCGCAGCCTCGAGAGCGTCGTAGAGCTCCGCCTCGGGTACCGCGCCGTCCCAGTAGACTGTAACGCGGGGAATGAGTACGTCGCCCGGACGGCTGATGACCTCGATGCGTGTGCCGGCGAACTTGATGCGGTTCACATAGGCCGTGATTTGCATCAACTCCTCGGCCTCGATCTCACGCAGCATTCCGCGCTCCCCAGTGGCGACCTTCAGAATCAGCTTGCTGTCCACGTTCCGGTCGTCCGTACTCTCGGTATAGGATACCTGTGTGACGATACGCTTCGTGGGGTCCTCGCTGGCATAGCCGAACCCCAGTCCGTCCTCGCGCACCCGGAGCGTGTCGCCCTTCTGATACCTGAGCAGCGCCTCGGCGTAGTAGCGAGGCGTGCCGTTGATACGGCTGTCGAGTGTCTCGGAGACATCCACGGCAAAGACATCGAGGATCGACTCGAAGGTGTAGATCAGCGCCGCGACCATCCATGCCACGCCGTTCATGACCGACATCTTCGAATCGTTCGAAAATTCTGCAAGTTCCAGACGTTTGTTGCGCTCGGCAACGGCTTCCTCGTATATCTGTCGTATGGTTCTGCTCATCGTTTTCTGTGGCTTAATCGTTCGCTCCGCCGGAATGCGGAGGAGGTGTAGGTCCGGGTTCTGGCTCTGGCTCTGGCTCTGGTTCCGGTTCCTCGGGTTCTGGTTCCGGTACCGCTTCGTAAACATACTCTTCGCCGCAGATTGTAAAGCGCCATGGGGCGCCCTCGTTCCACGCCTCCTCGTGCGTCAGCAGCCATACGGCCTCCATGCCGCACGAGAGGATGTAGTTCAGCTCTTCGTCACGCGCCGGTTCACGGTACTCGCCCGAAGGACGCACGGAGAGCGTCACGTGGCATGCGCGGCGGCCGTAATGTCTGCGCACGAGATCCGTGAGCCACCCATCGAGCACCTGTCGCTGCACCTCTGCGCTCGACAGGTCGAGGCGCATAAGGTTGCGACACTCGATCAGCGGCCGCAGATCGTCGCATACGGCATCCCGCAGGTCGAGGGCATAGAGACCTTCCATAAGCGGCAGGAAGCTCAGCGGCGCCCGCCACCAGCGCAGGGCGAGTTCCTCGACATGCAGAGGCCGCAGCAGCAGGAGTTCCTGTGCCTCGAGATCCGAGAGGTCGGCCTCGCGAAGTTCGATGTCTCCATAAAGACGTACGATGCGCGTCGTGGCCACGCTGTTATCGAAGGTGTGGCGCAGGATCGCAGGCTGTACCTCCAGCCCCACAGTCTGCAAGGGGCGCATTGTCGCCCCAGTCGATCTCCGCCATTCCGCGGCCCGAGAGGGAGAAAAACACACCGGATGTTGCGGCAGGGAGGCACAGCTCCAAACGCCGTGGCTGCGATGTCTGCCGAAAATAAACGCGTCGCTCTCCGCTGGCGGGCGTGATGCCCTCGCGCCGCAGGTAGGCCGCCGTCTCGGCATCTATGAGGTAGTCGTCCGAGTAGTCCAGCCGGTCGCCCGCGTGCAGCTCCAGAAGCCATCGACAGCCGGGGTTCGAGACCAGCAGGTCCGTGATGCCCTCCCGATCGAGCCGTAGATGTCGAGCGATACGTCATAGAGGTTCTGCCCTGTGATTACCCGACCAGTATGTCCTCCCGTGCCATGCTTCATATCGTGATGTCGTTCGGTTGAAGAATAGTGACCGAGCAGGACAAGTGTTTGGAGTGGAGCGGGACCCGAGCGGACAGAAGTCGCATTTTGTTTTGTCCCCGAGATGCGCTATATTTGTCATTCATGGGAATAAATATATCCATTGGAGGACACGCCGTTGTAACTTTGATATTCGACGTATGAAAAAATTTAAGATCACACAGCAAGACTACCTTAAAGCCCACCGAAAGGCTGACCGCGAGGCGGAGATCGAGCGACACGGCAAATCTGCG
>VOFF01000604.1_pt1 | contig 24001 bp, 29 predicted proteins | sample 5384061 | NCBI WGS metagenome assembly VOFF01 (sample SAMN12384725, study PRJNA508395) | human gut metagenome | isolation source: healthy gut E | host: Homo sapiens
ACTGAAAAATGAAAAAACAACTCCCGTAATCAGTCCCGAATTGGCAGACCTGCCGGTGGAAGCCATCGTGGAAAAAGAAATATCTGACAATACAATAGAAAACAATGCAGAAGCTATTGCCGCCCCAGCTCCCAAAAAGAGAGGACGGAAATCAAAAGCCGAAAAAGCGGCATTGGAAGCTGCTGCAAAATTAGCAGAGGAACAAGCCACTGTTTTGTCGGACGAACAAAGCAGCTTCCGGTTATGGACGAACCTATCACCGACGTTCCGTTGGAAATCTTGCAGGACATTCCGGCTCAGCCCACGGAAACAATTGACGATGCGACAGAAACCGAGGTTCCGGAAATCACGGAAAAAGCGGAATCTGTGGCACCTTCTACAGAAAATTTCTTCTCTGCAGACGAAAATGATTTCGTCGTGGTGGAAGACATCCCCATCATCCCGACAGAACCGGCCATGGATGAAACGTATATGACTTACCCCAGCCAACAACCGGACATTACATCTCACGGACTTCCCGATACCTATTCGTACGAAGCGGCAGAAAACGCCCCGGAAAAGGAAACAGCACTTCCTAAAGGCACTGAACCGGCATACGATTTCGGAGACATTCTGACGGGTGAAGGAGTTTTGGAAATCATGCAGGACGGATACGGCTTCCTGCGCTCCAGCGACTATAATTACCTGTCTTCTCCGGACGACATCTACGTAAGCACTTCACAAATCAAATTGTTCGGCCTTAAAACCGGTGATGTGGTAGAAGGCCCCGTACGTCCTCCGAAACCCGGCGAAAAGTATTTCCCGCTCATCCGAGTGACAAAAATCAACGGTTGTGCTCCCAGCGACGTGAGAGACCGAGTGCCTTTCGAACATCTCACTCCGCTTTTCCCCGACGAAAAGTTCAAACTTTGTAAAGGACATAACGACAATCTTTCTACACGTATCGTAGACTTGTTTGCCCCCATCGGTAAAGGACAACGCGCCTTATTGGTGGCACAACCTAAAACGGGTAAGACCATCCTGATGAAGGATATTGCCAACGCTATCGCCGCCAACCACCCGGAAGCGTACCTCATCATGCTGTTGATTGACGAACGTCCGGAAGAAGTAACGGACATGGCACGCACCGTCAACGCCGAAGTCATAGCCTCCACGTTCGACGAACCGGCGGAACGCCACGTGAAGATAGCCGGCATCGTACTGGAAAAAGCCAAAAGAATGGTAGAATGCGGACACGACGTGGTCATCTTCCTCGACTCCATCACGCGACTGGCACGCGCTTACAATACGGTTTCTCCCGCCAGCGGAAAGGTTCTCTCCGGAGGTGTGGATGCCAACGCACTGCACAAGCCCAAACGCTTCTTCGGAGCAGCCCGGAACACCGAAGAGCGCGGTTCGCTGACCATCATCGCCACCGCCCTGATAGACACGGGTTCCAAAATGGACGAAGTCATCTTCGAGGAGTTTAAAGGGTACGGGAAATATGGAGCTCCAGCTCGACCGTTCGCTGAGCAACAAGCGTATCTTCCCGGCTGTCAACATCGTAGCTTCGAGCACAAGACGCGACGATCTGTTGCATGACAAACAGACCCTGGATCGCATGTGGGTACTGCGCAAGATTCTTGCGGACATGAACCCGATAGAAGCCATGACGTTCTTGAAAGACCGGATTGAACCGACTAAGAACAACGAAGAGTTCCTGATGAGCATGAATTCATAAAGCCTGAATCCTCGCACGAGGTCTATATCCGGCTTACAAATATAAGCGTTCCATCGTCTCCTTCTTTTCCGAAGACGATGGAACGCTTCTTATAAAATTCCAGTCCACAAAAGTTCTTAGATATTGAAAGGACTGTCAACGTTTCGACCTCAAGCGGTATTGCTGGGGCGACATGTGTTTTCAAACGCTTGAAAAAACGTCCGAAATAAGACTGGTCAGGGAATCCGAGACTGACACTGATATCCTGTATGCTCGAATTGTTTTTATCCAATAACTTCATGGCCTCGTGCATAAGGGTTTCGTCGATAATCTGTTTGGGCGTACGTCCGATCATCCCTTTCGAGACCTGAGTAAGATATTTGGATGAAATACAAAGTTTACCGGCATAAAACTGCACTTCGTGCTCACGCGTCAGATGTTCATGAAGTAACTCCATAAAGTTCCGGAACAACTCCCGGGAGCGGGAAGAGTCCAAAGACAAATTCTCCAGACGTGCAGCCCCACACATTTCGTAAGCCCCATACACCAGACCATTCACTAAACTCAGTACTAATTCACGCGTGTATCCCCTGCCGTAATCCGCAACCGCAAAACGAAACAATTCCCGAAAATGCTCCACCAGTTTCCGGTTTTCCGTATCCACCCCCCAAATCACTTGTGTAAACAAAAGTAATAGAAAACGAGGCTCCATACGTTCCGTACTGTCCCGAAGCATAGAAGGCGGAAAAGCCATCAACGAAACTGAAAAATCCGTCGTGGAACGCAACTTCTTCAGCGGTAACTCAGGCCGCATGAAAAGTATCTGGTTCCGCTCCAAAGTATACTCATTTTCCCCTACGAAAACAGAAGCCTTCCCTCTCTCCACCATTACAAGTAAACACTTGTCTAAAGTCACCCCACTCTCTACCGTCCAATTCAAGGAAGTCCTAAAATAAAAACACTCCTGCGCCAACAACGAACGTATGTTTTCTTCCATAAAGAGATTATTTCGTTAATAGAAATCAAAATTAAGTAGAATATTCTAAAATGCAAGGTTACTTCCCAAAATGAACAAAACAAAGGTACTTTTAACAAGCGTATACTCGCACAGTTTGTGTATTTTTGCACCGTTTTTGAGATTATTATTTTATTTATTAATTATGAATAGAGGTATTAAGACTGTTGCAACGACAGCATTTTGTTGCTTAGTTGCGTTAACTGGTTGCAATAAGCAACAACAAGCAATGGACACGGGTTCTTACAAGACAATGACCGTAAAAACCGACTCCATAGTATTACAATCACTTTACAGTGCAAGAATTGAAGGACGTCAGGATGTAGAGATATATCCGCAAAGTCAGTGGAACGCTCCAACGTCTGTGCGTGCAAGAAGGCGACCGTGTCAAGAAAGGACAAACGTTATTTATCATCGACCAGGTGCCTTACCAGGCGGCCTTGAACACGGCCGAAGCCAACCTGAAAGCAGCAGAAGCAGCAGAAGCTACAGCCGATTTGACATTCAAGAGCACCAAGCGCCTGTTCGATCAGAAAGTCGTTTCCGATTTCGATTTACAGAAAGCTCAAAATAGCTTATTGAGCGCAAAAGCATCCGTAGCTCAAATGAAAGCACAAGTTGTAAATGCAAGAAACAACTTGTCTTATACCGTAGTAAAAAGCCCGGCCGACGGTGTGGTAGGCCAGCTTCCTTACCGTCAGGGCGCATTGGTCAGCAGTTCTATCCCGCAGCCTTTGACCACCGTCTCCGACAACAGCGAGCTGTATGTTTACTTCTCCGTCAACGAAGACGACTTGCTCAACATGACCCGTCAATACGGTTCGTTGGAAGAGGCAGCCAAAAAGATGCCGGCCGTGAAATTGATTCTGAACGACGGTAGCGTCCTGCCGGACAGCGGTCGCGTTGAATCCATCAGCGGAGTAATCAACACCAGCACAGGTACGGCCCAGGTTCGTGCTACATTCCCCAATGCTTCTCACCTGTTACACAGTGGAGCCAACGGTAATGTAGAAGTACCGGTATATTACAAGGACGTGATTGTCATCCCGCAGGCCGCTACATTCGAACTTCAGGACAAGGTCTTGGTCTATAAGGTCGTAGACGGAAAAGCCCAAAGTGCGAACATCGAGGTGGCTCCCAACAACAATGGTACTGAATACATCGTAACCCAAGGTTTGAACGTGGGCGATGTCATCATTGCCGAAGGTGCCGGTCTGGTACGCGAAGGTACACCTGTGGGTACAGCACAAGGTGCACAAAATCAAGGTAAATAGTGAATTCTAATTTAAGTAAAAACAATGAAAGGTAACATATTTATAAAAACGCCCGGTGATGGCTTTCTCCATCTCCATCCTCATTCTTATCGTAGGATTTATTTCACTGGGCACCCTGCCGATTGAGCAGTACCCGGACATTGCTCCTCCGACCGTATGTGTCTCGGCCACCTACACGGGAGCCAGCGCAGACGCTGTAATGAAGAGTGTGATCCAACCTCTGGAAGAGGCAATCAATGGTGTGGAAAACATGACTTACATGCAGTCTACTGCCACGAACTCCGGTTCTGCCGATATATCTATTTACTTCAAACAAGGGACAGACCCCGACATGGCTGCGGTGAACGTTCAAAACCGTGTAAGCAAGGCTCAAGGTTTGTTACCGGTAGAAGTAACGCAAATCGGTGTGACGACCACCAAACGACAAACCAGTTTCTTGCAAATCGGTTCGTTGTACAGCCCTAACAACCGTTATGACAAGACATTCATTGCCAACTACCTTGACATCAACGTAGTGCCCCGTATCAAACGTGTAGAGGGTGTGGGAGACGTGATGGCCATGGGTGACACGTACAGTATGCGTATTTGGCTGAAGCCGGATGTCATGGCGCAATACGGCCTTGTCCCCACCGATATTACCTCTGCCTTGGGCGAACAGAACTTGGAATCTCCAACCGGTTCATTGGGTGAGAACTCAACGAATACGTTCCAGTTCACCATGAAATATAAGGGACGTCTGACCGATATCAGTCAATTCGAAGATATCGTAGTCCGTTCTTTACCCGACGGCAATATCTTACGCGTAAAAAGACGTGGCTCGTGTAGAACTCGGCACTCAGTCATACGCTTTCGACAGTAACGTAGACGGGCATCCGAGCTGTACCTTTATGGTGTTCCAGGTTGCCGGTTCAAACGCCACGGAGGTAAATGCGGAAATCTCCAAATTGTTGTCTGAGATTAACGAAGAACTTCCTGAAGGTCTGGAATTCATGACAATGATGAGTTCCAATGACTTCTTGTTTGCTTCTATCCATGAAGTGGTTGAGACATTGGTAATCGCCATCATCCTCGTTATTTTGGTGGTATATTTCTTCTTGCAGGACTTCAAGAGTACGCTGATTCCGTCCATTTCCATCATCGTTTCATTGGTGGGAACCTTTGCGGCCATGCAAATTGCAGGTTTCAGTATTAACATCCTGACACTATTCGCACTCGTGTTGGTTATCGGTACGGTGGTGGACGACTCCATTGTGGTGGTCGAAGCCGTACAATCCAAATTCGATGTCGGATACACATCGCCCTATCTGGCCACCAAAGATGCATTGTCTGATGTTACCATGGCCGTTATCACTTGTACCCTTGTGTTCATGGCTGTGTTTATCCCTGTGACCCTCATGGGCGGTACGTCCGGCATCTTCTACACTCAATTCGGTGTGACCATGGCCGTAGCCGTAGGTATTTCATGTCTGAATGCCTTGACGTTGTGTCCGGCGCTATGTGCTATGTGGATGCGTCCTGCGAGCGGAAAGAAAGGCAAAAGAAGCATTAACGGTATCGTAAAAAGCCGCCTACAATGCTTCGTTCAATGCCATGATGAGCAAATATAAGAATGGAGTCATGTTCTTCATTCATCATCGTTGGATTTCATGGGGCTCGCTTGTTGTTTCATCATGCGTGCTGTTAGTGTACTTTATGAAGACGACCAAAACGGCATTGGTTCCTCAGGAAGACCAGGGTACGATGATGGTCAATGTCAGCATGTCGCCGGGTAGCAGTTTGGCTACTACCAACAAGACAATGGCCAAGATAGAAAACATCATCAAGCAAATTCCGGAAGTAGACCATTATTCAAAGATTTCCGGTTACGGCTTCATCGCCGGTCAAGGTACGTCTTACGGTTCTTTCATCATTCGTTTGAAAGACTGGAACGAACGTACAGGCAAGGGACAGGATGCCACTTCCGTCATGAATAAACTGAACTTCATGCTGCAAAGCATCAAAGAGGCACAATCCTTCACGTTCCAGCCGGGTATGATTCCGGGATACGGTATGGGTAACAGTATCGAATTGCAGCTCCAAGACCGCGTGGGCGGCGACCTGACTTCATTCTATCAGAATACCATGAAGTTCATCGGTGCATTGAACCAACGCCCTGAAGTAGCCATGGCATATACGACCTTCAACCCGAACTTCCCCCAATATGCTATCGACATAGATGCGGCAAAATGCAAACGCGCAGGAATCTCTCCGTCTGAAGTGTTAAGCGTATTAGGCGGTTATTGTGGTGGTATTTATGCATCCAACTTCAACTTGTTCTCTAAGGTATACCGTATCATGATTCAGGCTGACCCGAAATATCGTTTGGATGAAAAATCGCTGAACAACATCTTTGTACGGGTGAACGGCGAAATGGCTCCTATCAGCCAATTCCTCAGTGTCAAGAAGACCATGGGACCTGAAGTCACCAACCGGTTCAACCTGTTCGATGCCATTGCCTGCAACGTAAACCCGGCTCGGGTTATTCTTCGGGCCAGACCATGCAAGCCATTGAAGAAGTATTCGCACAGACCATGCCCAACCGTTATAATTATGAATACGGCGGCATCTCACGTGAAGAGAAAGAAACAGCCGGTTCCAACGACACGGTCTTCATCTACGTGTTCTGTATCGTGCTGATTTTCTTAATTCTGTCGTGTCTGTACGAAAGTTTCTTAGTTCCGATGGCCGTTATCCTCTCCGTACCGTGCGGTTTGATGGGTTCGTTCCTCTTCGCATGGCTTTTCGGTCTGGAAAACAACATCTATCTGCAAACCGGTGTGATTATGTTGATTGGTCTGTTGGCTAAGACAGCTATCCTTATCACAGAGTATGCCACGGAACGTCGCCGAAAGGGAATGGGCATTATCGAAGCAGCCTACTCTGCAGCCCAAGTACGTTTCCGCCCGATTTTGATGACGGTGTTGACCATGATCTTCGGTATGTTGCCTTTGATGTTCGCCACAGGTGCCGGAGCCAACGGTAACAGTTCTCTGGGTACGGGTGTTGTCGGCGGTATGTTAATCGGTACTTTGACGCTACTCTTCATTACTCCTGTATTCTTTATCGTATTCCAATACTTGCAAGAAAAAGGTTCGTCCGCCTTTGCATGAAGAAGCAGACGCCCAAGTATTAGCAGAACGCCAAAAGAGTTTAGAAGAACGCAGTGCATTTAAAAGCGAAAAAGACGAACAATGAAAAAGATAATTATGACCATGACCACGGCTGCTCTGTTGAGCAGTTGCGGTCTATACAAAAGCTACGAACGCCCGGCCGACATTCAGACTGACGGTCTGTACCGCAGCGACAACACTCAAAGCGGCGACTCATTGGGCTTAGCCTCATTCGCATGGAGAGAAATCTTCACGGATCCCCAACTGCAGACTCTGATTGAAAGAGGGTTGGCACAAAACACGAACTTACGTAGTGCCCAACTGCAAATCGAACAGTCCGAAGCCTCGCTGAAGGCTGCCAAATGGGCTTATATCCCCAGTCTCGCTTTCGCTCCGCAAGGTTCGTTGGCCGGTGTGGATTGGGGAAAAGCCACACAAACTTATACCATTCCGGTATCAGCCTCTTGGCAAATAGACATCTTCGGAAGCCTGCACAATGCCAAAAAGCGTGCACAAGCCCAACTTGAAAACAGCCAGGCTTACAAACAGGCCGTACAGTCTCAGTTGATTGCGGCAATCGCCAACTATTACTACTCGTTGGCCATGCTGAAAGACCAGTTAGCCGTCAGTCAGGAAACGGAAAAACTGTGGAAGGAGAACGTCGAAACCACCCGTGCCTTGATGAATGCCGGTCAAAGCAACATGGCAGCCGTGTCGCAGACTGAAGCCAACTACTATAGCATTTGCACGCAAATCACGGACTTGAAACAGCAAATCAGTGATTTGGAAAATGAGTTCTCTGCCCTGTTGGGTGAAGCTCCGCAAAAAAGTATGCCATCGGCTCTATGAACAATTGGAAGGTTCCGGCCCGCATGTCGGCCGGTATTCCGGCTGCCGCACTGGCCAACCGTCCGGACGTGAAGCAGGCTGAAACCCAGTTGGCCGTAGCATATTACGCCACCAACGAATCGCGTGCCGCTTTCTACCCGGGCTTGAACTTAAGCGGTGCTATAGGCTGGACGAACGACCTCGGTACCCTACCGGTCAATCCGGGCAAATGGATATGGAATGCCATGGCGTCGCTGACACAACCCATTTTCCAGAACGGAAAGTTGCGTGCACAATATAAAATCTCAAAAGCACAGCAGGAACAGGCCAAGCTTTCATTCCAACAGACTTTATTGGATGCCGGAACGGAAGTCAATGCAGCCTTGACCAAAATACAGGTCACAGGAGAAAAAAGACGGTTTGTACATCAAACAGATCGCTTCTTTGGAAACGGCTGTAAAAAGCACGCAAGCATTGATGATGAACTCGTCGACCAACTACCTGCAGGTGTTGACAGCCCAACAGACTTTGCTGACGGCACAGATGTCGCAAATCAGCAATAAATTCAGCCAAATACAGGCTGCCATCGAGCTGTATCAGGCTTTGGGCGGAGGCTACGACGAATAAAGTAACTACCTCTTTTATAAACCAAGCGAAGACGGCTTCCGGCAACTTGTCCGGAGGCCGTCTTCCTTTCCACATGTATCCCGCCCATCCAAGGCATACGGCAGAAGCCACGGGACGGAGATGTCCGCACAAAGACGCAGGCTTTCATCTTGTCAACAGAATTCCGTATTTTACCATCTTCCTGACAGAAAAAAAGCCGGATTCCCCAACCCACACTTTCGCATACGACATCCATTCAGGAAGGATTCAGGGCTATTTTGAATACACTTATTTGCCATTCTGGCGGAAACTTGAACCAAATTAAGCAAAATTAAGAATCAATCTCAGCCAAACTTTTTTTCATTTGGAGCAAAATAACATTTTTTTCTCCTCTTATTGTTCAGACGACATCCTCAAACGGCCATGAACGGCAACCGAAAACGGGGTAACGATATGACGCAGACGGCCGTTTTCTTCTATTCGATGCTTCTCCGCCTTCAAAACCCCGATGTCAAATGGTCTGGCCAACCCATCTTTGTACTTACAACTTCTCCCCCAACGAACGCCGACCGCACTTTCCCACCCGACATAATGGAAGCCTCGTCCACCCTATCGCTTCCAAATCGTTTTCTTCCCACCGCGTGAGAATCGCATATTTCTGTAAACCGTCGCATCCACGTGCAAATAAACGATTCCTGCAGGACATGGAATGACATTCTGACAATCTGTCCGGCTCCTTTTGCAATACCCCGCACGGTTCAAGGAAGCACAAAAAATCCCGATAGCCTCTTGCTATCGGGATTACTGTATACTTCCACCGTTCCTGTCAGAAAGGCAGGTCGTCTTTAGAATCTCCTGCCGAAAAATCAACAGGCGCCGCATCCGAAACCGGAGGGAAAGGCACCGGTCCTGCGGGAGATTCGGCCGGAGCTGTCGCACGCTCCACTTTCCAAGCACGAATACTATTGTACCACCGGCCATTATATTCACGCGCATCTATATCGAAAGACACGGTAAGCTGGTCGCCGATCTTAATGGCGAACTGTGCAATCTTATCTGCGCCGAAAACGTCAAAACACATTTTTCTGGGATATTGCTCCTGAGTTTCCAACACATATTCCTGTACTTTCCACTCCGAACCGGTACGCTGAGAAACGCCACCCCGCTCAGGTAACACAGCAATAATTTTTCCTGTAATTTCCATATTTCTACATTAACTGTTTAGTGATGCGAAATTACAACTTATTTTCTACTTTCTCGAATTTTAAATTATTTTTTTTGTTCCGTTCTACTTAAATATGTAAATTTGCTGAATATAATTCTAAAAAATACCACATTATGAGATTTTATCGTATCAAGCTCTGCACTTTTCAATCGCTTGCAGACGATTGGACGCGTCATAAATTCAAAGAATACGCTCCCTATCTTGGATTGTTTCTTATTTGAAATCCAAGATAATATACTCACCATTACGGCCTCGGACAGCGAAACGACGCTAATCACCAACCTGGAACTTGTGGAAAGCGATGCCAATGCCCGTTTCTGCATCAACGCCAAAAACCATCCAGGACTCCATGAAAGAAATTGCGGAACAGCCTCTTTCTTTCGATATCAATCCGGACAACATGGAAATCACGGCCAACTACCAGAACGGACGTTTCAATATCGTGGGACAAAGTGCCGACGAATACCCGGAAATGAACCTCCCGCAGGAGGACATGAATGCCCTCATCATACCGGCCGAAACGATGCTCAACGGCATAAACCGTTGCTTGTTCGCCACGGCCGACGACGAATTGCGTCCGGTGATGAACGGGGTATATTTCGACATCCAAGCCGACAACCTGACTTTTGTCTCTACCGACGGGCACAAATTGGTACGCAACAGAAACTACGGTATCAAAGACCATCAGCCCGCAGCCTTTATCCTTCCCAAGAAGCCGGCTACGATTCTGAAAAAACCTCTTACCGAAGGAATCGGACGACGTCACGTTGAAGTTCAATGAGCGTAATGCTTACATTACCATGGAATCTTCCCGACTCATCTGCCGGCTTATCGAAGGACGCTATCCGAACTATAACTCTGTCATTCCGCAAAAACAACCCCTACCGGGTTACGGTGGACCGCCTTACTTTGCTGAGCGCCCTGAAACGCGTATTGATATTCTCCAACCAAAGCAGCGCTTTGATCAAGTTGCATCTGGAAAGCAATCAGTTGGTAGTCTCCGGACAAGACATAGACTACTCCACCTCGGCCGAGGAACGCGTGCCCTGCGAATACGGAGACTCTCCGATGAATATCGGTTTCAAGGGTACGTTCCTCATCGACATACTGAACAACATGGGGGAGAAAACGTCATCATCGAGCTGGCCGACCCGAGCCGGGCCGGAGTAATCGTCCCGGCAGAGCAGGAAGAAAACGAAGACCTGCTGATGCTGCTGATGCCTATGATGCTGAACGACTAAAAGAATAAAAAATGAAATTAAATCTGAACAATCCCGTCGTTTTTTCGATCTGGAAACCACGGGAATCAATATCACCACCGACCGTATCGTAGAATTATGCTACATCAAAGTGTACCCTAACGGCAATGAAGAGTCCAAAAGCATGCGAATCAATCCGGAGATGCACATTCCGGAAAGTTCTTCGGCCATTCACGGTATCTATGATGAAGACGTGGCAGACTGTCCTACGTTCAAGCAAAGTAGCCCGGGAACTGGCCAATACCATCAGGGTTGCGACTTCGCCGGATTCAATTCAACCGTTTCGACGTACCGATGCTGGTCGAAGAATTCCTGCGGGCGGGCATAGACATCGACATCCGCAAGCGTAAATTCATCGACGTACAAAACATTTATCATAAGCTCGAACGCCGGACGTTGAGTGCCGCAAATTCTATTGCGGAAAGGATTTGGAAAATGCCCACTCTGCTTTGGCCGACACACGAGCTACATACGAAGTCCTGATGGCACAACTGGACCACTATCCTGAAGACTTGAAAAACGACGTGGCATTCCTGTCCGATTTTTCCCGGATGACGGATAACGTGGATTTTGCCGGACGCATGGTTTATGATGAAAATCGTGATGTCGTGTTCAACTTCGGCAAATACAAAGGAAAAAAAGTCACCGACGTGTTACGTACGGATCCCGGATATTACAGTTGGATTCTGCAAGGTGACTTGCACGCAACACCAAGCAGATTTTAACCCAGATACGTTTGATATGAACAAGGCATAAAACCGGCATGGAAACATTAAGAGGCAAGAAAATCGTATTGGGAATCACGGGAAGCATCGCGGCTTACAAAGCCTGCTATCTCATCCGGGGATTGATTAAAAGGGGAGCTGAAGTGCAAGTGGTCATCACTCCGGCGGGCAAAGAATTCATCACGCCCGTCACCCCTCTCCGCACTAACCAGCAAAACCAGTGGTCAGCGAATTCTTTTTCCGGACGCGACGGAGTTGGCACAGCCATGTCGCACTCGGGCTTTGGGCCGATGCCATGGTGATTGCACCGGCTACGGCCTCGTCTATCGGCAAGATGGCCCACGGCATAGCCGACAACATGCTCATCACGACCTACCTGTCCATGAAAGCTCCCGTTTTCGTAGCTCCGGCAATGGATTTGGACATGTTCGCCCATCCCTCCACACAGCAAAACCTCGAACGCCTCCGCAGCTATGGCAACCACATCATTGAGCCTGCCAGCGGGGAATTGGCCAGTCATTTGAGGGCAAAAGGACGCATGGAGGAACCTGGAAAATATTATCAAGGTTCTGGAAGACTACTTTTCCGGCAGACAAGACTTGCAGGGGAAAAGAATCCTGATTACAGCAGGCCCCACGTATGAAAAGATAGACCCCGTAAGGTTTATCGGCAACTATTCATCGGGCAAGATGGAATCGCCTTAGCCGAGACTTGTGCCCGACGCGGCGCGAAAGTCATGTTGGTTTGCGGTCCGACGTCTCTCGGCACCACGCAGGCGGGCATCCGGCGAATCGACGTGGAATCGGCCGAAGACATGTTCCGCGAGGCCACGGCACATTTCCCGGAATCGGATGCTGCCATCTTATGTGCAGCCGTGGCCGACTTCACGCCTGCGCAAGCTTCCGACCGCAAAATCAAACGTGAAGCCGATGACCTTGTCCTCCGTCTGAAACCGACACGCGACATAGCCCAAACGCTCGGCCAGATGAAACGTGAGGGACAGAAACTCATAGGCTTTGCCCCTCGAAACCCATGACGAGACGGCGCATGCGCACGAAAAACTGGAACGGAAGAATTTCGACTTCATCGTGCTCAATTCGCTGAACGACCCAGGGGCGGGCTTCCGTCATGACACGAATAAAATAACCATTATCAGCCGGACCGATTCCGTGGTCTATCCGCTGAAAAGCAAAAAAGAAGTGGCGGCCGACATTGTCGACCGACTCGTGTCCTCTTTCTAACGCCGGATGAATATGCATGACGTACGCAGACATATAGCCTCCTGTCTTAAATTCATGGCCCTGACGGCATGTTTTCACATTGCAGCTCCGGCTGTGGCACAGGAACTCAACGCCAAAGTGACCATCAACCGTTCCCAAATCTCCAACACGACGGACGCCGTCTTCGAGGCGTTGCAGAACTCCCTGACGGCTTTCATCAACGAGAGGCAATGGACCGGGATGACATACGAAGAAGAAGAACGCATCAACTGTACTTTCAGTATCACGCTGAAAACCTACAGCGAAACGGACAATTCATTTACTGGGTCGATACAGGTGCAGAGTACACGTCCGGTGTATGACTCCAACTATTCAACGACGGTGCTTAATTTTCAGGATGAGAATTTCAACTTTACTTTCCAACAATTCGACCAACTGGAATTCCGCCCGGAACAAGTGGACAACAACCTTACGGCTGTCATTGCCTACTATGCCTACCTCATCATCGGCATGGACATGGATACGATGGCACCGCTCGGCGGTTCCGACATCCTGCAAATGGCTATGGACGTAGCCAACAATTCGCAAAACCTGGGCTATGCCGGATGGAAAGCTTTCGAAAACGACCGCAACCGCTTTGCCATTATCAACGACTATCTGGACGGGGCCATGGAACCGCTCCGGCAACTGGAATACAAATACCACCGCCAGGGACTGGACCGCATGACGGAAAATACCGATACGGCACGCATGGCCATCACGGAATCCATAGAAATGCTCAAACAAGCCCGCGACCAAAAAAGCATGAGCGCGCTCCCCGTCATATTCACCGACATCAAACGAGATGAGTTAGTCAGCATTTACAGCGGAAAGGGCACGGCGGAAGAACGTGAGAAAGTATATAATATCGTGTTCGCCATCAACGCTTCACAAAGCAATTATTGGGAAAAACTCAGAAAATAAGGATATGCTGAAATCTTTATTCATTCAGAATTACGCATTAATAGACACGTTAGACATCAGGTTCGAGCCGGGATTTTCCGTCATTACCGGAGAAACCGGTGCCGGAAAGTCCATTATCCTCGGTGCAATCGGCCTGCTGCTCGGTCAGCGCGCAGACAGTAAATCCATAAAAAACGGTATGTCGAAATGTATCATCGAAGCCGTTTTCGACCTGAGTGCCTACGGCATGCAGGAGTTCTTCGAACGCAACGATTTGGAGTTCGACGGAAAAGAATGTATCGTCCGCCGTGAAATCACGGCATCCGGCAAGAGCCGGGCGTTCATCAACGATACGCCCGCTCCCGTGAGCCAACTCAAGGAATTGGGGAAATGCTCATCGACGTGCATTCCCAACACCAAAACTTGTTGCTGAACAAAGAGAACTTCCAACTGAACGTCATCGACATCCTGGCCGGAGACAAGGATGAACTGCAACAGTATAAAAGACTGTACACGGCTTATAAGCAATCGGAAAAGGCGTTGCAACAGGCGCGGCAAGCCGCGGAACAAGCCCGTACGGAAGAAGACTATATCACGTTCCAACTGGAACAATTAGAGAATGCCGCATTGAAAACCGGAGAGCAGGAAGATCTGGAGCAAGAGGCCGAAACACTGACACATGCCGAAGAAATCAAACAGGCTTTGTATCAAGCGGAAAACCTTTTGGACAATGAACAAAACGGTATCGTCAACGTCTTGAAAGAAACAACCCATCTCTTGGACAATATAGGAAAAGTTTATCCCGACGGCAATGAACTGGCGTCACGTATGGAGTCATGTTACATTGAGTTGAAAGACCTTGCCGGCGAGATTGCCGGACGCACGGAACAGGTCGAGTTCAATCCGAACGTCTGGAATACGTCAACGAACGGCTCAACACCATCTATGACTTGCAACAGAAACACCGTGTGGACACGTTGGAAGACCTTCTGCGAATAGAGGAGGAATACCGCGAAAAACTCAACGCCATCACACACAGCGACGAACATATACAGGCCTTGCAACGGCAATGCGACCAAGCCCTTGAGTCTATGAAGAAACAAGCCGGAAGGCTGACCTCGCTACGGCAAAAGGCGGCCTCGGTCGTGGAAAGGCAGATGAAAGAAAAGCTCATCCCGTTGGGCATCCCGAACGTCCAATTCAAAGTGGAACTCACTCCCAAAGAAGTACCGGACGAGACGGGAACCGACAAAATCAACTTCCTTTTCAGTGCCAACAAAAACGGCCAGTTGCAACCTATCTCCCAAGTGGCATCGGGGGTGAAATCGCGCGCGTCATGCTCTCGCTGAAAGCCATGATTTCCGGGGCGGTCAAACTACCTACCATCATTTTCGACGAAATAGATACCGGCGTCTCCGGCAGCATCGCCGAGAAGATGGCGCATATCATGCAGGAAATGGGAGCACTCAACCGACAAGTCATCAGCATCACCCATCTGCCCCAAATCGCGGCTCTCGGCAGCACGCATTACAAAGTTTACAAGGAAGACCACGCGGAGGGTACCAGCAGCCATATCGTCCAACTGGACGAAAAAGGACGCGTGGAGGAAATCGCCCACATGTTGAGCGGCACCACACTGACCGATGCGGCCATCAATAACGCTAAAGAATTGCTTAACCAATCCTATAGAAAATGAAAAAGATCATATTTATATTGACTTGCCTGTCTACCTTGGGCGGCCATCTGGCTGCCCAAAATCCCAAATGGTTCAAAAAGGCGGCAAAAGCACAAATCAGCATCGTGACCATGAATGAAAAAGGAGACATGCTGCAATCCGGCAGCGGCTTTTTCATCGACAAGAACGGAACAGCTTTAGCCGATTACCAACTGTTCAAACAAGCCAGCAAAGCCAAAGTCGTCAGCGGAGAAGGAAAGGAATACGAAGTGGAAGCCATCGTGGGAGTCAGCTCATTATACGATTTGGTGAAGTTCCGGGTAAAAACCGACAAGGATACCCCGGCACTGACCATTTCAGACCGTATGGGCGTGAAACATGAACACGTCTACGTCCTCCCCTACCCGACAAAAGAAAACAAAATGTTAAACGACACGTTGCACGACATTCAGAAATTCAACGAGAAATACGGTTACTACACCTTAGGTCGGCCATTGGACGAAAAGTACTTGAACAGTCCGGTCATGGATGAAGAAGGCGAAGTATTGGGAATGATACAGCGGAAAGCCAACGCCTCCGCCACAACGTCCTACGCCGTCAGTGTCGCATACGGCAACACACTTTGCACCAACGGCATGTCTTCGGCCGACAACGACTTAAATGCCATCCACATCCGTAAGGCATTACCGGCCGATGAAGCGGATATACGCACGTTCCTGTTCATGACGGCCGCCCGTTCGACTCCGCCACCTATAACCAGTACCTGAACGACTATGCGGAACAATTTCCCAAAAGCAGCGAACCCTACACCCAACGGGCTGATTTCTACATGGCACACGGCAACTATGCAGCCGCTGAAGAAGATATGAATGCAGCCATGGACGTGGCCGAGAAAAAAGACGAAGTGTACTATGCTTTCAGCAAACTGCTATACGAATTGAACTTGAAACCCGGTTACACGGTGTATAAAGACTGGGACATGAACAAATCACTCTCACTCGCTGGAGAAGCCTACAAGCAAAATCCTCTCCCCCTCTATACACTTCAGGAGGGCAATACGCTCTATGCACTCAAAGACTACGAAAAGGCCTTCGAAAAATACTTGTCCTTGACGGGAACCAATATGCGTTCGGCCAACCTGTTCCTCTACGCCGCCCAATGCAAACGGATGGCAGGAGCCGATACGCTACAGATACTGGCATTGCAAGACAGTGCCGTGGCATGTTTCAGCAAACCTTATTTAAAAGATGCGGCACCGGCATTGTTGGAGCGATCCAACACTTTGCTCGCCTTGGGCCGCTACCGGGATGCCATTTTGGATCTGAATGAATACGAGCATTTAATGGGCGATGAACTCACTGCCTACTTCTACTACCGTCGCGAACAGGCAGAAATGCAATGCCGCATGTTCCAACAAGCCGTCGACGATATCGACCGGGCCATACGCATGGAACCCAAAGAACCGTTATATCATGCCGAACGGGCCGTGGTCTATTACCGTATCGGGGAATTTGCTGAAGCACTCTCTTCCGCAAAAAAAGAGCGCGGAACTGAATCCCGAGTTCGGAGATGCCTACCGCCTGATGGGCATTTGCCAACTCAAATTGAACCGACGTGAAGAAGGTCTGGCCCATCTGAAGAAAGCCGCCGAATTGGGAGACGAATCTGCACAAGCCATCCTGACGGAAGAGGAAACAAAGCAATAGATTCTATTTACTATGCACTACCCATAAGGCCATGCTTCCGACAAGGCATGGCCTTCTTATTTTATGAACCTCAACCTTCATAGCCCCCCAAACCGAAATCGTTAAAATAAGCAAATCATATACAATCTTCTAATCCTTTAGTTGCTCTTCTAAGAAATTAGAAGTACTTTTTGCCGTTACTAAAAAGATTAGTAGAATGAAAAATCATAAGCAACTCACCAAATCGGAATTCCAAGTCATGGACATTTTGTGGAACCTGCCGGAACAAAGCGGTTTTACGAGTGATATTTTAAAAGAATATCCGGAACCCAAACCGGCTTACACCACATTAGCTACTTTTCTGAAAATCCTGAAAGAAAAGGATTTTGTACGTTCTGAAAGCGTCGGGAAGATGCTACGCTATACTCCGACCATAAGCCGTGAAAGAGTACACCGGTACTTTTATGAAAGAAGTGAAGAACACCTTTTCGGAGGGTCGTTCATGTCACTCATCAGTTTCTTTGCAGAAAAAGAGGATCTAAGTAAGGAAGAAATCAACCAACTGATAACGATTATCAAAAAGGGTAAACAGTAATCCAAGACACTACCACATCATGACCGCCTTTTCAATAATATACAAATCGTACCGGGATTCTATCCGTTTGCCTCTCTGCTTACGAGCGTAATTCTATGGGCACTATACCGCGTTTTCATACACATGAAATGCCAAAGCCGACAAGCCCAGCTATTCATTACAGCCGGATTATGCTTCGTCACTGCAAGTTTATTCCTTAAACTTACAGTATGGGTAGAAACCGAAAATCCGGAAATGTCCAAGCAGAATGCAAACATTTTTTTGTGAGCGAAACACCCGTAACCCCGACCGTACCTTCTTCTTTTCCCACCCCAATCCTAAGCCCTGACGATAAGACACAGAAGCCCAATTATCATACGGTCCCCGCAACAGCCCTACCCGACGAGCAGCCCGCTCTATCTGTGCCGTACTATTATGTGGCACAACAATATCTGAAAGACAACATAAGCTACTTATATGTCACGGGAATCCTTCTTCTTATGATTTACCTCATTTTGCAACTTGGTAGCCTGGAATTCATCCGCAGAAAATCAAGATTCAAAGAACAACGAGGATGCATTAAGGTGTACCACACGCCTTACTCCACCCCCTTCTCCTATTCGTATAATATCTTTTTGCCGACAAATATAGAACCGGAAAAACAAAAGTTCGTATTAGCCCATGAAGAAAGCCATATCTGGCACCGACATTTCTACAAGCTTCTGTTCCTGCAATGTGTGGCATCCGTCAACTGGTTTAATCCATTTGTCTGGCTTCTCATCCGCTCCATCAAGGAACTTCAAGAGATGGAGGCCGACAAGGACGTACTGGACAACGGTTATGACCGCGAACAATATCAAATCAATCTGGTACTGACTTGCACGGAAAATAAAGAATGGATTTTGGCCAAATCAAATTATAATTATTCATCACTCAAATCAAGGATTTTATTTATGAACAAGCAAATCAAAAACGGCAGAAGCCGTATCATAGCTTTGACGGCAAGTATAAGCTTTTGGGGAGTTACCGGCTTCGTGATGGCACAGACAGCCGAAAAAACACCCAAAACTTAACTCATAACACGGAGGTCAACATCACCCGCCTCACAAACCAGACCGAAACTCAAAGTATCGACTCAAAAACAGCCGCAGAAACCAGTCCTTCCTCCATCAGCTCCGAAAGCATCATCCAAGGAAAGCCACAGCGTTACGACGACCGTGGATGCTGGACCATGGTATGTATAGGCGACTCAGCCTACCGTACCTACAAATATGACAAACCGGTGTTGCACTATAAATTCTATGGCAAGAAAAGCACGCTGACGATCTGCGCATACGACAGAAGCAATCCTGATTTCGTCTTCTTTACCGGCGCTACAGGAACCTATAAGGAAAAGTCCGACAGCAAAGTATTGGAAGCCGGAGAAATACGCCTCAGAAAATGGATTGATGCCAATCAGTTCGAAGACACGTGGAAAGACACTTACGACGTTTCAGGCATGAAAGGCACTTGGAAAACCGAGCGTTGGAAACGTTCTGCCCCTCGGAAGAGTTGGACCGTGTACTGGCCTGTTTCAAAGAAAGCGAAGAGCGGGACGACCGTTTCAAGGGGACATGGAAACTGAAAGCCAAACGCAACAACCGTACAGGTGTGGTGCCACCCGCAAGCTACGACCGCTATAAGATTTACGGCAAACACCGCTACCTGTCGTTCACGCTCACCCGAGAAATCCCAAGAAACTGTTCTATACATTCAAAGGCGATTGCGGCACATTCAAAACCGTAAGCCCCGACTTGATTCGTGAACATCAAAAAGACATTAAAATCAAATGGATGGATAAAGATAACTTTTCCATCACACTCATGGTCAACGGTCAAGAATGGTACGAAGAATGGACACGCGTAAAAAGACCTGATTTCTTTAAAAAAGATTCTCAAAAGCACAGAACTTTAAAAAAAAGCCTTCAACAAAATACTGTTTTTCAATTTCCAGAAGATGCAGCTTAGCCCTAAGTAGCAGGCTGCATCTTCCTCTCACATCTCTCTAAGCCACTCTGTCAGAATGGCAGAGTCCAAATCTATTGCTCACTTTTTTCTAACTTTTGCCGATATCGCTTCGTATAGAGGATTCTGAAATAATTGCCATTATGTCATACTTTTTATTTTTCTCAGTCCCTACTTCCCGACAAGGATGGACAGTGCAGCTCTTCTGAAGAGAGGCAAATCCCGACCGTACCATACAATCAAAAATATACATTCAGCATAAGATACAAATAGGCCTTCTCATCCTTGCTGTTATGATGTTCCAACTCGAACTGTATCTTATCCTCACGAGCCAACCAGCCAATGGCACTGCCCAGTTCGGCATCATTCAATCCTAAGATGTCTTTTATCTCCGAATACTCCCAACGACGTTGGTCGTCACTGCTCAATAGACGCCATACCCTACCCGCATTTTCACCGATAATATGCTTATCCATAAATTGCAATATATTTAGCTGTTTACCTATTAAATTGTCGTACAAATGTAATAAATCAGTGACTAATTATTTACCCCCCCCGAATAATTAACTCATATTAACATGTTATAAACTAAAAATACGCCGATAAAAGGAAAAAACTCTTATCGACTATTTATCCGGACGGAACGCAGTGGTTCAATCGTCCTTCTTTACTCCCAAAAGGCGACTTACTTCTTATCCGTTCCTATCCAAGTCCATTTATGCCAGATACGCTCTAAAGGCCCTTGTTTATACTTGGACAGCCACCATTTGCAAAACCATACTTGCAGCAGGAACGTGAAAACTCCAATCAACAAACTCACCGCATATCCGCAATAAGGAGCAAGATAAAGACCGAACGGGAAATAAATGACCGCTCCTATTATAGACTGGCTTATATAATTCGTAAGACTCATCTTTCCATAAAAACGCAGATTGCCGACCGCGTCGCTGAACCTCCTGTTTTGGTAAAGGAGCACGAAAGACGCTATCAGTACCAGCGTGAAAGCCAATTTCTGCCACATGTCAAATGCAGTACCCACGGTTTGCTGTACGATAGCGTCCTGTCCCATAACCAGTTCCTTCAACGTATATAAAGGTGCAAAAGGAAAGAGCGGAAACAATCAATATCTTTACCCACAGATGAAGGTTCTTTTCGGATGACACAAAAAGCCGTTTTCTTCCGATGTAAAAGCCCAACAGGAACAGCCCTGCCGTCTGGAAAAAACGCCCGGCATTCACGGCCCACAACAAACTGGCCTTTTGCCCCAACGTAATGTTGCACCCAATGAAATCCCAAAAGTCCCCGGATTTCGTGTATTCCGCCACTTCCGCATACATTTCGCCCACCTTGAGATCAGGCAAGCGGTGAGCCGGGTCGGCCAAAGCGGCCAGATAGTGGTACCATTCAACCGGCTGCAACAAAAATATGATGGCGGCAATCAAAATAGCCTTGTCACACCAGTTACGCGTAAAGAACAAGACCAGACTCACCACAACGAACAGCAACAAGACATCGCCGGCCGGAAAGAATGCGGCATTCAACGTGGCAAAACCTACCAACAGCACCATGCGCCACAGGAAACGGTAACCGAAGTCTTTCCCCTGCCGCTTTTGATTCTGCGTTTGAATATAAAAAGTAAAACCAAACAAAAGGGCAAAGATGGCGTATGCCTTACCTGCAAAAAAGGCTAAACACCACATTCAAAAACCCCTTGGTCCAGAACCTCCAACCACTCCGGTGAATCTGCCGGATAAACTGGAAAAAAATAAAATGTTCCAAGTTATGGACCAGAATAATAGCCATTACGGCAAAAAACCACGTAGGGCGTCCACGACCTCTATACGCGTTTTTTGAAGAGGATTTTGTTCCATATATTATTTATTGACGTCACAAATATAAGGAAAAAACACTCTTCCACCTCATGGAAGTTATCAAATCGGCCTTTTTATTCGATTATTCCAGCGATATTCCGTAACTTTGCAGCGTTTTTCACAAACACCCCAAACAGGATGAAAATCAGAACCATTATTTGTTTTATCTTTTCCATTTTAGGATTGTTGGCGCTCGTCGCATACTTTTTTCCGGAAGACGGTATCGCCGTAGGCAGTGTGCGAATGAAGTTTCCCTCTCTGACAGAAGTCCTTCAAACGGAAGAAGAAAAAGAAACGCTCCCGACCGACACCGTATCAACTGACACCCTCAGCACGGAAGAACTGCTGCAAATGCGCATGGACGCACTCAAAGCGGAAAAAGAAAGCGAGTTCATGACCTATTGCGAGACGAACGCCGCACGCATTTATATGCCGGGAGACAACATAGATTATTTGGACCCGTTTTTCGATGCGCTCGAAGCTGCACGCGAACGCCCCGTCCGCATCATGCACTACGGCGATTCGCAGTTGGAGGGCGACCGTATCTCGTCCGTCTTGCGCGAAGCGTTCCAAGAACGGTTCGGTGGAAGTGGCGTGGGGTTGGCGCCGGCCGTACAAACCGTCCCGACCTACACGTTGTCACAATCCGTATCGCCGGAAGGGCTATCCCGACACATCGTCTATGGCCCCAAGGATATGCGGCTCGACAGTAAGGCATACGGAGTCATGGGACAAACGGCCACACTCGACGGGCCGACCACATTCCGGTTTTCCACGCGCGACCGCCAGCATTTTCCGCACGCTTCCCGCTTCGGTCAAATCACGCTCCTGACCAGCGCCCCGGTAAAAGCGGCAGCGGTGGCCGGAACCGACACCCTCATCCTGAACGAAACGCAACTCAACGACCGGTTTTACTGCTATTCCCGTAATTTCAGCAGTCCCCGCACTACGGTCAGCCTTACGGTCGACGGACAAGCCGATGTGTACGGGAGTAATGCTCGACGGGCAAACGGGCGTTTCGCTCGACAACATCCCCATGCGCGGCTGCTCCGGCACGATATTCACCGGCATCCATTCATCCACGCTGTCCCCCGTTCTTCGGACGCGAAAACGTCCGGCTTATCATCCTGCAATATGGCGGAAATTCCGTTCCTTACCTGAAAGGAAAAGAAGGTATCGACAATTACATGTCCGGCCTGAAACGACAGATTGAATATCTCCGGAAACTGGCCCCCGATGCTTGTTTCCCTCTTCATCGGCCCGTCGGACATGTCCACTTCCATAGACGGCGAAATGCAGACTTACCCCATCCTGCCCCGTCTGGTAGAAGCCATGAAAGCCATGGCGGAAGAATGCGGCATAGCCTATTGGGACCTTTATGCCGCCATGGGCGGACGCGGCTCCATGATGAAGTGGGTGGACGCTTATCTGGCCGGACCGGACTACGTGCATTTCACTCCCAAAGGTGCCCGCCACGTAGGCAATATCCTCTATGAAACGCTTGAATTTTACCATAAATTCTATCGTTTCCGTACAGGAAAAGACAAACTGAAACTCAGTGCGGACAGTACGGAACTGGTGGTAGATACCACACAGGTCCCGTCCGTCCAGGCTACGCACACCGACACGGTGTCCCATGATTCACTGAACCCCTAATTTTATCTTCAATATCCCTCCGAAAGACATGAAGAAATACAGGATATTATCCGGGCTTTTAGCGGCCTTTGCCCTACTGGTTGGCTGCCACGCCCATGAGAAGAATGATTCCGTACGCCGCGAAGCTGCGTTACGCCCTCTCCCCGATTACCTGTTCATCCGATACGGAGACAACACGTTGCAATTCCCATCCGGACGGGCCGACTTCGACACACTCTATCACAAAATGGATAGCTTGCTGTCCACCGGCAAAGGCAAAATAAACATCCTCCACATCGGGGGCAGCCACGTACAGGCCGGATACCTGAGCCACCGGTTGCGGATGAACTTTTCCACCTTGGGCGACTCGGTAATGACCGCCCGGGGCGTGGTATTCCCTTTCCGCATCCTGCGGACGAACGCTCCCCAAAACTACCGTATCGGTTTTACCGGAACATGGGAAAGTTGCCGGTGCATCAAGCCCAACGGCACTGATACCCTCGGACTGACCGGAGCCGCAGTCAGCACCGGCGCCCCTTCCGCCAGCCTGACGCTCCGGCTCAATCCGAGCGATACGTCCGCCTGGCATTTCACACGACTGCGCATACTGGGCTAT